>Ga0105237_10005202_pt1 | contig 14713 bp, 13 predicted proteins | sample KBSC24metaG_FD_81520 | JGI IMG/M metagenome (GOLD analysis project Ga0105237, IMG submission 81520) | Corn rhizosphere microbial communities from Kellogg Biological Station, Michigan, USA - KBS C2-4 metaG | ecosystem: Host-associated > Plants > Roots > Rhizosphere > Soil | place: Michigan, USA... | reverse complement strand
CGACCAGGTGGCGCCCGGCTTCAAGGCGTCGATCACGCACCGCGACGTCGTCGGACCGCACGAGATGGAGCAGGAGTACGGCCTGATCGGCGGCAACATCTTCCACGGCGAGCTGTCGCTCGAGCAGCTGTTCCACATGCGCCCAGCGCCGGGCTTCGCCGACTACCGCACCCCGATCGCCGGGCTCTACAACGGCAGCTCGGCCACCCACGCGGGCGGCGGTGTGTGCGGCATCCCCGGCTGGCAGGCCGCAAGGGCGGCGCTGGCCGACAAGAAGAAGGGCACCAGCAGGCTGCGTTCGGCGCTGGGGCGCCGGTAGCCCGATGGAGCACGGGCGCCGGAGTGCTGCGGTCGCGAGCATGCTCGGCGCCCGTTCGGTGGCCGTGGTCGGTGCCAGTGCCAAGCCGGACAGTTTCGGTGCGCGGATGGTCATCGAAGCGCAACGCAGTTCGGCGCGCATGCATTTGGTGAATCCGCGCTACGACCGGATCGGCGATCTGCCCTGTGCGTCATCCCTCACCGATCTCGACGAACCCGTCGACCTGGTGCTGCTCGGCGTGCCCGACGGCGCGCTGATCGGCCAGCTGGAGGCGGCCGCCGACGCCGGCGTGCCGTCCGCCGTGCTCTTCGGTTCGGCCCACGGACTTCGCGACAAGGTGGCCGCGATTGCGACGGCAGCGGACATGGCGGTGTGCGGCGCGGGTTGCATGGGCTTCGTCAACAACGTGAACGGCGTTCGCGCACTTGGCTATCTGGAGCCCGATCCGTTGCCGTCCGGCGGGGTCAGCCTCGTCACCCACTCCGGGTCGGCGTTCTCGGCGCTACTACGCTCCCGGCGCGGGTTCGGGTATCGGCTCGCCGTGTCGTCGGGCCAGGAACTCGTCACCGACACCGCCGACTACGTCGAGTACGCCCTCGACGACCCGGGCACGACGCTGCTCGCGCTGTTGATGGAGACCCCACGGGCAGCGCCCCGGCTGCGCGCCGCACTGCTTCGCGCCGCCGAACGCGATGTGCCGGTGGTGATCCTGCCCGTCGGAGGGTCACCGACCGGTAGCGCCATGGTCGCCGCGCACTCCGGTGCGTTGGCGGGTGGGGACGCCGGCTGGCGTGCATTCTGCGACGCCGTCGGCGCGATCCGGGTCCGCGATCTCGCCGAGTTCGCCGACACCATCGAGCTTTTCTCGATGGGTCGGCGGCGCAAGCGCGGCGCGAAGGGCATCGCGACGGTGCACGACTCGGGCGCCGAGCGCGCGCTGACCGCCGACCTGGCCCACGCACTCGGCGTCGACTTCGCGACGCTGTCGGAACCCACCGTGCTGGCCATCGAGGAGGTGCTCGACGACGGACTGACGGCGACCAACCCGCTCGACCTCTGGGGCACCGGCGCCGACACCCACGCACTGTTTCGGGCCAGCTTGCGCCTGATCGCCGAGGATCCCGCGGTGGCCGTCACCGCGCTGGCCGTGGACCTCGTCACCGAGTTCGATGGTGACACCGCCTACGCGGATGCCGTGGTCGACGTCGCCGCGGCCACGGGCGCCCCGCTCGCCGTGCTGACCTCGATACCGTCCGCCATCGACCGGACCGTTGCGGAGCGGTTGCGCAGCAACGGCATCGCGGTGCTCGAGGGCGCGAGCAGTGGGCTGGCCGCGCTCGGACACCTGGCGGCATGGCCGCCGCCGATCGACCACACACACCACGACGTCGACCACGCCCGTCGCGACCGCTGGCTGGGCCGACTGGCCGATTGGCATCCCGGAGCGGCCTTCGACCTGCTGGCCGATTACGGCGTACCGGTGGCGCGCTCGGCTGCCGCGGGGTCGTTGGAGGAGGCCGTGGCGGCGGCCGGCGACATCGGCTATCCCGTCGCGTTGAAGACGCTGGGCGCCGAGCACAAGAGCGACGTCGGCGGCGTCGTCCTGGGGATCGCCGATGAAGAGACGCTGCGCGCGGAGTACACGGCGATGGCGGACAGGCTGGGATCCGCCGTCACCGTGCAACCGATGATCGCCGAAGGCGTGGAGATCTCCGTCGGCATGGTGCGCGACCCGGCGTTCGGTCCACTTCTGGTGGTCGCGGCGGGCGGCACGTTGGTCGAACTGCTGGACGACCGCGCGGTGTCGCTTCCGCCGCTGTCGCGGGCCGGTGTGATGCGGCTGCTCGACGGAATGCGCATCCGCCCGCTGCTTGCGGGGTGGCGCGGTGACCCACAGGTCGATCTGACGGCGCTGATCGACGTGATCCGCGCATTCTCCACCCTGGCAACCGAACTCGGCGACGCCGTCGATGCCGTCGAGGCAAATCCGGTGATCGCGTCAGCCGACGGTGCCATCGCGGTCGACGCTCTGCTGGTAGTGCGCGGCGGGATCGGCGAGTAGCGGCGCGAACGCCAGCTCGGCGGCGCCGATCATCAGCGTTTGCGATCCCAGGCTGGCAGGTACGATCCGCACCAGATCGTTTGCCGCACGCAGGCTGTGGCGCGAGACCGCATCGTTGAGCACGTCCGCCGCCAACGAGGGAAACGCCTGAAGGAAGCCACCGAGCACGATCAGCCCCGGATTCAGCATGTTGACCGCATTGCCGAGCGCGATGCCGAGGTACTGCGCCTGGCGTTCAACGGTTTTCGTCACCGCGCTGGAGTCGGTGGCAAACGTCTGGGATTGGCTGACCTCCGTCTCGAGGCAGCCGACCCGCCCGCAGTGACAGACGCCAACGCCGCCCACGTAGGTGTGGCCGAGCTCCCCCGCGTAGCCGGCCACCCCGTCGAGGAGCTCGCCTGCGACCACGACTCCGGCACCGATGCCGCCTGCGCCACCGTTGACGTAGATCATGTGCTCGGCGTTGACGTGTCGCCCGAAGATGTGTTCGGCGATCGCGCCAAGGTTGGCGTCGTTCGCCGCGAATACCGGGAGTTGAGTTGCCGCGCTGAGCAATTGGCCGATGGGCGCGTCGTTCCAACCCAAGTTGGGCGCCAGCCGCACCATGGAGCCCGCGGCGTGCACCAGCCCGGGGGCGGCGACGCCGATCGCGGTGACGCCACGGCCGGGCCCGAGCTGCCGTCGCATCTGCTCGATGGTCTCGGAGGCCAGCATCACCGTCTGCTCGACGGTGGGGATGCCGGTGGTGGTGCGTCTCGTCATCTCGAGCACCGATCCACCGAGGCCGACCAAACCGATGGTCACGGAGTCGATTTCGGGGTTCACTGCGATGGCCAGCCTGCGGTTCAGTGGCCTCACGACCGGGCTGGGGCGGCCGACCTGGGTGGATGCCGGAGGTTGCGCCTCCTCGACGAGGCCGTGCTCGACCAGCTCCTCGACCAGGTCCTTGACCGTCGACCGTGATAGTCCGGTTCGGCGCGTCAACTCCGCGCGGCTCATCCCGCGGTGGCGGTGGACCAGCACGAGTACACCGGACAGGTTGCGTCGGCGCACGTCGTCGGTACTGGTACCGATCCGCGCGGAGCGATCCACGGCATTCCTTCCCTGTTCCCATTGACAGTGGGCTGGGCCACATCTTATGTTCGGCGTCTGAACAAATCTAGCCTTGAGGAGGCGGAGATGTCCGTTGTCGAGTCTCGCCCATCGACTGTCGACGCTCTGGTCCCGCAGCCGTCGGACAAGTTCTCGTTCGGCCTGTGGACCGTGGGGTGGACCGGCGGCGATCCGTTCGGCGTGGCGACCCGTCCCGCGGTCGACGTGGTCGAAGCAGTCGAACGATTGGCCGAATTGGGTGCACACGGCCTGACCTTCCACGATGACGACCTGTTCCCGTTCGGATGTTCGGATGGTGAGCGGCAGCGCGCGATCGGGCGCCTCGTGGCGGCGCTGCAATCCACGGGGATGACCGTGCCGATGGTGACGACGAACCTGTTCACTCAGCCGGTCTTCAAGGACGGCGGATTCACCAGCAACGACCGCACAGTGCGCCGTTTCGCCCTGCGCAAGGTGCTGCGCAACATCGACCTCGCCGCCGAACTGGGCGCCGAGACCTTCGTGCTCTGGGGAGGGCGTGAGGGCAGCGAGTACGACAGCGCCAAGGACGTTCAGGCGGCGTTCGAGCGCTACCGCGAGGGCCTCGATCTGTTGTGCGAGTACGTCACCGACAACGGATATCCATTGCGCTTCGCGATCGAGCCGAAGCCCAACGAGCCGCGTGGCGACATCCTGCTCCCGACGGTCGGGCACGCGCTGGCGTTCATCGAGACGCTTGCCCGCCCCGAACTGGTCGGCGTCAATCCCGAGACCGGACACGAACAGATGGCAGGGCTGAACTTCGTGCACGGCATCAGCCAGGCGCTCTACAGCGGGAAGCTGTTCCACATCGACCTCAACGGTCAGCGTGGCATCAAGTTCGACCAGGACCTGGTGTTCGGCCACGGTGATCTCGCCAACGCGTTCGCGCTCGTCGACCTGCTGGAGAACGGCGGTCCCGACGGCGGTCCCAGTTACTCAGGACCCCGCCACTTCGACTACAAGCCCAGCCGCACCGAGGACGTCGACGGAGTGTGGGTCTCCGCTGCGGCGAACATGCGGATGTACCTCCTGCTGAAGCAGCGCGCGGCGGCGTTCCGCGCCGACCCCGAGGTTGCCGAGGCCATCGCAGCGGCCAGGGTGGACGAGCTGCGGCGCCCGACCCTCAACCCGGGTGAGACCTATCGCGACCTGCTGGCCGACCGGTCCGCCTACGAAGACTTCGACGCCGAATCATATTTCGGTGCACGCGGATTCGGCTTCGTCCGGCTGAACCAGCTGGCACTCGAACATCTGATGGGTGCGCGCTGACCGCCGTACTCGTGGAATTCCTGGACGTGATGTGCGTCACGCTATAAGTTGTCCCAAACAACAAATCGGAAGGTTGGGAGCGATCTCCATGAAGCGAATGGGTTCTCTGGTGTTCGCCGTGCTCGTCGGAGCGGGGCTCACCCTGTCCGGATGCAGCAGCAGCGACAATGGCAGCGGTGGTGGAGGCGGTGACGGGGGAGGCCAGGCCAAGGGCAAGATCGGCGTGATCCTGCCCGACACCAAATCGTCGGTCCGTTGGGAATCGAAGGACCGGCCCGCGCTCGAGGCGGCCTTCAAGGCGGCCGGCGTGCCGTACACGATCCAGAACGCCGAGGGTTCGGCCGACTCCATGGCCACCATCGCCGACGGAATGATCGCCGATGGCGTCACCGTGCTGGCGATCGTGAACCTCGACTCCGACAGCGGCGCGGCCATTCAACAGAAGGCGGCCAGCCAGGGCGTCAAGACCATCGACTACGACCGGCTCACGCTTGGCGGCTCCGCCGACGCGTACATCTCGTTCGACAACACCAAGGTCGGCGAACTCCAGGGCCAGGGCCTGGTCGACTGCCTCGGCGGCAAACCAGCGAATGTGGTGTTCCTCAACGGTTCTCCCACCGATAACAACGCCACGCTGTTCACGTCCGGTGCACACTCCGCGGTCGACAAGACGCCGAGCATCAAGATCGTCGGTGAGCAGGCGGTGCCGGATTGGGACAACGACAAGGCCGTGACGATCTTCGAGCAGATGTACACCGCAGCCGATGGGAAGATCGACGGCGTCTACGCCGCGAACGACGGTCTGGCCGGCTCGGTGGTCTCGATCCTGGACAAGAACAAGCGCGCCGGGCAGGTGCCGGTCACGGGTCAGGACGCCACCGTCGAGGGGCTGCAAAACGTGCTTTCGGGCACGCAGTGCATGACCGTCTACAAATCCGCGAAGGAGGAGGCCGACGCGTTGGCCAAGGCCGCCATCGCGCTGGTGAAGGGCGAAAAGGTCAGCACCAACGCCACCTCGCGCGACGACAAGGGCAACCGGGACGTTCCCTCGGTGCTCCTGATCCCGAAGTCGATCACCAAGGACAACGTCGACATCGTCTTCAAGGACGGTGGACAGTCCAAGGACGAGGTGTGCACCGGCCAGTTCGCGGCGGCCTGCACTGCGGCGGGGCTCTGACCGACCGATGCCCGAAGAGGTAGTCCCGAAGGCGCCGATTCTCGAGCTCAAGGGAGTCAACAAGAGTTTCGGTGTCGTACACGTCCTGCACGACGTCGACTTCCAGGTGTATCCCGGCGAAGTGACCGCGTTGGTTGGCGACAACGGCGCGGGCAAGTCGACGCTGGTGAAGGCGATCGCCGGGATACACCCGATCGACAGCGGGACCTATCTCTTCGAGGGCAAGCCGGTCACGGTGCACGGGCCCAACGACGTTGCGGCCCTTGGTGTCGAGGTCGTCTACCAGGACCTCGCCCTGTGCGACAACCTCGACATCGTCTCCAACATGTTCCTCGGTCGCGAACTCAAGCAGCGCGGCGTGCTGAACGAAGCGCGGATGGAGACGATGGCGAGGGAGGCCTTGGCGTCCTTGTCGGTACGCACGGTGAAGTCCGTGCGCCAGGCCGTCTCCAGCCTGTCCGGCGGCCAGCGCCAAACCGTCGCCATCGCCAAGTGCGTGCTGTGGAACTCGCGCGTGGTGCTGCTCGACGAGCCAACGGCAGCACTGGGAGTCGCGCAGACCCGGCAGGTCATCGACCTGGTGCGCCGGCTGGCCGATCAGGGACTTGGCGTGGTGCTCATCTCGCACAACATGGTCGACGTGTTCGAGGTCGCCGACCGGATCTGCGCGCTGTACCTGGGCCGCGTGGCGGCCGAGGTGAAGGCGTCCGAGGTCACCCACGGCCAGGTGGTGGAGCTGATCACCGCCGGTCGCTCCGGCAGTCTCGGCCTCGCGCCGGCCGAAGCTGCGCAGTCGATGTGAAGGATCGCGAAATGACCACCGTCAAACCCGGACTCGCCGATTCGGACTTTGCCGCCGACACGCACTCAGACGAGACGTTCGGCGACGCCGTACGCGGCTACCTCCAACGGGTACGCGGCGGCGACATGGGCTCGCTGCCAGCGGTGCTCGGACTCATCGTGCTGTTCATCGTGTTCGGGCTGGCCAACGAGCGGTTCATGTCGGCGCTCAACCTGGCCAACCTGGTGACGCAGGCCGGTTCGATCTGCGTGCTCGCGATGGGGCTGATCTTCGTCCTGTTGCTCGGTGACATCGACCTGTCCGCCGGCGTGGCAGGCGGGGTGTCGGCCTGCGCGATGGCATTGGCCATCACCAATCACGGCTGGCCGTGGTGGGCCGCGGTGCTGGCGGGCGTGGTCTGCGGTGCGCTGATCGGTCTCTCGATCGGACTGCTGCGGGCCAAGCTCGGCATTCCGTCATTCGTCGTGACGCTCGCGTTCTTCCTTGGGCTGCAAGGCGTTACGCTCAAGCTGATCGGCGAGGGCGGATCGGTCCGGGTGGACGATCCGGTGATCCGGGGCATCACCATCGACAACCTGCCCGTGACGGTGGGCTGGGTCTGTGCACTGCTGGTCGTCGTCGGATATGCGGGTCTCGAGCTGTACCGGCACCGCAGCAAGGTCGCGGCAGGCTTGCACCATGCGCCGTTTGGGGTGGTGGCCGCGCGCATCGTCGGCGTTGGCGCGGTGACGCTCGGTGTCACCTATCTGCTCAGCCTCAACCGTAGCGTCAACCCGAACATCCAGATTCGGGGCATTCCCTACGTTTTGCCGTTGGTCGGGGTGCTGCTCATCGTGTTGACGTTCGTCCTGACCCGTACCTCGTACGGTCGGCACATCTACGCCGTCGGCGGCAACGCGGAGGCGGCGCGGCGCGCGGGCGTCAACGTCGACAGGATCCGGATGTCGGTGTTCGTGGTCTGTTCGGCGCTGGCAGCGGTGAGCGGGATCATCGCGGCGTCGTACGGCGGCAAGGTGTCCGCATCGTCGGGTGCTGGCAACGTGCTGCTGTATGCGGTCGGGGCTGCAGTGATCGGCGGCACCAGCCTGTTCGGCGGCAAGGGCCGTGCGCTCGACGCGGTGATCGGCGGTGTCGTGGTCGCCACCATCGCGAATGGCCTTGGCCTGCTGAATCAGTCGTCGTACATCAACTTCCTGGTCACCGGCGGCGTGCTGCTGTTGGCGGCCAGCGTCGACGCGATTTCTCGACGGCGACGGTCCGCCACCGGCCTGAGTTAGAAGATCGAGTAGACCTTCCGCACGGTCTCGTGGATGTCCCACGTGCCCGTCCAACCCTTCGGGAACACGGCCATGTCTCCCGCCCCGATCTCCGACGGCTCGCCGCCGTCGGGCGTCACCGTCATTCGGCCCGCGACGAGATGAATCACCTCGTTGGTCTCCAGGGTCCACCGCGACGGCCCCGGGGCGCACTGCCAGATGCCTGCCGAGGACTCGCCGTCCACCCACAGCTCCACGCCGTGGGTGGCCATCTCCTGATCGGTGGCCTCGTCTAGCGGGCCCCAATCCTCAAGCTCGGCGTCGGTTGCGTGGGCCAGGGTGCTGGTGGTGATCACTATGTCGCCTTCTCGGGGAATGGGAGTGAAATCGGTTCGGGTGCAACGCGACTGTTGCCTTCGGCGTCGAAGCGGTCGAGGCCGAGGTCGGTGAGGTCCAGCCAGTCGCACGTACCCGTCATGGCCAGGTCGGCGGCCACCTGGGCCACCGCCGGACCCCACATCATGCCGTGGCCTGCGGCGCTGGCCACCACGGTGCCCTCGACCGGTCCGTCGTCGGTGAGCAACGGTCCGAGGATCGGCAGGTGGTCGGGGGTGTAGTCGATCGTGGCTGCCCAGGAGCGTCGGAGGCCGAGTCCGCGCACCGCCGGGAAGAGGTGTTCGATGCGGTCGCGGGCTTTGAGGTAGTAGTCCTCGTCGAAGTCGACGGCAGTGCCAGGCGGCTCGTCCGGATTGCTCATGCCCCAGAGCACGCCGCCGGCTTCGCCTGGCCGCCAATAGATTCCGGACGTCACGTCGAACACCATGGGTACGTCGTGGATGTCGAGGTCGGCAGGTGCCGCGGTGACGACGACCTGATGCCTGGTGCCGCCCGCATGTATGCGGCCGCCAGCGCGAGCGCCGACGGCGGCGAGCTTCGGACCGCCGGTCAGCACCACTCGCTCGGTGTTGATCGCACCGTGGGAGGTGTCGACGCCGACGACTCGTCCGCTCTCCGTCCGCAAGCCGGTGAAGGCGCAGTGTTCCCTGACGTCGACGCCGAGTGCGATGAGGGCAGCGGTGTAGGCCAACACGTTTCGCGGTGCGTCGATGTAACCGTCGCCAGGGGCGTACGACGCGCCGAGGGTGACGCCCGGTGCCAGACCGGTGTGCCGAGCGTCGATGTTCTCGCTACTCAGCCACTCGACGTCGAGGCCGAGGCGGTGTTGTAGGGCGATGCGGCCATGGGCCTGCTGCACCTCGGCGGGCGTGAAGCATGGCATCAGGTATCCCTGGGCCACGAAGCCGCAGTCGAGCGGGAAGCGCTCGCCGCTTGCGGAGTAGAACTCCTGGGAACGCAGGCCAAGGCGGATGGCCGTCTCGGTGCCGCCCTGCGCACGCACCATGCCCGCGGCGCGGCTGCTGGCCCCGTCGCCGAGTGTGCTGGCCTCGAGCAGGACGACGTTGCGCACGCCGGATTCGGCGAGCAGCACGGCGGTCCACGCACCGACCGTCCCCCCGCCGACCACCACTACGTCGGCGCTATCGGATCTGGTCATACTACGAGACCGTGACATAGACTGAACGCTCAGTCAAGAGGTCGGCGAGGATCGAGGTGTCCGGATGTATGGACTGACGGCGGAGGATCGGCGCGTCCGCGAAACGGCTCGCGAGTTCGTCGACTCGCTGATCCCGTTGGAGGTCGAAGCCGAGCTCGCGGGTGGCATGTTGCCCAAGGAGGTGACGGCCGAACATCACGCCAGGGCAATCGAACTGGGTCTCTACGCCACCAACATGCCGACGTCGGTGGGTGGGCCCGGATGCACAGCGCTGCAGCAGGTTCTGGTGCAGGAACAGTGCGGCAGGGCCAGCAACGGGCTGGCATGGGTGATGGCCACGCCGCCGCAGTGGTGGGTCGACGTGGCGACCGACTACCAGCGTGAGCGGTGGTTGCTGCCCGCGGTCCGCGGCGAGAAGCACGAGGCCTACGCCATCACAGAGGAGTTCGCCGGCTCGGACGTGTCGGCGCTTCGGGCGACCGCCCGCCGCGACGGCGACGAGTACGTGATCGACGGCGTGAAGTGGCACGTCACGTCCTACAACCTCGCCGACTACTGCTTCGTCCAGGCCAGGCTGGTGGGCGGGCAGTACGACGGCGAACACGTGCTGCTCGTGGTGGACCTGCCGTGGCCGGGGGTGGAAGTCGTTCGTACGCCGCACTATTCGCATCATATCGCCGACGAGCACCCGATCGTGGCGTTCAACGGTGTGCGGGTTCCTTCTGCGAACCTGGTCGGCGCCGAGGGGGAGGGCATGACCTTCACCCAGGACTGGTTCCGGTTCGAGCGGTTGATGGTGGCCGCCCGCTGCGTCGGCGCCGCCCAGCGGCTGATCGACGAGGTCACCGCGTTCGCCAAGGAACGGGTGGTCGACGGCAAGGCGCTCGGGGAGCATCAGCTGGTGGCGGGCATGCTCGCCGACAGTGCCACCGAACTGTTCGCCGCCCGCACGATGCTCTACGAGGTGGCGCGCTCGATCGACGCGGGCACCGATCGCAAGACGCTGCACGCGCAGGCGTCGATGGCCAAGCTGTACTGCTCGGAGATGGCGGGCCGGGTCGCCGACCGCGCCGTACAGATCTTCGGCGGCCGCGGCTACATGCGGGAGAACGTGGCCGAGCGGATGTATCGCGAGCTTCGCGTCGAACGGATCTGGGAGGGCGCCAGCGAGATTCAGCGGATCATCGTGGCCAGGCAGTTGATGAATCGCGGGCCGTCGGCGGTGCTGGAGGGCGGCTAGATCACGCGTGGTGCGATCACACGCCTGCCATCGAGCGGCCCATCAGAATTCGTTCGATCCGATCCAACAGTTCGCGCGGGTTGTCGTGGGTGGCGTCATTCCAAGTTATGAGGGCGTTGACAAGGTTGTCCGGCACAACGGTCAGCTGCAGGCCCAGCAGCACGGTCTTGGTCGTGTCGGTACTCGTATCTGCGGGCTGGTAGGCGATCTCGACTTGCAGCGATGGGACGCCGTTCGCCGAATTCGGGATCATCTTGGGCGTGATCGACTTGACGTGTTCACGCCGGATCTCGATCGGACCATCCTTCAACGCGGCCAAACGCACGGTCAATGCTGACGGGGAGATACGCAGGGAGCATCGGCGCCACATGCTCACGACACTGAACAGGATTAGTGGCATCACCCCCAAGAGGACGTAGCCGCCATATCGAAGCCACGCCGGATTGCCGGGTGTGAACCCAGCAGCAACCATGGCGAGTCCCATCAGTGGGAGCCCTACATTCAAGAAGTACGCGTTCCCCTCGTACCACGGAATGTAGCGGCAGATGATTTCGTCGGCCGTTCTGGTGACTCCCGGCCGAAAGATCCGTCGTCGACCGAGGGCGAGGAGGGACGCGGTGCAGGCCCCGATAAGAGACCAGTACCACTGGACTCCCGTCAAAGTTGCCACCACCGTGAACAGAAGGAGAAGGCTGGCGAAGGCGTACCGAAGCACCCGACCCCAACGGCCCTTCACCCCGCGATGTGCCATCAGTGACCGTCACGTGGTCCGGCTACCGGTACACCCCGGCGGTGACCTGCGGACACGGGCCCTGCCGACGCGCCCCTTCGGACGGTCAGCCAGACGTCTGCTCGGTTCACCGGTGAATCGTCGAGCGCGGTCACCGTCATCTGCGCGATGAGCGTCTCCTGTTCAGCTGTGATGATCCGGGATCGTGACTCGCTGTCGATAGTTCCGAGTTCACGAGTGATGTGCATTGCGAGTGCCCCCACCATGCCGACGCCGTCGGTGGCTGAGGCCAGTTCGCGGTGCAGTTCATGGCTGCCCGGCACCGACTGCAGCTGTTGGGCGACCAGCATGGCAAATACCTCACCGGGGTCCAGTACAGCCTCGACGCGATGCAACGTCAACACCGCGTTGGCACAGAATTCATGGATGTGTGGGTCTGTGCGCCAGATCCACACCCGCATACCAGGAGCGGAATCGAAAGGCGTCCAGTCCGCCGGGATTCCGACCTCCACCACAAACCCGGCGAACTCATCGACCGGGGACACAACGACGGCATGCGCCTCTACGAACTCATCAAATCGCATCGTCCACCGCCTACCCGAAACCTAGTAGCGATTCCGCGCTGTCCGCCGCGCTACTCACGGCATCCGAGACAGGATCCCAGGCCCATTCGACCAGCTTCGATGCCCCCAAGGCGGCACCCGCACCCACGACGGCTCCCGCCACCACACCAACCGCAGTCCCCGCACCTGGAACGACGGAGCCGATCGTTCCGCCAGCGACCACGTCTGCAAGAAAACCGCCAGCTACGCCACCCGCCCAGAGCCCGGCCCCGGCGCCGGCGGCCTCTCGGGTTAGGGCCTCGGGCACCGAGTTACCGTCATGGATATCGGACATGACGGCGGGTACCGCACTGACCGCGGCGACTACCCCGCCAATGCGTGAGAATCCCGTCAGATCGACGCCGCCGATCTTCGGATCCTCCAACCACTTCAACAGGGCAGGGTCAGCCTTTCCAGGACCCGTACCGGGCGACTCGCTGATCAAGTTGGTTGTCGCCTGACGCACACCGTCCGCGGTACCGCCTGCGACGGCACCAACGGCGCCGATTGCGACATCCCCCTTCGTTACGGTTGGTCCGGAGTCCTCGCCAGGTGGGCCGGCCTCTGCCGGTGCGCCGCCCGGAGCTTGAGGGGCCTCGCCTGTCGCTGTCGCCATTGATGACTCCGCCGCCGCCATGGCGTTCACATACCCGTAACGACTGGCCTGCACCTCACCCAGAGTGATTCGCACCGTTGCGACCGCCGCGTCGTGCATGGCCTGAGTGTCCTTGTTTGCGGCTTTGGCGGCGCCGATCGCGTCGTCCGCTCCGTGGAGAAAGTTGTCCAGCGCGGCGATGTCGGCGTCGCAGCTGCGTTGCGCCGTCGCCAGTGCAGTGGCCACTGTCTCCAAATCCAGTGCGATCTTCGCGAGTTGGGACTTCTGCAGGTGCAGTGACGTTGTCGCGCGGGTCACCTCGGCCGACTCAGTGATCGGATGCTCAACACCGTTGCGCCGCCAACCCTGCTCAAACCGCTGCTTGGCCGACTGGAAGTCACTCTCGACTTCGGTGGCGGAACCGGCCGCAGCGTGAAACGCGTCGGCCTGGGCGTTGATCGCGCCGGCGTCCCCCGCTTGCAATTCGTCGTTGATCTTCCACGGGTCGCCGCCCGCCGCAGCGATCAAATCACCGGCGGATAAGTTGATCAAACCCAAGGGAGGGGGCAATAGAACGCGTCGAAACCGGATTCGGTGGCACACAGGGAGTCGGCAATCGAAGCATCTCGGGCGGTGAATTCATCTGCCCCGGAACGGCTCTTGTCGCTGATGTCGCTCAGAGCGCGGTGGTGAGCTCGCAGTTGCTCAATGTGTGCCTGGTGTGCGGCCGAGACCGCACGATGGAATGAGTGGGCCTGGTCGAAATCGCCGAACATCCCGACCATCGGCCGCGTCTCGGCGAGCCTGCCCGCTGCGGCTCGAGCTGCCCGGGCTGCATCACTGCATCTCTCCGCACCGGCATGCAGGTGCGGAGAGTCGACTTCCATACTCGACCCTGACATGGCCCGCTCCTCCCCGCAGCAACCTCGGATATGAGTTTACTCATCCCAAAGCTGGGAATTTGCAGGGAAATTGCTGTCAAACCGGTCAACGGCAGCTTAGTCGAAGTCGTCCTGGTCGCTGTGATCAACGTCCCCGTACGGACACATCGACTACGTCGCGTTCGTGTCAAGCAGCAACATGATCGCGGATATCGTCTTTCGCTATCTCTGGGACTCCAGTACGCGCGCGCTCTCGCGTTCGGCGGCCTCGTTGCGCACGCCGACCCGCGAACCGGCCAGCTTGGCCCTGACGTGCTGGTCGACGGTGACCGGGTGGTACAGCGCCGGGTGGTCGTCATCGACGCACGATCCGAGCGGACCGATCACGGCGTCGGCGTTGGCATCGTGGAACAGCGCCGCAGACCGGCGGCGCTGAATGGTGCCGTCGACCACGGGTGGCTTCACGCGGTGCAGTGTCGACAGCCAGCGCTCGTTGGTCAACCGGGCGGTCAGGTCTCCGAGGTTGATCAGCAGCGCGCCGTCTTCGGGGCTGACGTCGTGCCAAATCCCGTCGTTGCCAAGGACTTGCAGACCATCCACCTGGTCGGCCCACAGGATGGTGACGACGCCGTAATCGGTGTGCTCGCCCATTCCGGTCAAGTCACCGTCGAGCGTGACGTCGGTGCCCGCCGGCAGGGCGTAGTTGTTCATCCGCAACACGTTGATCGAATGGTCGGTCAGCGAGGTGAAGAAATCGGTCGGCAGGTTCAGGGCATCGGCGAAGATCTGCGTCATCGTCACCGCGACGCGTTCCGCCTCGACGAAGTACGCGCTCACCTTGTCCTCGAAACCGTCGATTGCAGGCCAGGTGTTCGTCGCATAGTGCTGTGCCACGTCGGCGGGCACGTCGGGGTAGTCGTCCACCGACCTCCCGACGTTGTAGGCCTCGAAGAAGTCGTTCATCCGGCTGGCCGATTCGACGCCGAGGCTCAGGCTCAGCGACTCCGAGTTCGGCGGCGTGTACCCGCGGTTCTCCGACGCCGGACGCCGCCACGACTTCTTGTCATCCATCGACAGCCCGAAGAACGCGT
>Ga0105237_10005199_pt1 | contig 14716 bp, 11 predicted proteins | sample KBSC24metaG_FD_81520 | JGI IMG/M metagenome (GOLD analysis project Ga0105237, IMG submission 81520) | Corn rhizosphere microbial communities from Kellogg Biological Station, Michigan, USA - KBS C2-4 metaG | ecosystem: Host-associated > Plants > Roots > Rhizosphere > Soil | place: Michigan, USA... | reverse complement strand
TATTGCCACAGGCGATGCGCGTGATCATCCCGCCGACCGGCAACGAGTTCATCAGCATGCTGAAGACCACGTCGTTGGTCACGGCGGTGCCGTTCAGTCTCGAGTTGTACGGACGCGCCCGAGACATCTCCGGGGTGATCTTCCAACCCATCCCGCTGCTCATGGTGGCCGCGACCTGGTACCTGGCGATCACCAGCATCCTGATGGTCGGCCAGTTCTACCTGGAGCGGTACTTCTCCCGTGGCGCGTCACGCAAGCTGACCGCCAAACAGCTCGAAGCGCTGGCGGACGCGCAAACCCTAGGTTTAGGTGGGCATCCATGACGCCGATGGTCAAGGCCGAGAGCGTGTGCAAGAGCTTTGGTGCGCTCAAGGTACTCAAGGGCGTGACCCTGGAGATCGAAAAGGGCCAGGTGCTGGTGCTCGTCGGCCCGTCGGGGTCTGGCAAGTCGACGTTCCTGCGCTGCATCAACCACCTCGAACAGGTCAACGCCGGAAGGCTGTACGTCGACGGCGACCTGATCGGGTACCGGCAGCGTGGTGACAAGCTGCACGAGATGGCACCCCGCGACGCCGCCAAGCAGCGGCGCAACATCGGCATGGTGTTCCAGCACTTCAACCTGTTCCCGCACCGCACCGCGCTGGACAACATCATCGAAGCGCCCATCCAGGTGAAGGGCGTCAAGAAGGCCGCGGCGATCGCGCGCGCCAAGGATCTGCTGGAACAGGTCGGCCTTGCGGAGAAGGCGACCGCCTACCCCGCACAGCTGTCCGGTGGTCAGCAGCAGCGCGTCGCCATCGCCCGCGCATTGGCCATGGACCCGAAGCTGATGCTGTTCGACGAGCCGACGTCGGCACTCGACCCCGAACTCGTCGGCGAGGTGCTCGCCGTGATGAAGAAGCTGGCGAGCGAGGGCATGACGATGGTGGTCGTCACCCACGAGATGGGCTTCGCCCGGGAGGTCGCCGACCAGCTGGTGTTCATGGACGGCGGGGTGATCGTGGAGAGTGGCAGGCCACGCGAGGTGTTGAGCAATCCCCAGCACGAGCGCACGAAGGCATTCCTGTCCAAGGTGATGTAGCGGTGATGCCGGCGGCACGCGGACCGGACCCCGCAGCCCCACTGTGGCGGGCCGCGCAGGTGTTCCGCCTGCTGAGTTGCATCTACGCCTTGTACTTTCAGATCGCGATCAACGACGACCTGGACCGCCCTGCGGTCGGATGGGCGCTCTTCGCGGTGCTGATCGGCTGGAGCGTGGCGTGCGCGGCGGCGTACCTGCAGGGCTACGGCCGTAGGCCGGCCTGGGTGATCGCCGAGCTCGTCGTGGTCGTGGCGCTGGTGCTGTCCACCGGGTTCGTCGCATCCGATCAGTGGGTGGCGGCCAACCAATCGTGGCCGACCACGCTGTGGGCCACCAACGCGACCATCTCCGCGGCGATCCTGCGCGGGCCGATCGTCGGCATGGTCGCGGGTGTCGTGGTGATGGCGGCCAGCGCAGCGTCGAAGGGCTACTTCAGCATCGACGTCGGCCGCAACGCCACCATCGTCATCGAGCTCGCAGTCGGACTCGCGATCGGCATGGCCGCCCAGACGGCCCGCCGCGCCCATGCCGAACTGCAGGACGCGGCTCGGCTCGCCGCGTCGCTCGAGGAGCGTGAACGGTTGTCGCGCGAAGTGCACGACGGCGCGATTCAGGTACTCGCCCTCGTCGCTCGACGCGGCCGTGAAATCGGTGGTGCCACAGCGGAATTGGCTGAACTCGCTGGCGAACAGGAGCGGGCGTTGCGACGCCTGGTGAGCGTTGGCAGCTCCGGTCTGCCCGCCGTGGCATCGGCGTCGACGGATCTGGTCGCACTGCTTCGGGTCCGCGCCAGCGATCGGGTGTCGGTGAGCCTGCCCGCCACACCCGTGCCGCTGGACACGGCCGTCGCCACCGAGCTGGACGCCGCAGTGGCCAACGCGTTGGACAACGTCGTCGCGCACGCCGGGCCGGACGCTCGTGCGTTCGTGCTGCTCGAGGACCTTGGGGACTCGGTGGTGGTCAGCATCCGCGACGACGGCGTTGGCATCCCCGCTGGCCGCCTCGATCAGGCCGTCGCCGAGGGGCGCGTCGGTGTCGCCAAATCGATTGTGGGACGGATGAACTGGCTGGGCGGGAGCGCCCGGCTCAACACCGGACCCGAGACAGGAACGGAGTGGGAGCTCGTGGTCCCGAGACGGGGTGACCGCAATGGCAGAGGCTGAGCGCGCGTACCGGTTGATGGTGGTCGACGACCATCCGATCTGGCGGGACGCGGTCGCCCGCGATCTGGCCGAGGACGGCTTCGAGGTGGTCGCCACGGCCGACGGCGTCGCATCGGCCCGCCGTCGCGCCGCGGTGGTGATGCCCGACGTCGTGGTGATGGACATGCGTCTCTCGGATGGTACGGGCGCCCAGGCCACGGCGGAGGTGCTCGCGGTGTCGCCGTCGTCGAGGGTGCTGGTGCTATCGGCCTCCGACGAGCGCGACGACGTGCTCGAGGCGGTAAAGGCAGGAGCCACCGGCTATCTGGTGAAGAGCGCGTCGAAGGCCGAGCTCGCCGCGGCCGTGCGCGCCACCGGTGAGGGCCGGGCGGTGTTCACTCCGGGTCTAGCGGGTCTGGTGCTGGGGGAGTACCGGCGGATGGCGTCCACGTCAGACGCGGGTTCCAGGATGCCGAGCCTCACCGAACGCGAGACCGAGGTCCTGCGTCACGTGGCCAAGGGATTGACCGCACGGCAGATCGCGGAACGGCTGTCGCTGAGCCACCGCACCGTCGAGAACCACGTGCAGGCGACGTTCCGGAAGCTGCAGGTGGCCAATCGGGTCGAACTGGCCCGGTACGCCATCGAGCATGGCCTCGACCAGGAGTGATGTTCGCGTAGTACTACTCAAGACCGGCGCGACTCCCGGTGTCACGATGACGCCATGACCGAACCCGATCAGGCCGTCATCTCCCGGCTCTCTGCGGATTTCGCGACGATGGCGAGCTACCTGGCGCGCGCCTCGGCCGATCTGCGCGAACTCCAGCGGATCATGGCCGAGCGGACGGCGCCATCGCCTGCTCCTGCGCCCGCGCCGTACTACTACCCGCAGAACCAGCCTCAGTACCCGCAGTACGCCGCGCAGCCTGCGGCCCAGCCCGTCGCTCAGGCGCCGAACCCTCCGGCCCCGCCCACACCCCACTCCGACGGCTGGATCGGCAAGGTCCTCGCGGTGGCAGGCGTCGCCGTCACGCTCGTCGGCGTGGTCCTTCTGCTGGTACTGGCCGCCCAGGCAGGAATCCTGCGCCCGGAGTTTCGCGTGACCGCGGGCGCCGTTCTGGCTGGCGCCCTGGTGGGCGCCGGATGGTGGCTCAACAGCAGGCCGGGTGGCCGCGTCGGGGCGATTGCACTGGCCGCCACCGGCATCGCCGCCGCCTACATGGACGTCATCGCCGTCACCACCATCTATGTCTGGGTGTCGGCGCCGGTGGGCCTGGTGCTGGCGGCCGTCGTCGCGGGAGGCGGCCTGACGCTGGCCAGGCGCTGGGACTCCGAGCATCTTGGCCTGTTGGTCTTGGTGCCCCTGATCGGGCTCGGGCCGGTGGTGACCGACGGGATCACCCTGCTGCTGGTCGGATTCATGCTGGCGCTGTCCGCCGTGACGCTGCCTGTGCAGCTCGGCAAGGACTGGACGGGCCTGAACGCCGCCCGCGTGGCGGCTGCCACGCTGCCGCTGCTCATCGCGCTCGCCGTGGTCCCGCGCGGCTCCGGCGAAGCCGCCTGGCTTGCCGGTGCATGCGGCATCGCCGCCGTGCTGGCCATCGTCAGCGCGCTGATCCTGCTGCCCCGCAGCAGCCGACCGGTCGCGACCGCACTGCTGGCGGCGGCGGGAACGCTGCCCGTGCTGGCGGTCTCGGCGGTCGCCGACCGGGTGACGTCCGCGCTGTCGGCCGGCGTGCTGGCTGCGGTGCTGCTGGCGATCGTGCTGGTCGGCGGGCGGTTGCCAAACGTGACGGGTGCGGTGCGTCAGATCTGGTCGATTCTGTCGGCGGCGGCGGCACTCATCGCGGTGGCCGTCGCGTTCGACGGCCCGGTGGCCGCACCGTTGCTGTTGACGATGGCGGCGGTGGTCGCGGTGGCTGGGCGCGGCAGCGCCGTCGCCCGCTGGTCGGCCGTCGCCTTCGGCGTCGTCGGTGCGCTCTACTACCTCGGCTACGCGTCACCAGAGATGCTGACCACTGCCACCCCGGCAACGACGGGGGTCGCCGTCTCGACCCTGATCGCCAGTCTTCTGCTGGTGGCAGGCGCGGTCGCGATCACGTGGTCGTGGATCGGCAAGGCGGCCGACGACGTCATCAGACTGGGCTGGTCGGCCGTCGCATTGATCGGCATGTATGCGATCACGACGTTCACGGTCACCGCAGGGGTGCTGTTCGGCGGCGAGGTCTATGGATTCTTCGCTGGACACGTGGCAGCAACGATCTGCTGGATTGGCTTGGCGGCGGGCGTATTTCGCTATGCCGTGAAGCTGCCGCGCGATGAGCGCTCGGTGCCGATCGGCGCGGGTATGGCGCTCGTGGCGGCGGCGATGGCGAAGCTGTTCCTGTTCGATCTCGGCACGCTGGACGGCATCTTCCGAGTGGTCGTCTTCATCGTGGTGGGTCTCGTGCTGTTGGCCATGGGCGCCGGTTACGCCCGGCTGCTCGCCCAACAGGATCAGCAGGAGCAGCAGCCGGTGTGAGACTAAGCCCGGCGTCCCGTCAGGTACCACGTGTGCATGACGCCCTTGCCCTTGACGTCGATGTCGCCACGCTCCTCGAAGTCGAAGCCCGGGTTGAGGCGTTGGTAGACGTCATGGGGCACCTGGATGCGGCCCTCCACGTCCGTGCTCTCCATGCGTGAGGCGACGTTCACCGCGTCACCCCAGACGTCGTAGAAGAACTTGCGCGCGCCGACCACGCCCGCGACCACCGGCCCGGCTGCGAGGCCGATTCGCAGGGGGACTTCGCGGCCCTGCGGATCCTTGAGGCCCGAAACGGCGTCGGCCATGTCCAGCGCGAGGCTTGCCAGGGCTTCGAGGTGGTCGGGCCGCGACTCGGGTACGCCACTGACGACCATGTAGGAGTCGCCGCTCGTCTTCACCTTCTCGAGGCCGTGGCGATCGACGAGCGCATCGAGGTCGGTGAAGAGGGCATCGAGAAAACGGACGAGCTCGGTCGGTGTCGTGTCGCTGGCTCGTTTCGTATAGCCGGCGATGTCGGCGAACAGGATCGACGCGTCGTCGTACTTGTCGGCAATGATGTTGTGCGCCGGGTTCTTTAGCCGTTCCGCGATGGATGCCGGCAGGATGTTGGCCAACAGTGATTCGGAGCGCTGGTACTCGGTCTCCATGGCGCGCTCGGCTCGCGCCACCTCGCGCAGCGCGTACCAGACCGTCGCGACCACCAACACCCATGCCGCGGCGGTGTTGACGATGAAGCCCATCTTGAACGCCCAGCTGGGCTGGGTGCCGGTGTCGTGCGGCACCCACATCTCGAGTGCGATCACGATGATCGCTCCGAGCACGGCCAGGGAGGACGCAAGCACGATGTGTTCGATGCCGAGCACCAGCACCACGATCGCCGCGGCGACGGCGAAGTAGAAGTGCAGTCCGATCCCGCTGCCGACGTAGATGGAGGACACCGTCATGCCCGTATAGGCCACCAGAAGGAACGCCACCGGGGGAAGTAGTTCGCCGTAACGGTAGAGCTGCGGGATGAGAAGGAACACGACGGCGCTGCCGAGGTTGAGATATCCGAGCCACAGCGCGTCGTTGGTGATGACGAACTGCTGGACGCCGAAGAACACGCTCACGGCGGCGGCGATCCGGGTCGTCACCGACAGCACGCGCATCTGTTGCGAGGTGCTCCGTGCTTGGTGTTGAGAGCGGCCGCTGCTCCGGATATCTAGTGCCACGGCAGGCACGCACGCGCCGCGCTGGGCCGGCGGCTTTATATGCGCCGGCGTCGCTCCATCGTCGCCGATCGCCACGCCTAGAGGGTAACTCTCACATGATCACGTGCTTGCTGGAGAAATTATCGACTTTGTCAATATGGGTTTGCCTGATGGGGTTCGAGGACCCCCGCAAACGGGGCATAGTTGGCTGTAGCTAATGTGGCACGGGGTGCCGCTATTTCACCATTCCGCTACGGTCGGGTGATTGTCGCGGAACAATACCTCCCAACTGGCGTTTTGATCCAACCGAGATATGCACGTGATGGAAAGGTGCTAATGCGTACCATTTCCCCGATTGTTTGCCAAACATGCTGGCTTCAGCGAAGTTGGGAGGTTCGCGGATCTTGAGCTGAGACCGTCCTCGAGGCGGTTACTTGTAGTTCACGTCAATAGCCATGCATATTTGCTGTCGAGTGAGTAAATTAAGCGCACCGGTTGACGGTGATGTCTAAAACTTCGGTCTTGAATGAAAGAGGCTCCCCCCATGAACAAGTGCAGAGGCACTCTGCTTCGAGCGATCGCGACACGGGCTGTCATAGCGGTAATTCCGGCGGCGATGGTGAGCGCGTACGCCAGTGGGATCTTCATATCGCCGCCACGGATGGCGGCGTACGAGTACGCCCAGGTTGCGGAGATCACCAATACCCCGAACACCATCGGCATGGCCGAGTCGCCGCTGTACGGCATGACGGACGCTCAGATCAACGCTCAGCTCGACCAGCTGCAATCGATCGGGGTGCAGAACATTCGCGTGTTCGTACCGTGGGGCCTGATCGAGCAGCAGGACAACACCTATGACTGGTCGCAAATCGACAAGGTCATGGCCGCCGCTGCCGCCAGGAACATGGGCGTCATGGCCGAGGTCAACGCCACCCCGACGTGGGCAGGGCCAAACCCGGGCAACCCGGGATTCCCTCCCGGCAGTGACACGCCAAACGTCGCGGCGTTCACGGACTTCCTGAACGCCTTCATGGCGCATCAAGTCGCCGTTCCCGGTTCCATCCTTCCCGTCTCCTATGGCTCCATCGTCTCGGCGTACGAGATCTGGAACGAGCCCAACTACATACAGTTCTCCAACCCCATCAGTCCCGAGGCCTACGCGTCGCTGCTGAAGGCGGCGTATGACGCGATCAAGAACGTGATTACGGGCGACCCGACGGCCACGGTCGTCGCCGGCGCCGTGGGTGCTACGCAGACGACGCCGTTCACGATGGATCCGGTCACGTTCGTTACGAGGATGCTTGCCGCGCTTGGCCCCAACGCGCTGAACTACTTCGACGCGTTGTCAATCCACCCGTACGGCTCGGATTCCTACTCCGCACCGTGCCCCACCTGTGCCCCAGGCATCCTCACGCCCAAGCAACAGGTCGAAGCCATCATGGCCATGATCGGCACCAAGAAGGTCTGGCTCAGTGAGTACGGCGTGTCCAGCACCGATCCCGCCACCTATGCGCAGCAGGCCGCCTGGATCAAGGATCTCCTCGACACCTGGCAGAACTACGACCAAGCGGGACCGGTCTTCCTCTACACCGGCCGGGACCAATCGGGCAGCAGCGATTCCGGGGCCACCATGGGCGTCTGGACGTCGGTCGGTGGCGAGAAGGTCTACGTGGACGCCAACGGGGTTTCGCACACCGTCTCTGAGATGATCAAGGACTGGATCGCCGCACATCCGATGCCGGGCAACCCGGGTAACCCCGGCACCCCGGTGAATCCGATCGCGGCACTGGTGCAGGCGCTCGTGGCGGGCGTGCAGGCCTTGGTGAACGCGGTCGTCACCGCCATCACGAACTTCCTTGGCGGCATCGCCGGAGCGCTGTCCGGCGCCGTCCCGACCGCTGCCCCGCTGTCGCTGCGGTCGGCGTCGGTCGAAACGGCTGGCGCGGAGGATTCGTCCGACGCGAAGACGGCAGACGGCAAGGCGACCGACGCGACGGCCGAGGAGGCCGCCACGAAGGGAACCGAGACGGAGGAGGCCGTGAAGACGGAGGAGACGGCAGCCGGGGAGACCGCAGCCGAGGAGACCGCCGCCACGGCGGAGACCCCGGCCGAGGCCGCCGAGACGGCTGCACTGCCTGCCGTCGCCGCTACGGAGACCGCAACCCCGGCGGCCGCGACTGCCACGGAGACGGCAACCCCGACGCCGGTCAAGGTCACGGAGCCGGTCACGGCCACCGAGCCAGTCACGCCCACCGAGCCGGTGAAGACGGAGCCCGTCAAGACCGAGCCCACTGGAACCACCACCGGAACCACCGGAACCACTGGAACTACCGGAACCACTGGAACTACGGGGACCGGAACGTCCACGGGTTCAACGACTCCCGGGTCGTCGACCGAGGGCAGCAAGTCCGATGAATCCGGAAAGTCCGGCGATTCGGCCAAGTCCGGTGAATCAACCAAGTCCGGTGAATCAACCAAGTCCGGTTCCAGCAAGTCGGGCGCGTCCGAGGGACAGTCGAAGTCGGGCAAGGACGGCGACGAGGGTGCCAGCAAGCCGTCACGTGGCTCGGCCGAGGTCAAGGCCAAGCCCGTAACCGTCACTGCGGGTGTGAGCGCGGGCGGCGAAGGCGGCTCCGAGTCGTCCGGCGGGGGCGCGAGCTAGGCGAACCTGCGCTTCAACGAATCAGAGGCCCTCAACGCGATGTTGAGGGCCTCTGATTCGCTGCTGTTCTGGTGCCCTCGGTGAGATTCGAACTCACACTGCACGGGTTTTGAATCCGTTTCCTCTGCCAGTTGGGATACGAGGGCTAGCTCGATGCGGTCTCCCACGATAGAGGATCGCTCCGCGGGCTCGTAAACGCCCCGAGGTCGCTGATCAGCGTCCGCCACGCGACAATGTGCACATGACCGAGTCAACGACGGACGTCGTCAAGCCGCGCCGTGTGCTGATCGCCGAGGACGAAGCCCTCATTCGCCTCGATCTCGCCGAGATGCTGCGCGAGGAGGGCTATGACGTCGTCGGCGAGGCCGGCGACGGGCAGGAGGCCGTCGAGCTGGCGGAGAAGCTCGTGCCCGACCTGGTGATCATGGACGTGAAGATGCCTCGCCGCGACGGCATCGACGCGGCCACCGAGATCGCAGCCAAGCGCATCGCCCCGATCGTGGTGCTGACGGCCTTCTCGCAGCGCGACCTCGTCGAGAGGGCAAGGGACGCCGGTGCAATGGCATATCTGGTGAAGCCGTTCTCCATCACCGATCTGATCCCGGCCATCGAGCTCGCGTTGAGCCGCTTCGGCGAGATCGCCGCGCTGGAAGCCGAAGTCGCGACGCTCACCGATCGCCTCGAGACGCGCAAGCTCGTCGAGCGCGCAAAGGGTTTGCTCCAACAGAAGCAGGCGATGACGGAACCCGAGGCGTTCAAGTGGATTCAGCGCGCCGCGATGGACCGCAGAACCACCATGAAGCGTGTTGCCGAAGTGGTGCTTGAGACATTGGACGTGCCAGGCGACGCGTAACGAATGCGTTTCCGGACCCGCCTTTTGACGGCCGGACACGGCGAATACGCAGGCTGCATTTCCCAACATGGCGCACTACGGCCATGGGTTGGCTATGTTCTACCCGAAGCATCGGGGGACGGCCGACGTGTGCTGCGCCCTCGATGCCGATGACAACTCTGATTCGGAGGTAGAACGTGCGAGGTCGCGTGGCACGTAGTGCATTTGCTCTCGGGAGCGCGGGCTTGGTTGTGCTCGGCATTGCCGGCTGCAATCAGTCCAGCCCCGAAGAGAACAAGTCGCAAGCCAATTTGAAGATCGTCGAGCAAGTGCAGATCGACGAGAACGGCGCCGAGGTGAAGCCGGCCGAGGGCGTGAAACCCGCCGATCCCGCAGGGGACGGGAAGGCGACGTGCCCGCCATTGTCGATCGCGATGGCGGGCGCCCTCACGGGTCCCGACGCCGCGCTCGGCATCAACATCAAGAATGGCGTGCAGCTGGCCATCGACAAGCACAACGCCGCGAACCCCGGCTGCCAGGTGCAGTTGAAGCCGTTCGACACCGAGGGTGACCCGCAGAAGGCCACCGCCATCGCTCCGCAGATCGTCGACGACCAGTACACGATCGGTCTGGTCGGCCCGGCCTTCTCCGGCGAGACCAAGGCCACCGGCACGGTGTTCGACCAAGCCGGTCTGGTCGCGACCACCGCGTCGGCGACCAACGTCACGCTGAGCGAGAACGGGTGGAAGACGTTCTTCCGCGGACTGGCCAACGACGGCGTGCAGGGCCCGTCGGTCGCCAACTACCTGAAGAACACCAAGGGCTACAAAAAGATCTGCGTTGTGGACGACAGCACCGACTACGGCCTGGGCCTGTCCACCGCCGTGCGCGAGACGCTCGGATCGGTGGCGGATTCGTCGTGCAACATCTCGGTGAAGAAGGGCGACAAGGACTTCTCGGCCGCGGTGACGCAGATCAAGGGCGCCAACCCGGACGCCGTGTTCTACGGCGGGTACTACTCGGAGGCCGCGCCGCTGGTGCAGCAGCTGCGGGACGCGGGCGTGACGGCGACGTTCGCCAGCGCCGACGGCACCAAGGATCCGGAGTTCGTCAAGCAGGCGGGCGCGGCGTCCAAGGACGCGGTCCTTGCTTGCCCGTGCGGCCCGGCCACCGGCTCGTTCGTCGACGAGTACACCAAGAAGTTCGGCGTGGAGCCGAGCACCTACAGCACCGAGGGCTACGACCTCGGCACCATCCTGGTGAAGGGCATCGACGCCGGGAAGATCACCCGGCCCGACCTGCTGGACTACGTACGCACCTATGACGGACAGGGCGTCGCACGCAAGTATCAGTGGAACGACAAGGGTGAGCTGACGTCGACGCTGATCTGGATCTACAAGGTTCAGTAACCGTCCGAGACGAGGCGCGTCCGAGACCGAAGTGCTCTCGGGCGCGCCTCGTATCCGTAATCCACCAGGAGCCGCCCCCGGATGATCCAAGAGTGCGTCGAACAATTCGCCTGTCAGGCCGCCAACATCAACTTCAACGTCGATGGCCTGTTGAATGGGTTCTGGCAGTTGACCGTCGACGGGCTGTCGTGGGGCGCCATCTACGCGCTGGTCGCCGTGGGCTACACCCTGGTGTTCGGCGTGCTGCGGTTGATCAACTTCGCCCATTCCGAGATCTTCATGCTCGGGATGTTCGGCGCGTACTTCTGCCTGGACATGATCCTGGGGTTCTCGCCGAGCGGTAACGCCTACAACAAGGGTGTCGCACTGACGATCCTCTACCTGTTCATCGCGATGCTGTTCGCGATGCTGGTGTCCGGATCGGCGGCGGTGGGACTCGAGTTCATCGCCTACCGCCCACTGCGGCGCCGCAACGCCCGGCCGCTGACGTTCCTGATCACCGCCATCGGAATGTCCTTCGTGCTGCAGGAATTCGTGCACTTCATCCTGCCGCAAATCATCAAGGGGTACGGCGGGTCCAACGCCCAGCAGCCGATCATCTTGGTACAACCCAAGACCCAGTTCACCATCTTCAGTGCGTCGGTCTCGAACGTCACCCTGGTGGTGATCGCCGCGGCGCTGGTGCTGGCCGTGCTGACCGACATCGCGATCAACCGCACCAAGTTCGGCCGCGGCATCCGCGCCGTCGCGCAGGATTCGACCACCGCCACGCTGATGGGTGTGTCGCGCGAGCGCATCATCATCACCACCTTCCTGATCGGCGGTCTGCTGGCAGGCGCCGCGGCGCTGCTCTACACGCTGAAGGTGCCGCAGGGCATCATCTACTCCGGCGGATTCCTGTTGGGCATCAAGGCCTTCTCGGCCGCGGTGCTCGGCGGCATCGGCAACCTGCGCGGCGCCCTGCTCGGCGGTCTGCTGCTCGGCGTGATGGAGAACTACGGCCAGGCGGTGTTCGGCACGCAGTGGCGTGACGTCGTCGCCTTCGTGCTGCTCGTCCTGGTGTTGTTGATCCGGCCCACCGGTATCCTCGGCGAAAGCCTCGGAAAGGCGCGCGCATGAGTCACAAGGCAGCGCCCGAGACCGGTTCGGTCACGTCCCTCGGTCAGCGACTGCTGGCCCCCGGCGACGGTCTTCGGCAATGGTGGTCGACCCTCAGCCGGCCGATGAAGTGGATCTTCGGTGTCATCGGCTTCACGCTGCTCGCGTTGTTGCCCTTGCACACACCGGGTTTCATCGATACCCCAGGCATCAGCTTCGGTGGCACCATGGCGGCCTTCGTGATGGTCGCGATCATCGCCATCGGGCTCAACGTGGTGGTCGGGCAAGCCGGCCTGCTCGACCTCGGTTACGTGGGCTTCTACGCAGTGGGTGCCTACACCGTCGCGTTGATCACCAGTCCCGACAGTCCGTGGAACAAGATGCGGCCTACCGGGTTCTTCAGCAAGGACTGGGCCTGGCTGTCGTGTGTTCCACTGGCCATGGCGGTGACCGCCCTCGCGGGTTTGATCCTCGGCACCCCGACGTTGCGCCTGCGCGGTGACTACCTGGCGATCGTGACGCTCGGCTTCGGCGAGATCATCCGCCTGCTCGCCGACAACCTCTCCGACATCACCAACGGGTCACGCGGTCTCAACCAAATCGCCTATCCGCGGCTGGGGGAGACCCACAAGCTGCCCAACGGCGTGTTCTCCAGCGGCAACTCGGCGGGGCACGCCAACTACGGCACCTGGTGGTTCTGGCTCGGGCTGGTGTTGATCGTCGGTCTCCTGCTGTTGGTCGGCAACCTCGAGCGCAGCCGGGTGGGCCGGGCCTGGGTCGCCATTAGGGAGGACGAGGGCGCCGCGGAAGTCATGGGCGTCAACACCTTCCGGTTCAAGTTGTGGGCCTTCGTGATCGGCGCGGCGATCGGCGGCCTTTCCGGCGCGCTGTACGCAGGCCAGGTGCAGTACGTCGCGCCGACCAACTTCAACATCATCAACTCGATGCTGTTCCTCGTGGCCGTGGTGCTCGGCGGTCAGGGCAACAAGCTGGGCGTCATCTTCGGTGCGTTCATCATCGTCTACCTGCCCAACCGATTGCTCGGAGTGCACCTGTTCGGGGTCAACCTCGGCGACCTGAAGTACCTGTTCTTCGGCCTGGCCCTGGTGGTGTTGATGATCTTCCGGCCGCAGGGCCTGTTCCCGGTGCGCCAGCAGTTGCTCGCCTACGGCCAATCGGCGCGCAAACTGCTTGGCAGCGCGGATGATTCGAAGGCGGTAGCATGAGCGAACCCGTGATCGACGAAGAACTCGCCGCACTGCACCGCGACGTGCAGGCGGCCGAGGGCGAGCCACTGCTCGAGACCAAGGACCTCACCGTCAAGTTCGGCGGCCTGACCGCGCTGGATTCGGTGACGTTTCACATCAAGCGCGGCGAGATCCTCGGGCTGATCGGACCCGACGGTGCGGGAAAGACCACCTGCTTCAACGCCATCACCGGTGTGTACCGGCCCACGTCGGGCACGGTGACGTTCGACGGCTCGCCGCTCGGACGGATCAAGCGGTACCAGATCACCCGGCGCGGCATCGCAAGGACGTTCCAGAACATCAGGCTGTGGGGCGAGATGACGGCGTTGGAGAACGTCGTGGTCGGCACCGACGCCAGGCACAAGACGTCGGTTCCCGGGGCGCTGATCCGCACTCCGAGGCACCGGCGCGAGGAGAAGGACGCCATCGAACGCGCTGCGGCTCTGCTGCAGTTCGTCGGCATCGCGCACCGCGGCGAGGAGAAGGCCAAGAACCTGCCGTACGGCGATCAGCGTCGCCTCGAGATCGCCCGCGCGCTGGCCACCGAACCCAAGCTGCTGTGCCTCGACGAACCCGCCGCGGGGTTCAATCCGAGCGAGAAGTCCGCGCTCATCGAGCTGATCCAGGCGATTCGGGACGACGGCTACACCGTGTTGCTCATCGAACACGACATGCGCCTGGTCATGGGCGTCACCGACCGGATCGTCGTGCTCGAGTTCGGTCGCAAGATCGCCGACGGCCTGCCTGCGGAGATCCGCGACAACCCGGCGGTCATCGCCGCATACCTGGGGGTGCCCGATGACGAACTCGGCTGAGACGACGGATGCCGATCAGCGGCCGATCCTGCTCGAGGTCCGCGACGTCATCGTGCACTACGGACGCATTCAAGCGCTGCACGGTGTTTCGCTGATCGTGCGCGAAGGTGAGCTCGTCACGCTGCTGGGCTCCAACGGTGCCGGCAAGACGACGATGATGCGCGCCATCTCCGGTCTGCGGCCGTTGTCGTCGGGTTCGGTCTGGTTCGACGGCAACGACGTCTCGAAGGTCAAGGCCCATCGCCGCGTCACCGACGGGTTGATCCAAGCGCCAGAGGGGCGTGGGGTCTTCCCTGGCATGACCGTCATCGAGAATCTCGAAATGGGCTGCTACGGACGGAAGTTCGCGACCCGGGCCGAGCACCGCGAGCGGCTGGACTGGGTGTTGGAGACGTTCCCACGGCTCGCGGAGCGCCGCACTCAGGTGGGCGGCACGCTGTCGGGCGGAGAGCAACAGATGCTAGCCATCGGCCGCGCGCTCATGGCGCGGCCCAAGGTGCTGCTGCTCGACGAACCGTCGATGGGCCTGGCGCCAATGGTGATATCGCAGATCTTCAAGATCATCTCCGACATCAACTCGACCGGCACCACGGTGCTGCTCGTCGAGCAGAACGCCCAGCAGGCTCTGAGCCGCTCGGACCGCGCCTACATCCTCGAGACCGGCCAGGTGACGCGCAGCGGGGTGGCGCGGGACTTGTTGGCAGACGACAGCATTC
>Ga0105237_10005198_pt1 | contig 14716 bp, 8 predicted proteins | sample KBSC24metaG_FD_81520 | JGI IMG/M metagenome (GOLD analysis project Ga0105237, IMG submission 81520) | Corn rhizosphere microbial communities from Kellogg Biological Station, Michigan, USA - KBS C2-4 metaG | ecosystem: Host-associated > Plants > Roots > Rhizosphere > Soil | place: Michigan, USA... | reverse complement strand
CTCTTCGTAGAACTTGACATCCCCGTTTTTAAATATGGGCTTACCGGATGAGACAAACCGGGTAGCTTCTTCCACTTCGGGATATTCGTTTTTGAGCGTGGGACCAAGGGGCACCTGGGTGATGGCCATTTTCATGGTATCTCTTTCCGGCTCCTTTATGTAAGACGTGATGCGATAAAGCCTGTCGGCATTTTTATTATATCGGTCATAGCTCAGCTCGTCCTTTATATAAAAGATCAGGAAAAGGCTAAAAGTGATGCCGATGGTCAGTCCCAGGATATTGAGCAGGCTGTACCATTTATCCCTTTTGAAATTCCGGATAGCGACGATGAGGAGGTTTTTGAGCATGTGGGTTGTATTTCGGGGATTATAGCCGAATATACCACTTCTTTGACGATACCGGCGCCAAAAAAGTTACTTTGTGAGGAACGGATTTCCCTGTATTTCATCGGTTTTGGATAGATTAGTGGCCTTGCGGCGTGGACGAGGCGCCGCTGTTCCTGTATTCCGTAGGTGTCACTCCTACTTTTGACTTCATCACCGTTGAAAAATAGGCCGCGGAGGAAAACCCGACCTTATAGGCCACTTCCGCGATGGTAAGCTCCATTTCATTTCTGAGGAGATATTTTGCCTTTTGCATCCTTACATCCAGGATGTACTCGTTGACATTGTAGCCTAGCACGGCCTTTACCTTTCTGTACAGCTGGACCCTGGAGATGCCTAGCTCGGTGCAGATGTCATTTACGCTGAAATCTTCATTGGCGATGTTGTTCTCGATGATCGAGGTGAACTCATTCACAAATTTCCGGTCTATTTTCCTGGACGCGGAATGGCGGTTGCTGTCGTTCGACAGTTCGCTGGTGTAATGGCTTTTCAGCGACTCCCTGTTCTTTAAAAGGCTCCTGATGTTCTCTTCCAGGTATTGGATATTGAAAGGTTTTACGATGTAGGCGTCCGCATTCAATTTCAACCCTTCTATCTGCTGTTCCATACTGCCTTTTGCCGTCAATATAATGATAGGGATATGGGATGTTCGGATATCATTTTTTAACGTCTCGGTGATTGCCATGCCGTCCTTCCCCGGCAACAGTATATCCGAGATAATGATGTCGGGGACTATCTCATAGGCGAGGTTCAGACCCAAATTGCCGTCCCCCGCTTCTATCACCTCATAGCTCTTACTGAGGTGGCGTTTGATGAATGTCCTTATCTCGGCATTGTCTTCGATGACCAGCACCGACTGCTCCGGCGTTGTCGTCGAGCCGCCTTCCGGTGTCACTTGTTTTAAAGGCTCGGATTCGTCGGTGTAAATTTTCGCATCTTCATAGTTCAATTCATAGGAGGTGGGCTCTTTTTCCAGCTCGGTCTCCTGCAGATGGTCCTTGCCCAGCGGCAGACATATTTCAAAGGTGGCCCCTTTCCACTTTTCGCTTTTTATTTTTATGCTGCCGTGATGAAGAGTGATCAATTCCTTTGAAAGGGCCAGGCCGATGCCGGTGCCTTTGTATTTTCCTTCGCTGTTCTGATAGAAAAGATCGAAGGCATGATTCTGGGTTTCCGGTGTCATGCCGATGCCCGAGTCTGCAATGGTTATGATCACGTTCTTCCTGGCGGCGTCGGTGCTTATCGCTACAGTTATAGCGCCGTGGTCGCTGGTATATTTAAATGCGTTGGAAAGGATATTGAACAAAATTTTATCGAGCATATTTACATCGAACCAGGCTTTGAGGTCGCCTGTGTGGGCATCCACCCTGTAAGCGATGTTCTTTTTTGCGGCTATTCCGGTAAAGGCATTGGCGATCTCCCGCACGAATTCGACGATGTTACTTTCGCTTGCCCGCATTTTCATTTTCCCTTCTTCTATTTTTCTAAAATCCATCAGTTGGTTAACGAGCCGCAGCAGCCGCATGGCATTTTTTCGTACCATCTCCAGCTGCGTCTTGATGGAAAAATGAAGCTTGGAGGAGGATAAGGCATCTTCCAACGGACCGAGAATGAGTGTGAGAGGGGTGCGTAACTCGTGGGAGATATTGGTGAAAAAATTGAACTTGGCGTCGGTGGCTTCTTTTGCTTTCTTCCCCAGCTCGATCAGCTGGTTACGCTGGTGCAGGATCTCATCGTTCTGTGAGGCCAGCCGGGCATTTATTTTTTTGTTCTCCCTTAGATAATAGAATAGTATTGCGCCCATGATCAATGCCAGCGCAAGACTGACGGAAATGGCGACGATGATCCTGTTTTGATTCCTTCTGATGATCTCCTGCTCTTCTATCTTCCGCTGTCTGCGATCGATGTCCTTTTGCTGTGCCAGGACCTTTTCGTTTTGAAGTTTGGTGATCCTGATGTTGGTGGAGTCGATCACCGTAGTGGACAGCCGGTTCTCCTTTTCATAAAACCTGTTCTCCAGGATATTGACTGCTGTCTGGATGGCATCCTGTCCGCCGGTGGGGTACAGCACTGTTGCCGAGATGTGTTTATTGGCTACCATGTCCAGGCCGAGGCCGGGAGTGGGCAGCCCATCGATGCCGATGATCCGGGTCCTGTTTTCCAGGCCCATCTTTTTGCAGATCTTGTAAGCATCCAGGGCCATGGGGTCATTTTGAGCATAGATCAAGTCGATATTTCCCGCTTTCAGCGCCTTCTCTTCGTCCCGGGTGTTGTCGACCTTGGTATTTTTCAGTCCGGGATAGTGGGTGATGGCGTCCATAAAACCGTTGTGCCTGTCGATGGCGGGTGAGGCGCCGGCGGGCAAGCCGGCCATTTCGAGAATATTGCCCTTGCCTTTCAGTAAGGATGCTGCATACATACCGGCATCCTGTCCCACCTCGAAATTGGATGCCCCGATAAATGCGGTATACTTTTTCGAATCGATCTTTCTGTCGACCACGACCACGGGGATGCCGGCGTCATGGACTTTCTCTATAATGGGTGTTAGCGGCTTTGCCTCGTTGGGGGTGACGATGAGCAGGTCGATATGTTGACGGCTAAGGTCCTCTATCTGTCTGATCTGTTTTTCGCTGTTGGCTTCGGCATCCCGGTACAGGAGCACATAATTATTATGAAAAGAAAGCTCCCTGTTCATTTCCGCCAGCATCGTCTTTCTCCAGTCATCGGACCCGAGGCATTGGGAGAAGCCTATCGTGAATTTTTTTGTGGCCGGCTGGTTCGAGCAGGAAATGAGAAAAAGGACCAGCAAAGTGACCCATGGAGAAAAAATCCTGGTGGCAAACATGTCAGCAAGTTGATATATTTTTTTCAATCCACATTATAAAATCGTTTCAATTGTTTCGATCCTGTTCTTTTTGAAGAATGGCGACGGCCCGGCAGGGTATGATTTTAAAAAAGGGTGTTACAATTTTAAAAAAAGCGGGGGTGAGGATGTGTGATGCATGTTGATAATGAGTGATTTAGGGTGTGTTACGCTTTTGTAAGACATAGGAACGGGACCTAAAATCATTTGGCGGCGCGTCTATTAGATTCGTGGCGCAAACTAATTGCCATATGAAGAGAAACAGGCTTTTTCAATGGTCCATTGTGGCTGCGCTTGCCGGTTTTATTTTTGGTTTTGATACAGTAGTTATTTCCGGGGCCAACCTGCCTATCAGGGAGCTTTGGCACACCTCTCCATTATTTCATGGGTTCTTTATCATGTCGATAGCGCTTTGGGGTACGTTGTTGGGCTCCATATTTGGCGGCATCCCCACTGAAAGGTTTGGCCGGAAGAAGGTATTATTCTGGATAGGGGTTTTGTTTACGCTGTCCGCTCTTGGTTCTGCCCTGGCGCCGACGCCGTATATCTTTTCATTTTTCCGTTTTATCGGGGGGATTGCGATCGGGGTTTCCTCGGTGGTGGCCCCTACTTATATTTCCGAGATCTCCACGCGGGATACCAGGGGCAAACTGGGGGCGTTGTACCAATTCAATATCGTGTTCGGGATATTGATCGCTTTTCTTTCGAATTATTTTTTACAGGGTGTGGGGGGAGCCGAAGACTGGCGCTGGATGCTGGCGGTGCTGGCGGCGCCTTCCCTCATTTATACCGTCATGGTCACGAGCCTGCCGGAGAGTCCCCGCTGGCTGGAGAGAAAAAGGAATGACGTGGAAAATGTGACGTTCTTTAGCCGCCGCCATAAAACCAGTATCTGGCTGGCCTTTCTGATCGCGTTTTTCAACCAGTTGTCCGGGATCAACTTCATCTTATATTATGTACCCGAGATTTTGCCCAAAATAGGTTTTGGAGCCAAGGACTCTCTTTTGAATTCCGTCGCTATCGGCAGCAGCAACCTGATCTTCACCTTTCTCGGTCTTTATCTTATAGACAGGCTGGGCAGGAGGAACCTGCTACTCATCGGTTCGATCGGCTATATATTAAGCCTGGCGATGGTGGCCGTTTGTTTTGCCTTTCATGCAGGCGCCGTATGGTTAATGTTGTTCTTATTGCTTTTTATAGCTGCACATGCTGTGGGGCAGGGGGCGGTGATCTGGGTTTTTATATCGGAGATCTTCCCGGATAAGGTCAGGGCGGCGGGGCAGTCGTTCGGCGCCAGCGTGCATTGGGTGTTTGCCGCCCTCATTACGTTGGTCACCCCCTTTTTCCTGGATGCGAAGAGTGGCGTGTTTGCAGACAACCCGTGGCCCATCTTCGCATTTTTTGCCGGTGTGATGGTCATACAGCTAATATGGGTAATTACGCGGATGCCGGAGACGAAAGGCATATCGCTGGAACAGATAGAACAAAAGCTTACAAATTCCTAAAGATGGACAATACAGGCAGACACCAAGTGGTATGTTTTGGGGAAGTGCTGTTCGATATTTTTCCTTCCGGGGCTGTGCCTGGAGGCGCGCCCATGAATGTCGCTTATCATCTGCACAAGCAACGGAAAAACCCTGCCATCATCACCAAGATAGGTATCGATGACGAAGGCCAACAGCTGGTGAATTTTTTTTCCAGCCGCGGTTTATGCACAGAATATTTCCAGGTGGATTATGTCTATGAAACGGGGAAGGTCTATGCCAGGTTAAATGATCATAACGAAGCGGTATATGACATCGTGATGCCCGTGGCGTGGGATTATATCCAATGGGAGGATGGATTGAAACAGGTGGTGGAGGAGGCGACATTTTTTGTGTTCGGAAGCCTGGCGGCAAGGAACAGAGTGTCGAGGGATACACTATTTCGCTGTCTGGAAATCGCGAAGACCAAAGTGCTGGATATCAATTTGAGGGCGCCGCATTTTTCCAAGCGTACCGTAGAAGAGCTGATGCGTAAAACGGATCTTTTAAAACTGAATGTAGCTGAGCTGGAGCTGATCACGGGCTGGTTTTCCGATTACGAAAGCGTAGAGGACAGGATGAAGTTCATCGGCGATAAATTTTCTTTGACCGGGGTTGCCGTGACGATGGGTGGTGATGGAGCGGTGCTGTATATGGATGGTGCGTTTGTCAGGCACGAAGGGATTAGCGTGGATGTAGTGGACACAGTAGGCTGTGGGGATGCTTTCCTGGCGGGACTTTTATCCAAACTGACGGAAGATGCTACACCGGAGGAAGCGCTTGCCTATGCGAGCCGGCTGGGAGCGTTGATAGCAACGCAGCGTGGGGCGTGTCCGGAATATGATGGAAGAATCTCTGATTATAAATAGTAAAAAAAACGAAAGCTTATGCGAAAACTAACGTGCTTGTTGTCATGGTTGCTTATGGCTGTAATTACCCATGCGCAGGTGAGACATGTCTCCGGGACTGTCGTCAATAAATCCGACGGCAAACCCTTACCGGGTGTCAGCGTGCAGAATGGCGCCGCTGGTACTGCCACCGACTCCGCCGGCAGGTGGTCATTGCAGGCGAAGAAGGGTGATAAAATTGTTTTTTCATTTACGGGCATGAAGACGTATTCTTTGACGGCCGGAGATCAGGCCGGCTATAGCGTACAACTGGAGCAGGATCAGCGGGACCTTGGGGAGATAGTTGTGGTGGGTTATACGTCCCAGCGGAAAAAGGACCTCACCGGTTCTGTAGCCGTGGTGGACCTGGCTCCCGTGAAGAATACCAGCTCCGGTAATACCATGCAAGCCTTGCAGGGTCGCGTCCCGGGCTTGTATATAGAAAAAGATGGTTCGCCCAATGGTTCCAACAGCAGGATATTGATCCGTGGCGCCAACACCCTGGGTAATAACGATCCGCTGTATGTCATCGACGGGATACCTACGACCAGACCGGAAGTATTTCAAAATATGGACCCTGCGAATATCGCTTCCGTACAGGTGCTGAAAGATGCTTCGGCGGAATCCATCTATGGCTCCAGGGCCTCCAATGGCGTCATCATCGTGACCACGAAGAATGGCGGCAATACCAATGGGAAGGTGCAGTTCCAGTTGAATCATCTCAATTCGGTGCAGTCCGAAAAATCCATGCGGTTCAAGATGCTGAATTCCGTGGACAGGGGCAGGGCCTTGTGGCAGGCTTCCGTGAACGACCGGCAGGACCCTACTGCCGGCTATGGCGAGATCTATGCTTTCGACTGGAACCACGATTATGACAACCCCGTGCTAAACAAGGTTACGGTGCAGCCATTTGTCGGCGGCGATCCGAATACTCCCGCGGGCAATACAGACTGGCAGTCCGTTATGTATAAGGCGGGGATTGTGACCAACACCAGCTTGACGGTGTCGGCCGGCAATAAGAATTCTTCGCTGGAAATAAACCTGGGGTACTTGAGAAATACGGGCATGTTGCGGTTCACCGGCTATAGGCGTTATGGCGGCAGCATCAATGCCATCACGCATGCTTTTGATAATAGAGTGACCTTTGGCCTCAATCTGCGTGTCGCCACTTCAGATGAGACATTGACCACGAATGACCTCGGCGGCGCCGCCACTACCTTCCTGGCTGTGACCCTCGCGCCGACGATACCCGTCTACCAAAAAGATGGGAAAACCTATGCGGGTGAGCTGGGCGCAGGTTATTCCGACAGGAACAACCCCTTGCATATGCAGGACCTGGCCAAATGGAATAATGCCAACCGGCTCAGCTCTTTTGGTAATATTTTCGTGGAGATCCAGCCTGTCAAGAACCTGTACTTCAAATCGAATATCGGGGCGGATGATTCCCGTTATTTAAATAAGGTCATCTCACCGACCTTTACGGAAGGGGCGTTGAGCCGTACTACGAACAGTCTTTTGTATGATCAGAACCACTATCTGAGCCTTACTTTTTCCAATACGCTGCGGTATGAGCTGAACCTGAATGCGGACAACCATTTTAAGTTCCTTGCCGGTACCGAGTATATCAAGACGGACCTGAATTACCAGACGACCAGGAAAGAAGGGTTTGCGTTGCAAACGGAAGATTATTTTACGCTGGATGCGGCTTCGGGTAAAACCACCGTTACGGGCGGGTCCACCGGCAACAGGCTGCTGTCGCAATTCGGACGGCTGGACTACAGCTATGGCGATAAATACCTGGCGGCGGTGACGTTACGGCGGGATGGGTCATCCAGATTTGGTTCCGACAACCGGTACGGCATCTTCCCGGCGGCCTCGGTGGGTTGGAGGATCGATAAGGAGACGTTCATGAAGAATGTTCCCTTCTTCTCCGAATTAAAACTACGTGCTGGAGTCGGTAGAGTAGGCAATCAGCAGATCGGCGACCTGGCCCGCTTCCCTCTGTATATGGCCAGGTATGGTGCTTCGCAAGGCGACCTGACCCCCGGGTTTTGGGAGACATACATGAATGTCGGTACCGCCTATTCCTTGTCCGGGGCCAATACCGGCTCCCTACCTTCCGGCTTTGTGCAAACGCAGGCGGCCAACCCGGCCCTGAAGTGGGAAACCACCGACGAGGTCAATACGGGCGTGGATTTTACGGTATTCCATAACAAGATCTATGGCTCATTCGATTATTTCTCGAGGAAGACTACCGGTATCCTCATTACACCGCCCGTCGCTTCTGCTCTCGGCGAAGGGCAATCGAAGGCGGTGAACGGCGCTTCGAAAAGCAACAAGGGATGGGAGTTTTCCATAGGCTACCAGGGTGAAAAGATCGGGGACTTCAAGTATGATGTCCGGCTGAATTTCTCCCACTTCAGGGACAAGATCACTTCTTTACCCGAGGCTGTAAGACCCGCTTATCCCGGCAACCAGGTCAGCACCATCCTCGGGCATTCGCAATTCGACATCTTTGGCTATAGGACCGCCGGTCTCTTCGAGTCCCAGGATGAAGTGGATAAAGCCCCCACGCAGGTGGGCGCCGGTGCCGGCAGGATCCGTTATGTCGACATCAACAATGACGGTGTTATCAATGACCTCGACAGGACGTGGATAGGCACTACGCTGCCTGCGTTGGAGTATGGGGTGCGGATCGATATGACCTACAAGCAGTTTGACCTTTCCGTCTTTGGCTCCGGCGTAGGCGGCAGAAGGGGATTTGACTTTTATTCCAACTACAATAACCTGATGAAGAGCAGGGAGAATGTGGGGCCGGGTGTCTTCAATGCCTGGACGCCAACGCATACCAATACAAGGACGCCTGCATTGACCCTTCAGGATAACAACCATGAATTCCAGACTTCCGATTATTTCATGGTCAGCACATCCTATTTCAAGCTGAGGAATATACAGCTGGGGTATAGTCTGGTATCGAAATCCATCTTTTCCAGGTTGAGATTTTATGCCATGGCCGAGAACCTGTTCTGGCTGAAAAGCAAAGCCTATAAGAGTCCCGATCCGGAGAGGATCGACGTCAACCCTGTGCCTATTCCAAAGACATTTACGTTGGGGATCAATGCTTCGTTTTAATGATTAAAAAAGAGTAAAATGAAAAATAGTATAGTTGTTATGTTTCTGCTGGCTCTTTGCTCATGCAGCAAGGTGTTGGATTATAAACCGAAAGGTGTTCTGTCTTCTTCCGACCTGCAGTCTCCCGATGCTGTAGAAGGTCTCGTCACCGCCGCATATGCGGCCATCGGTAATGGGGATATGATCGGCCCTATTTATAGCAAGTGGGCTTATGGCAGTGTCCGCTCCGACGATGCCTATAAAGGAGGCGGGGGAACAGGCGACCTGGATGAAGTGGATAAGATGGAGCATTACAACCTGGTGACGGCAAACATGGACGGCATCGGTTTTTTGCCACGCACCTGGAAGAATTTGTTCAAATCTATTTCCAGGGCCAATGTGGCGCTGCGAGCCGTCAATGCGCTGACAGAAGCCAACTATCCGAATAAGAAGGTGAGAACAGCGGAATTGAGGTTCCTTCGGGCGCACAGTTATTTTACGATGAAGATCCTCTATAAGAATATACCGCTTTTTGATGAAACCGCTACTGCTGATGATATCCTGAAAGTATCAAATACCATGAGCAATGACAGCTCCTGGAATAAGATAGCGGAGGATTTTCAGTATGCCGTGGACAATCTGCCGGCGACCCAGCCGGACCTGGGAAGGGCCAATAAGCTGGCTGCCGAAGCCTATCTTGCAAAACTGCGGTTATATCAGGCATATGGGCAGGATGACAAACATAAGGTGATCAATATCAATCTGACGAGGATGCAGGAGGTGGTAGACCTGACGCAGGACGTCATTGCATCGGGCAGGTATGCATTGAGCCCCGATATTGCGGATAACTTCCTGGCGGAGACAGAGAATGGACCGGAATCCGTTTTTGCCATCCAGTTCTCTATCAATGATGGCACCACGACGGGCCGGCTGGATTTTGAAGACGGATTGAATTATCCTCATGGGGCCCCGCAATATGGATGTTGCGGTTTTCATGCTCCCAGCCAAAACCTGGTGAATGCCTTTACCACGGATGCCAATGGTCTGCCGAATTTCGATACATTTAATAATGGGATTGCCGATCTGAGCACGGCTACGGTGGATGTACGGTTAGATCATACGGTGGGTATCGACGGTCATCCTTATAAATATGACCCGACGAAGCCCTTTAGCGATAGCTGGGTGCGTGACCCCGGTGTGTATGGGAATTTTCATGCGATGCGCAGTGAGCTGCTGGCGACCGATCCTTCTTATTTGAAGCTGGGGCCGTTCATGGGCACTGCCAAGAATGTCGATATCCTTCGTTATGACGATGTATTATTGATGCAGGCAGAGGCGTATATTGAGTTAGGCCAGCAGGATAAGGCATTGCCGCTGATCAACCAGATCAGAGCCCGGGCGGCTGCCAGTACCGGAAGGTTGAAGAAATTGGACGGCACTTTCCCTTCGAATTATCTTGTCAAGGAATATCCTGCTGCCGGATGGACACAGGATTATGCCCGCAAGGCTTTGCAGTGGGAGCGGCGGCTGGAATTTGCCACGGAAGGTTGGCGTTTCTTCGATCTTGTAAGATGGGGGATTGCCGAACAGACGTTGAATGCTTATATAGCCGTTGAAAAGGGAAGAAGGACGTTTTTATCGACGGCTAAATTTACCGCGGGCAGGGATGAGTATTTTCCTATTCCACAATCAGAGATCACTTTTACGAATGGATTATATAAGCAGAATCCCGGTTATTGACGTGTTGCGGCCGAAGGTCGGGCCCGTTTTAATAAAAATGTTGCTCTTTGTTTGTATGCTGCGGGGTGGGCCAGGTTTTGCGCAGGACAGTATTACAGTGGGGGCCTTGTTGAGGGAAATGACCAGCTTTGGGGTTGTAGCTTCCTGGCCCAGGCCGGCGTTTATCGAGAGGCAGGCCAGCAGCTATGACAGGCGGTCTGTCGCCGCCGGCCAGCCCGGGTGGTTTGCCAATGGGGATTTCAATCAGTTCATCCGGAAGGAAGAGAAAGGGGTGCATACGGAGTATGTGATGATGGATGCGGAAGGTCCCGGTGCGGTGGTTCGGTTTTGGCTGACCACAGTCGTCAAGCCAGGGAAGCTGCGGTTTTATTTTGATAATGAAACGGAGCCTTCTCTCGAGATTTCTGCTTATGACCTGATGAAAGGTGGATTGCAGCTTGGCCCTGCGCTTTTGAACCCGCATTCGAGCTATGAACCCGAAGGCAAGGGAGGTAATACTTTGTATCTCCCTTTGCCTTACCGGAAGCATTGTAAGATAACTTTTGAGTTTGCCGACAGCGCCAGTTTCAAAGCTTCGCATTATTATCAGATCAATTACAGGACTTATGGCGCAGGGGTGGAAGTAAAGACGTTTACGTTATCTGATCTTGCGGTGTTCAGGTCTCTTATCGACAGCGTCGAGAGGTCGCTATGGCATCCGCCGGTGTTTGCGCAGGGTAGGGAGGTTGTTAAGCGGCAGTCTGTTGGGGCGGGGAAGCGATTGTTGCTGGAGTTGCCGGGTGGGCCGGCGGCTGTCAGGGAGATGACCCTGGAGGTGAAGGGATCTGATAAGGCAGATAAAGGGAAGGTACTACGAGGGGTGATGCTTGAGATGGATTTTGATGGGGAGCGAACGGTTTGGTGTCCTCTGGGAGATTTTATAGGCAGCGGCTATGGTGGCAAGTTGATCAAAAGTTGGTACAGGGAATTGAATGAGGAAGGCAAGATCATCAGCAGGTGGGTGATGCCGTATCGCAAGGATGCAAGGATCGGGATCGTTAACCGGTCGGGTGTTGATGTCGATGTATTTGTATCTGCGAGGACTGACAATTGGAGATGGGACAGCAGCTCTATGTATTTTCATGCCACATATAAGTATGAAGAGAATATAAAGGATGCCAAGTGGGATTATGATGTTTCGAGGGTTGCTGCCGGAGACATGGCGGCGCCTATCGAATGGAATTTTATCGATATAAAAGGCAGGGGCATTTATCTTGGTAACACGCTGGCCGTATATAATCATATGGATGCGTGGTATGGCGAAGGGGATGCAAAAGTTTGGGTAGATGACGATGCCTTCCCTTCTGAATTCGGTACCGGTCTGGAAGATTACTACAACACCTCGTGGGCGCCTGTGGTATTGTATCAAACACCTTTTGCCAATGCGCCGCGGGCGGACAATGAGAGCTCTGCCGGTCATAATACTTTTACGAGGACGCGCAACCTGGATGGTGTTCCTTTTCGTGCGCGTTTCAGGTATGATCTGGAGATGCTCAGCTGGAAAGGGGGTACGATCGATGCTGCAGCTACCGTGTATTGGTATGGGGCGCCGGGAGCGCAGCGTCAGTAGATGATATTGTTTTAAACAAATATTTATGAGAAGACAAACATTGAGCTTTACGATTTTGATCCTGTTAGTAGGCCGTACGCTTGTAGCACAGACAGATACAAATTCTATGAAAGAGCTGTACCGACCACAAATACATTTTACACCTCAGGCGCATTGGATGAATGACCCCAATGGTCTCGTATATTATAAGGGAGTGTATCACTTATTCTTTCAATATTATCCCGGTGGCTCCAACTGGGGGCCTATGCATTGGGGGCATGCGATCAGCAGAGACCTTATCCATTGGAAGCATGAACCGATTGCGCTTTACCCCGATGGCCTCGGGTATATCTTTTCGGGTAGCGCTATAGTGGATAAAGATAATACATCCGGGTTCGGTGTGGGGAGGCAGACGCCGCTGGTGGCTATTTTTACGCAGCATGATACCGCCCGGGAGAGAGCGCACCGGATGGATGTCGAGAATCAAAGTATTGCGTATAGTTTGGATGAGGGCAAGACCTGGACGAAGTATGCGGGGAATCCTGTGATCAGAAATCCGGGTGTCAGGGATTTTCGTGATCCGAATGTGATGTGGTATGCGCCGACAAGGAGATGGATATTGACATTGGCTGCCCAGGACAGGATTTTCTTTTATTCTTCGCCTGATTTGAAAGAATGGACAAAGGAGAGTGAATTTGGTGTTGGGGTAGGTTCTCATGGGGGAGTATGGGAGTGTCCCGATCTGTTTGCTCTGCCGTATAAGGGCGATAGTGTATGGGTATTGTCCGTCAATGAAGGAGGAGGAGGTCCGAATGGAGGCAATGGGGACCAGTATTTCACCGGCAAGTTCGACGGGCATGTCTTTACGGCGGACGATTCGGCTGTCAAGTGGGTGGATCATGGCAGGGATGATTATGCGGGTGTTACCTGGAGCAATACGGGCAATCGCAGAATATTTATTGGATGGATGGTGAATGGAGCTTATGCGGGGTCTGTTCCTACAGAAGCCTGGCGCAGTAGTAATACCTTGCCCAGGGAGCTGAGTATCGACAAGGTGAATGGAAGGTATTTGTTGGTGACACAACCGGTGAAGGAATTGAGGATATTGGAGGAAGGATGGAAGAACATTAAGGATAGTATAAAGGTGCGGGCGCCTTTTGAGCTGCGGTTGAGCACGGATAAGATTGGGGCGTTCAAGGTGGTGTTGTCTAACGATGCCGGGGAGCGTGCGGTGGTGGGTTTTGATAAGAGGTCCGGTCAATGGTATGTGGATCGTTCCAGTTCGGGCAAGGTAGATTTTCATAAGGATTTCGCGGGGCGGCATGTGGCGCCAAGGTTGAGTGAGGCGAGTAGTCTATCTCTGACGCTGGTGGTGGATGTGGCGTCGCTGGAGTTGTTTGCCGATGGAGGGCTTACCGTGATGTCGGAGCTGGTGTTCCCGTCAAAGCCGTATGATAAAATAGAGGTGGTGAGTGAGGATGGCGTGGTGATGCGGGCACTGCAGGTGGCGAGATTGAAGGGGATATGGAAATAGTTTGTATATTCAATCTTTCAATAGATCGATATGAAAAGGATATTGCTTGTTTTATGTACCTGTGCGGGCGCCCTTGCGGTGGCTCATGCTGCCACGCCTGCCGATAGTCTTGGGAATATCATCGGCCGCTGGGATATAACGGTGCACCAGGATGGACGTGAGACGCCCTCCTGGCTGGAAGTTCAGCTTTCGGGCGTTAGCACCCTTGTGGGAAGGTTTGTAGCAGGTGGCGGAAGCGCCCGGCCTATTTCAAAGGTCAATTTTAGCAATGGAAAGGTCAGCTTTGCGATACCGCCGCAATGGGAGAGGGAGGATAGGGACCTTTCCGTGGAAGGGACCCTGCAAGGCGATTCGTTGGCGGGGACGATGGTGATGCCCAATGGGAAGCAATATGATTGGGTTGGGCGCAGAGCGCCGAAGCTACAACGGAAGGCAGCACCTGTATGGGGTGTGCCGGTGAGTATTTTAAATGGAAGTGACTTAAAGGGATGGCATGCGTTGGGGAACAATCAATGGGTGGTTGAAGGAGGTGTGCTCCGCAGTCCGCATTCGGGAGCCAATCTTGTTACAGATGGGAAGTACAATGATTTCCGGCTGCATATTGAATTCAGGTGTCCCAAGGGGAGCAATAGCGGCGTATACCTGCGTGGACGTTATGAAGTGCAGATAGAGGATGATGAGGGTGATCTGCATCCTGCGTTCGATCATCTCAGTGGTGTTTATGGGTTCCTGACGCCCAGCGAGAATGCGTCGAAAGGATCGGAGGTATGGCAGTCGTATGATATTACGCTGGTGGGCCGCCTGGTGACCGTGGTGCTCAACGGCAAGACCGTGATATGTAACCAGGAGATACCCGGAATTACGGGCGGAGCGTTGGACAGCAGGGAAGGGGAGCCCGGGCCGATCTATCTGCAAGGGGACCATGGGCCTATAGAGTATAGGAATATAAAGATCACTCCGGCAAAATAATTTTTTTTATTGGTAACATAGAATGCCAATATTGTTGAATAGAATGTAAAGATCAGGCAATCGGTGCTATTGTTTTTTCCGAAACTTAGCATAATACACATTTGATCTGCCTCTATT
>Ga0105237_10005193_pt1 | contig 14723 bp, 11 predicted proteins | sample KBSC24metaG_FD_81520 | JGI IMG/M metagenome (GOLD analysis project Ga0105237, IMG submission 81520) | Corn rhizosphere microbial communities from Kellogg Biological Station, Michigan, USA - KBS C2-4 metaG | ecosystem: Host-associated > Plants > Roots > Rhizosphere > Soil | place: Michigan, USA... | reverse complement strand
TCACCCTGGCGCAATTCCTCGACGCTCATCTCGACGAGTTTGACAGAAGTCCCGCCGTCTGGATGCCGGTGTCGCAATTGCCGTGACCATGAGCCTTGCGTGAGGCGATATTTCCGGTTGTGCTGGCCGCCACCCATTCGCAGAGCAGTTGATGTTTGCTAAAAGGCGGGGATTGTGGGGTGCAGGCCACCCCCAACGCAGGGCCGCATCTGGTGCCGGTTCTTTCCACCATCGCTGCACGCTCCGGCGGCACATTTGTCGAGTGGGGCAAGGGCGGGGACGATGAGCGGCGCAAGCATTTTGTCGCAGCCCTCGCGGCTCAACTCGTCCGGTAGAGCCGAAGAACCGACTTGGAAGACAAGGAGCGGAGCCTATGCCAGGGATCCGTGTCACCGCCGCGTCACCAGAATGAAACCGGCGGTTGCCCCATTCACGAATTGTCGGAAAGTCACACTTCTTCACCGGTTCAATTACATTCACCGCCCCGGGGAATTGCCACGACAACGGCGGCGTGCTGATATGTGCCTGAACGGCATTATTTTTAAGTGCAGGATTTTGGGTGGGGGAAGTTGATGTCTCGGAGGTTGGCGCTAGCCTTTCTGTTCGGTTCATCTCTGCTTTTTTCGGGTAACGCCGAGGCCTGTACGGCGACCAAGATGAAAACCACTGACAGTGGCTTCATCTACAAGATCGTGGGCGGCTCCGACAAGGTCGCCGCCGTGAAGGAACCAGGCGGAACGGACGCGGCCTTCACCCTCGAGTTGCTCGCGCCCTACTTCGTGATTTGTGAAGAAGACCAGTTCTACAAGATCACCGACCTGCCGGCCGAGACCGTCGATCAGGCCGAAAAAGGCAAGGTCGGCTACGTCCTCAAGGATCAGGTCCATGCCTGGCCCACTCGCGAAGCGCTCAATTTTACCGTGGTGGCGTTCAATAATGATCGGCCGGAGATCATGGCCTGGGACGATCATGATGTCCTGCAAAAATTTCTCGATTCCGGAAATCCCAAGCTCGGACCGCCTGCCTTCAAGGAGGACCTGGCGAGCACACTGAAGCGCGAACGAGCGACGCGGCCCTATCCGGTCCTGAGCAGCAAGGTCGAGAAGCTGCGTAGCACCGTCGACAAGCGGGTCTTCGACGTGCTGCTTCCTGCAGCGTTGCCGCCTGACGCGAAAGTCGTCATCGATCCGGAATCCGCCAAGAAGCCGGGCAGCAAGGAGGGCAACAAGGAGACCAAGGAAGGCGTCGTTGCCAAGCTCGACAAGGCGATGACGAGCGCAACGTTCGCCATTGCCTTCGATGCGACCGGGTCCATGGCGCCGTTCGCCGCCCAGGTCGCCCAGGATATGAAGACGGCCTTCGAGAGCCTGCCTCCGGAAATCCAGAAATCGTCCAAGGTCGGGTTTGTCTTCTTTCGCGACGAAACCGACGACGAAAAATACGTCATCATCAAGCCGCAGAACGTGACCGACGCCGTGAATGCCCTGGCCAACGCGGCGAAGCCGGAATACATGAAGGGCGGCGGCGATCCGCCCGAACCGGTGCTCGACGCGGTCTATATCGCCCATCATCTGTTTCCGTGGGACGAAGGCAGTGAACAGGGCGGCGGCGGCCGCAGAATCCTGATCGCCGTGCTGAGCGACGACGCCAAGCCGACCACCCTTGGAAAGATTCACAACGGTGTCCCGCCGGGGATCGAGCCTGCCAAGATCGCAAGCGATCTGCTCGCGGACAGCATTCCCGTGATTTCGGTGCAGGCCGGCCCCAACGCAGGTCCCTATCTGGTTCCGGTCCTCTCCGCGATCGGCGAAGGCTCGGGCGGTACCTTCATCGAGTGGGGCAAGGGCGGCGACGATGACCGGCGCAAGCGCGTGACTGCGGCGCTTGCGGCGCAGCTGACCGGCCGCGCGAAAGAGGTATATGCCGAAGGCAAGAAGGACCTCGGCAAGCTGGAGTTCGACTACCGCGGCTATCCCACCATTCCGCTGGCCGTCCTCGACGGCGAGAAGCTCAATCGTCTGCGCGCCGCCGGCATCAAGTTCAACGTCGATCCCGGCAAGGGCGGGGTGCTGATCCGGGAGGGCTTTGTCCTGGAGAACCCCGACCTGCTGGAGCCGCAGATCCAGGTCGACAAGAAGACGCTCGAGCGTCTGATCAACCTGTTCGCGGCGCTTGGCGTGACGGGCGTCGACGTCAATGCAATGAAGGACAGCGCCTCGCAGGCGCTGGCGGCCATCGCCGGCGAGGATTACGACCCGAAAGAAAATATTGCCGTGACCATCAAGAAACGGCTCGGCATTCAGTTCAGGACCAAATTGCTCGAGTTCAATCTCGAGTTTCTTGCCGGCCTGACCCGGGACGAGCGTCTGGCGCTGACCAGGCGGATTCAGGACGCCAGCAAGAATATGACGCAATTCTTCGACGCGCATCTGGAGGAACTGGACAAGAGTCCGGCGGTCTGGATGCCGGTGTCGCAATTGCCTTGAGCCGAGTCGCAAGCGCTCTCATGGCCGGCTGCGCCGAATGATGGACAAGAGAACGTCAGACACCGCAACGGTGATTGATGGTGGCCGGCTTGGGTCGACGCCGCGCGGCCCCATTCTATCACTTCGCAACATCCGCAAGAGCTACAGGAGCGCGAGCGGCGAAGTCGCCGAGGTCCTGAAGGACCTCAATCTCGAGATCCAGGCCGGCTCCTTCAACGTGATCCGCGGCGAAAGCGGCTCCGGCAAGACGTCGCTGCTCCGGATCATCGGAATGCTCGACGGCGAGTTCGAGGGGGACTATCTGTTCGTCGGCGACGACGTCAAATCGAAGCCGGTCTGGTATCGCGACGAGCTTCGTTCGAACAATATCGGCTTCATCTTCCAGGATGGCCAGCTTTTCGCGCATATGCCGGTGCGCGAGAACGTCGAGCTGCCGATCCGCCTGCAGGGCACCGCCGCCGAGAGGCGAAACGCGCGACAACGCATCCTCGAGCTGGCCCCGTCCTTCTTCACCGAGCGCGAGATCAGCGACAATATCCTGTCGAGCCGGCCCAACCAGGTGTCCGGCGGACAGAAGCAGCGTGCGGCCATCATGCGCTCGGTGATCAACCAGCCGGCGATCATCCTGGCCGATGAGCCGACCGCCAGCCTCGACGAGAGTCGCAAGCAGGAGGTGCTCAATCTCCTGCTGGCGCTGCGCGATGCCGGCCACACCGTGATCGTCGTCTCCCATGACAAGGTCTTCTACCAGACCGGCCGGCAGCTCGAATTGTCGAAGGGCGTCCTGCGCGAGATGGCGCCTGACACCGCCACCGTGAACAATCCGGAGATCACGACCCGGGCGCCTGCGCCGGGCGGCAAGATCCTCTTCGGCTGGATGCCGCGCGCGCCACTGCGCATCCTGCTGGCGGAAGCGATCCGCGAAACATTCCTGCGGCCCATTTTCCTGTTTCTGGTGCTGGTCTCGCTCTGCGTCGGCGTGTGCCAGATCGGTGTGTTCTCTTCCGTCATTGTCGGTGCACAGACGTTCCTCAATGACGCCATGACCAGGGGATCGCGCCTCAACCGTCTGGAAATCAAGCCGCGAACTGTCGACCAGGGCAATGAGGTGCGGTTCCCGGTCGTCGACACCATCAAGTCCTGGCCCAACCTACAGGCCATCGTGCCGCGCCGCGCCACGATCATGGGCATCTATGGAGCTGACGGCCAAAAGACCGTCTACTCGGCGATGGGCTTGCATCCAGACGATCCCGAATACCGGCTGCTGAATTTCGTCGCAGGCGGGCCGTTCAATCCGGACAATGAGGAACTCGAGGTCATCGTCACGGTTTCGCTGCTGTCCGACCTGTTTACCGAGGCTGAGAATCTCGGCAACGGGACCTTGCACTATTCCGATTTCATCGGACGGCCGGTGACGATCGAGGTGCCGCAATTCGCCCGCACCGGTCAACTGCTGCCGGGACGCGTCAAGAAGGTGCAGCTCAAGATCGTCGGCATCATCCTGTTCGCCGAAGGCGGCCGTCAGCTCTATTTGCCGAACAAGACCCAGCTCGTCTTCGACCGCTACAAGATCGACCGGGACAGCGTCATCGTCATGCCGCTGACTGAGGCCGGCGACGCCTGGAACGAGGACCGCGGCAAGATCGAGGAGATCATTTCGTTCCCGTGGGAGGACCAGTTACAGGTCTATACCAAGGAAATCCGCGACATCATTCCCGTATTCCAGCAGCTCTCGCAGCTCGGCTACAAGCCTGAATCGGAAATCTGGAAGTTCAAATGGGTGCTGGACGTCCGTGATCTCGCCTGGAACATCTTCGTCCCGCTGCTGGTATTGATCGTCAGTGCGGTGGCGCTGACGGTTGCCACCAACCTGTTTTCGAGCGCGAAGCTCCGCGAACGTGAGTTCGCGCTGTGGCGCATCCTCGGGATGAGGCGCGGCGACCTCGTCATCACCCAGGTGATCTCGACCATCATCATGGCGCTGGTCGGGGCCGCGGTCGGGCTCCTGATCGGCAGCGTGCTGGTCAACAGCGCGCGCGCCTTCCTGGCCGATCAGAATCCGGGCGCCGGACTGGAGAAGGTTTTCGCGCCGGTAAGCCAGTTCTATCTCGTGATCCTCGTGTCGTCGGTCGTGGTGGGAATCGCTTCTGCAATCTATCCTGCCATCAGAACCGCGCGGGCCGACCCCGCCAAGGTGCTTCAGGCTTGAGGGATTTTGAATGCCATGATGCCAGGACGCGTGGCGCTCACTCTCATGATTCTTGCGGGCCTGTCAGCTTTCGCTGAAAAGGCGAGTTCTCAGGCGGCTACCGCAGTCGAAGAGATTCCCGACGTCTTCTACAAATGCAGCAGCTGGCCGATCGTGGCGGGCTATGAGAAGGGCAAGAAGCTGCCGCTGTTTCTGTATTGGATGGGTCTTGAGAATGATCCCTACAATCCGGGCAAGGAACGTCGTGGAACGGCCTGGGTGCGCGGCGCGGATGGCGGTTATGTGCAAGCTGAGGGCACATTCGTGTTTCGGGATCCGATCGTGGTCGGATTGTTTCGCCCGTCGGACGACCCCAACGTAGGGGCCGATTTTATTGCTCCTTTTCGCCACTCGGTCGATTTTTACCCAGATCCGCGTTCGGCATATCCGATCCCGGCGCCAATGGGACGCTTTCGTTCGGTCTACCGCCGCACTGCCGATGGCCGCGACGATTTCTGGTTTCGCAGGATCGAATGTGTGAGAGGTGACTCGGACGATCACCTTGAGGAAGTCGACAACTTCGACAAAGGCATCCTGGGAAAGTTATCCCGTGGCAGATTGCCGCCGGCCGACTGGGCCTTGGAAGACAAGTCTGACAAATCGCTTGCCGACGTGGCGCGTCCGCCGGGAGGCATCCCGGAAGCGAAGACTCTCGATCGCTTGTTCAAGGAGACGATCCCGGCGGCAAAGGCCCCCTCGGGTCCGAGCATCACGAGCATTCCCGGAATGCGGCCTGGCATCGACTCCCCGCCACCAGCGACGCCAAAACCGGGGGCGATCTCTCCGGGCATGCCGATGGATATCCGCAAGAGCGACGGTCTCAAGGAAGCAATGGCCGCACCGGCAAAGGACGCGACTGCTGGCGTCAAGGAAACCGCGGTACCCCCCGGCCTGGTTTGCGATGCCGCGACTGGCAACCCACTCGACGTTCCCAAGGACGTGAAGCTCGCATCGCTCCAGACCGTTGGTGCTCGCAGCGCCAGCACATCGGCGAAAGCTTTCGATTATATCCTCATCGGCGACGCAGTCCCCCTCGACAGGGACGTCGACGTCGCCGACAGCGCGCGCAAGGTTATCCCTTATGACGCAGTTGGCGTGATACGCAACGGCGCGTCGAGCAAGTTGTATGTCTCGATCGCGGGGGCGGACGAGTCGCGCACCAAAGCCCGGGAATCAGCCGCCAAGCCGGCCAAGACGCTTCGGATCATTGTGGTCGGCGGCGCCGCCGAGCTTGCCATTTCCGGGCTGGAGTTCATCGACGCGTCGCTGAAGGCGGCAGGCGACCGGATCGGACTCGACATCGCCTGGCATGCCGTCGACGAGCACGGCATGATCACTCCGGCGGGTCAGTATGCCTCGTTCGGCGCGCTGGTGAAGGCTGCGGCCGACAAGGGTGTTGAGCGCCCGGATGTTCTCGATGAGACCGCCCTGTTGGCCCTGATCGACAACTTCGAGGGCCTGCTGAAGTCCCGGACCGTCGACAAGGTCTTCTGGATCAAGGGGGCCTACGCCATTCCCAGCAGCATCCCGCAACGCTTCGATCAATTTCTATCCAACGTCTCCGACAGTAGCGCCGTTCCCCATACGCCGGCGGGCAAGCCGGCGAAATGGCTTCAGATTGTGAGCGCGCGCACGGTAGGGTTCAGCATTGCCTACCTTAAGGAGCCCGTGAATGCGCGTCAGGTCGGTGACGTGTTCGAGGAAGCGCCCGCAGCCGTATCCGGCCAGCGACGGCTGATCGGTACCGAGGATGCCAGCGTTCTGGCCTCGAGTCTGCGATCGATCCTGATCCTGTCGGCGGCGACGAGGACGAACAGCGAGCCGCAAAGGGATCAGGGCGCTCCCAGCGGCAAGCTGGTGCTTGACGCGAGCGACGTATTTTACGAGCGTGGCTATGTTCTCTCGGCCGACGCGGTGTACGCCCTCCAGACGCATCTTCAGGACGTCCTGAAGGTCTGGGATGGAAGGGCAATAAGGACGGATGTGCTGGCCGACTTCACGGGCAGGACCGACAAACCGCGGCCGACGATGATGGATTTGTTGCAGATGGCCGATGCAAAGACCTTTCCCTATCCGCGCCTCCCCAAGACTGTTCCCGACTGGTCGCGAAAGCCGGTAAAGGATCTGACGCCTGACGAAACAGACAAGGCGAGGGCTTTTGTGACGGCCTATGCCGGCGGCGTAGCCCGCCTTGTCGAGAAGATCCAGAAACCCGCACCTTCCGCCGATCCGAATTGCAGTCTGTTCTATGTATCCGAGGAAAGTCTTGGTGTCGAAAAACGATAACAGTGACGGTAAACGCGTCGACGATGGTCCGGCCGCGTTCGGTCGTCGCATCGCGAGCGTCGCGCGGCTCTGTGTGCTGGCTCTGCTTTTGCTGCTGCCCGCTCATGGCGCTCTTGCGCAACTATTTGGTTCGGCAAAGGTCTACGCTTTCGCGAAAGCCAGTCCGCTTCAGGTGTCGGACAGCGCGGCGCTGACTGACACCCGCCCGCAGGTTTTTGAATTCGGCAGGGCGTATGAAGCGACCGAGGAGCCGCCCGGCTATATGAAAGTGAAGTTGCCCGACGGCAAGTTCGTCTATGTGCGCGCCACCTATGTGACGACGATGCGCTCGCCGCAGTGGCTTGCCACGACGTCCGGCTACAATCGGCCGGAGCGGGCCAAGATTCAGTTCTGGGAGAGCGGGGTCAGGCTCAACGATTTCCTCTCCGGCACGAACCGCGCCGCTTCCCAGTATGACTATGAGGAATATTTCGACGCCGCTCCCGGCTTTCAGTTGAAGCTTCCAATCCTCGAGAGAGACTCCGTCGACCTCCTGGACAGGCAGATCAAGACCATGTCGGTCATGCTGCCCATCTCGAAGCAGATGTATCAGGCCTTCGAAAGTGCAAAATCCACGGCCGAACGGCCGCTTGACCTTGATTTCGTCGTCGATGTCAGCGGCAGCACCAACGGTTTCGTGGAACGGGCAGTCGGGGGCATCGTCAAGGCGCTAAACCGCAACGAGCAGCTTCGAAAGCGCGTCCGCTCAACAGCCGTGGCGACGTTCGGCGCCACCCGCACCAACAGGAGCGCCTTCACGGGCAAGGTGGCGCTGAACGAAATCGAGAAGGTCGTCTGGCATCCGCAGGGAGTGGATCAAACCACCGACGGCGACCGCGAACCCCTGGTGGACGGACTCGTCGCCATGAACAACAATTTGAAGGCGGACGATGCTGCGACCCAGGTGCTGCTCGTCCTGTCCGGCGCCGACGTGGAGCTTGCGACGGTCGCCTCGAGCACCCCGCAGACTATCGGCGCATTCGAATTGTCGCTGCACAGCCAGCCGGCCGCCATCCTTGCGCAGGTGACGCCGGAGCCCGGCAATGATCTGAAGAACGCCAGCCTGCAGCTGCGCATGCCGCGCGTGCGCTATATCGATTATTCCGAGACCATGGCCGACGACATCGTCACGGAGCTGACGCGCATCGGCGAGGGCCAAAAGACTGCGCAGGTCGACCTGAAATCGTTTGCTCCCGTCCTCGCTGCAGGAAATGACAAGAGCATGATGACCTTCCTGCCGCGGATGCTGACGCCCACCTCCAGTCTTCCCGCGCGTCAGGCTTACGCCGCCCAATCCGACTGGTACACCATCCGCCTCTGGCTGACCGTGGACGACCTGATCTGGAAAGAAACCGCCCAGTGAACTGACGGCCAAAAAAAAGCCTCCCGAGAAGGGAGGTTAGTTGTCCAATGTTGGGCAGGAACAACACCGGATTACTTTTGTTCCGCGGCCAGCGATGATTCAGGACATTTGTAGAGCCATCGCCAGTAGGCCTTGTTGCGTTCCAGCTGGCGCTTGCGCCTGTCGCGACACTTGATCGAGCAAAATTGTTCGAAATGCCAGCTCCATCGGATCAGCCCGAACGGACGGCCACAGCACGGATTGCCGCAACAGTTTTTCATGACGCGGCCTCCGCCTTCATCCGGCTTATCGCGCGAATGAAGTGTTCCCGGCCTTGGTGAAGGCAATCGCGTCCGCAATAATGTTCACGTGCGGGGTTCCGCAGAGAGACGACTTTTGGATCTTCGTTGTCGCACACCGAGCAACGAGGGACGATATGCATGGCGACCTCCTTCTGAGGAATAACCGCTGCTTCTTTTCGCCTTCACGCCCCTCCGAAGACGCCCACTGTCTGCATGCAGTCTCGCCGCCTTGCACTCCGTTATCAATTCCTCCAAATGTTTGGCGCGATCATCCATGCGTATAATCCGCTTTCGGGACTCTTGTGCGTTTGGGAACTCCTGGCGCGCAAGCCAGGTTTTCTCATTTGCTCGTTCCGTCACAGCGCCCGCCGAGAGCGGATTCAAGGCACTCGATCAGGACGTCGCCGTCGAAGGGTTTGGTCAGGAAGCAGATTGCTCCCGCCTTCAGAGCCCGCGCGCGACTGATCTCAACGGGAAAAGCCGTGATAAAAATAAACGGGACGCAATGTCCCTCCGCGCGCAAGTGGGCCTGTAGTTCGACGCCGCTCATCGCCGGCATTCGAACGTCTGCAATCACGCATGACGTTCCGTTCAGGTCGCCCGACCGCAGAAACTCTTCGGCCGACGCAAATGACTGGACGATGTACCCGAGCGACCTCACGAGATTGCCGGTCGCGACGCGAACCGATTCATCATCGTCGATGATGGAGATCACTGGAAGCTCGGACACAGCGGTCTTTCCTGATGGCGCGATTGGGGAGCCGATGCAGCACAGCCGCTGGTCGAACAGTGCGTCGCAAATCAGGTTCGGAAAATCATACAAAGGTTTGTATGCGCGGAGCGCGCCGGACCCGGAAGAGCGCGAAAAAACACATGGCGCGGCCGGCGCTCGGTTTGAAAGTGAGCGTGTTCTAGGGCTCAGAGCGACGAATTCCGAGCGTCTCGGCCATCCTCACCAGATCGGGCAGCGATCTGACGCCCATTTTCTTCATGACGTTCCCGCGGTGAATTTTGACGGTAATCTCGGCAATCCCGATCTCGGCTGCTATTTGCTTGTTCATCAATCCTGCGGCGACCAGAGCCAGCACTTGCCGTTCCCGAGGGGTTAGCATCTCGAAACGAGCCTGCGCGTCCGAGAGTGCCTTCGCGCCAACACGTCTTTTTCGATCGCGCTCGATCGCGCTTGCCACGGCGTCGAGCATGTCCTGATCGCGGAACGGCTTGCTCAGGAAGTCGACGGCTCCGGCTTTCATGGCCTTGACCGACATCGGGATGTCGCCATGGCCTGTCATGAAGATGATTGGTATGTGGATGCCGGCCTCTATCAACTCTGCCTGGAAATCGAGGCCGCTCAATCGAGGCAACCTGATATCGAGGAGCAGGCAACTGGCAACATCCGGAAGCTTGCTCTCGAGAAATTCGTGCGCCGAGCCGAACACCTCGACCTGCAGGCCCACCGACCGCAAGAGACCCCTGAGCGCTTCGCGCATCGATGCGTCGTCGTCGATGACGAAAACGATCGGCTCCTCGGCGTGGGCGAGATCGCGGGGCGATGTTGGGCGCCCGGTCACGACGTATGATCCCCGTGACGGAGTGGCAAGGGGCCGGTTCCGTCGGCCGGCAGCGTGAACTGAAAGATGGCGCCGTGCGGCTTGTTCGCCGACGCCCAGAAGCGCCCGCCGTGCGCTTCGATGATGGATCGGCAGATCGAGAGCCCCATGCCCATACCGTTGGGCTTCGTCGTGAAGAAGGACTCGAAGATGCGATCGGCGGTCGCCGGATCCAATCCCGAACCCGTATCCTTGACGGCGACAAGCACGTCACCCGTTTCGACGCGTTCCGAAGATATCGTCAATACCCTGGGGCGACCCATGACCGCGCTCATGGCTTCAATGCCGTTCATGACAAGATTGAGCACCACCTGCTGCAGTTGCACCCGATCCCCGAAGACGGTTCGATCGGCGGTGGAAAGATCGATGTTAAGTACGAGATGGTGCTGCATCAACTCGCTGCGGGTGAGCGCCAGAATTTCCTGAATGGCGCCATTGATGTCGACCCATTCGAACTGGGGCGCGGTTTTCTTTGTCAGCGCGCGGAGGTTTTCGATAATCTCCGCCGCGCGCCTGCCGTCCTGGCTGATGTGCGACATTGCATTCCGCACTTCATCGAGATCGGGCTTGTCCCGGTTGAGCCAGCGCCGGCAGGCGTCGCTGTGGGTCACAATGCCGGCCAAGGGTTGGTTGACCTCGTGAGCAATGGAGGCAACGAGTTCGCCCATCGTCGTTAGCCGGCCGACGCGCGCGAGTTCCGCTTGCGCCCTCTGGCGTTCGATCATGTTGTCCTTGAAAACCTGGACCGCCGCCGCCATCTCGCCGATCTCGTCATTGCGGCCAACCTCGGGCACTGCGACCGCGCTGTCGCCTTTGGCGAGCGCCGTCATGACGCCAGTCATGCGAGTGATCGGCCACGCGATGCCGCGCGTGAGCAGAACGCCCATCAAGATAGCAATGATCAGGGAGGTTGCGCCGCCGAGGATCGCCACCGTGTATGCAGCTACGAACGCCTGTTGCTGCACGGCGTCACGCTCTGCCAACAGATCGCGCTCAACCCCGTCCATTTCGTCCTCTTTGCCGCGGATGAGGTCCATTGCGATTTTGCCGGCCATCGAGCCCTCCAGGGCGCGCGCCTCTTCGCGCGTTTCCGGCCTGGCCATCAGCGCGATCTCCCGCTCGGCAATCCCGGAACGCCACTTCTTCGCCAACTCGTCCAGTTCATCGAGACGCCGCTGCTGGGCAGGGTCGTCCGAGACCAGGCCTTTCAGTTTCTGGATCGCAGCGATGTAGGTATTGCCGCCCCTGTGATAGGGCTCCAGAAATCTCTCGTCGCCACTGAGCAGATAGCCGCGTACGGCAGTTTCCTGATCCACCATCGCGTCGATTGCCGACTGTAGCGTCTCCAACACGTCGGTGGCCTGGACACGCATGTCCCGCGCCCATTCGATCACGCTCAGCCTGTCGTATACAACAGCGCTGCTCACACCTATGACCACGACCACGGCGGAAAATGCAGCCATGAGCTTGCGCGAGATCGGCAAATTCGCAAGAGCGGACACATGACCCTCTGAACCGTTGGACCGACCCGAATTGGCCAAGCATCAAGAACGAAATTATGCTGAAACCTTCGCTGCAGCTCACGCGGCTCCTTTCCGCTGGATTGGACGCATGCCTGCGCTTCCTCCAGGCTCTCTGTCCGAACCGCCAGAACGATTGGGCGGCGTTCCCACTGACGTCAAACGGACTGCTGGTCGGTTTGGTCAACAAAGCGGACGCCCGCGGGGCCACGCGAGCCTGAATTGTCGCTTACGGAATTCAGGGCGTGTATGCGACTGAATGCCTCGGCGGTCGCCGTTGCACGCCGTGAAGCTCCGAGACTTCGGTGACGGCCTGACGGTGAACGCCGGAGCCTGCGCTAAATTGTCGTAGTGCAAATGGAACTCGGAGAATGACGGCGCTGCCGCGCGGCAAACCATGCCGTACGAACTCGAGGAGTACGAATCCGCTCGATAAATTCAACTGATGATCACCAGCGCGATCAGTTCGCAATGAGGTCAGGACAGCTACGTTCGATCGCCAACGACGCCAACCTTGCACCTAGCTCAATCGATCGAGCCAAAAGTCTCATAAGGTGGCAGTCCTGTTAGGGATTACACTGCTTTCCGCGCTTTCGCTCCCGGACAGGATGGGAAGGAAGCAGCGGTGGCTCACGGTGCCGATGACCGTTGGAGCTCTTCTCGGGTGGCTCGATCGTCGCCTGAGGTCAGGCGTTGCGGACGCAGTCACGAGTCGCGCCTGTAAGCGTCGCGCGCGCACGAACCTTGCTCCGCGGGAAAACAAAGCGCTGAAAAATGGAGCCATGCCCTTGAACAACAGGAGGCACACATGGCGATTGAAATCCCGCGAGATTTCCGCCGCGTCATCGTCGCCGCGTCGGTGGGAAACGTCATCGAATGGTATGATTTCTATATCTTCGGCAGCCTGGCCGCAGTTCTGTCGGTCAAATTCTTTGAGCAATCCCACCCGGTCGCGGCTCTGCTGAGCACGATTGCGCTGTTCACCGCGGGATTCCTGATCCGTCCGCTGGGAGCGTTCCTCTTCGGATGGATGGGCGACCGTGTCGGCCGCAAGTATACGTTCCTCGTTACGCTCACTGGAATGGGGCTGGGCACGGGCGCGATCGGATTGATCCCGACTTACGAGTCGATCGGTCTAACCGCGGCGTTCCTTCTCTTCGGCTTGCGGATGATCCAGGGCCTGTGTCTGGGCGGCGAGTATGGCGGCGCGATCACCTATGTTGCCGAGCATGTGCCGGACGATAGCCGGGGCTATTACACCGGCTGGCTGCAGACCTCTCCGACTCTCGGGATCGTGGTATCGCTGGCCGTCATCATTGCGACGCGGACGTATTTCGGCAATCAGGCATTCGATGAATGGGCGTGGCGCGTTCCGTTCCTGGTCTCGTTCCTGCTGGTGGCGATCGCGATCTACATCCGGCTCCAGTTGCAGGAGACGCCGATCTTCCAGGAGATCAAGGCGAGGGGACAGATGACCAGGAATCCCTGGAAGGAGGCCTTCCTCAGCTCGAACATCAAATACATTTTGATCGCCACGGTGGTCCTGATCGGCCAGGGCGTGGTCTGGTACAGCGGTCAGTTCTGGGCGTTGTACTTTCTGCAGCAGGTTTCCAAGGTGGACGCGCTCACCTCGGCCTACATCGTGGGAGCCGCATTGCTCATTGCAACGCCGAGCTTGATCTTCTTTGGCTGGCTGTCAGACCAGATCGGCCGCAAGCCGGTGATCCTCGGAGGCATGTTGCTCGCCGCGATCACGTACTATCCGCTGTATTTGTGGCTGGGAACGGTCACCCAGCCTGGCAACATCAACTATCCGATCGCGATCTTCATCATTTTCATCCTCGTTTGCTACGTCGGGATGGTATATGGGCCGGTCGGTGCGTTTTTGGCGGAATTCTTCCCCGGCAGAATTCGGTATACGTCGGTGTCGGTGCCCTATCACATCGGCAACGGCTGGGGCGGAGGATTGGTGCCGTTCATCACTACGGCAGCTTTCGCGGCCACCGGCAGCATCGGCTACGCGCTGATCTACCCGATCGCGGTTCCCGCGGTGTGCTTCGTGCTCGCGCTCTTCCTGATGCCGGAGACTCGTAAAATCAGCATCTGGGAACCGATAGAGCCTAGAACCGCATCGTAACAACGTTGCCGATGTGCGGGGCCGTCGTTCCCCGCACATTTTTCTCACGGTTCACAGCCGGCAGCGGCCAAGTCTTGGCTCGCGGCGTCCACGCCACCGAGTCAATCCTCTCCTCCGACGGCCAGCAGATAACGATCGGGCTAAGCGTCCAAGCAATTACCCTTCTCAGCCGGTCGGGTGATGCCAGCGATCGTGCCACCAGGTGATGAACTCGCGATCGGTCATTAGTTCCCAGATTGCGAACAAGATTACCAGTGTGCCCGACACCATACTGCTTTCCACGGCCAATTCCGGCTCGTAGCCGACGGTCCAAGGTGCCACCAGCAGAGCCAGACCGATGAGAAGCTCTCCCCATTCCTCCAGATAGGACGGAATGACAAGTCCCTCTACTGCAAGCAGAACGACGCTCAACCCAAGCACGATCGTTATCCAGACGGCCGCCCCGGCGAAGCCCAGGGCGAACGGCGACAAGACCAGCCACACGCCCACCAACAGGCTGGCGACGTCTTGCCAATGTCGAATGCGCATGACGCTCACCTCCCTTCTTTCTCTCTATTTGAGAATGCGCTGATGACGATGCGAGGCGCGGATCGTCGCAGGGAATCAGGGACGTCGCGCGCGAACCGTCAGCCGTTGAAGCGGATTAAGGAGCCTCTTTCATCCGCAATTCGGCAGCATCTTCTGGACTATGGCCTCGATCGGGTGCGGCGAAATCCCAAGTTCAGCAAATCCGGGCAGCTGCGGCGATGCCAC
>Ga0105237_10005192_pt1 | contig 14728 bp, 8 predicted proteins | sample KBSC24metaG_FD_81520 | JGI IMG/M metagenome (GOLD analysis project Ga0105237, IMG submission 81520) | Corn rhizosphere microbial communities from Kellogg Biological Station, Michigan, USA - KBS C2-4 metaG | ecosystem: Host-associated > Plants > Roots > Rhizosphere > Soil | place: Michigan, USA... | reverse complement strand
GGGTTGTTCTTTTTCATGAGCAGCTCCGTGGTGAGGGTGTCAGTTCAGCGAATGGAGGTAATTGACCCAGCCGCCGTGGTGGGTGATGTCGGTCGCGCCCGCAATGCCGGCCGGCTCGCAGATGAAGCCCTTGACGCTGCTGCCGTCGGCCAGCTCCACCGTTCCGATGCCCAGCGGGGCCGGGATGGCGGCGACGAAGCCGCCGAACTGGCGCAGCGGCATTTCCCACACTTCCACTGCGATGGCGGCGCCGTCGCCTTCGGTGCGGGCCAGGCCAGGCTTGGGCGGCGTGGTACCTGCCAGGGCGTAGAGACGGTAATGGGCAGCAGTGCGGGTGACGGCCACGCGGCGCGCACCGGCTTCCAGCAATTGCCAGTTCAGGGGCTGGCCGGCCAGGTGGGCGCCGACCACGCAGACCTTGATGGTGCTTTCATTGAAGGGCAGCGGGGTGGCCGCAATCGCATCGGCTTGCGCCGCGCCGCCCAGTTGCTGCTGCAGGCGCGCACCGGCTTCGGCCAGCAGATGGTCGGCACCGGCCGGGCCGATCAGGGTGACGCCGGCGGGCAGGCCATCGCGCCGCCACACGGCGGGGATGGCCAGGGCCGACATGTCCATCAGGTTGACGAAGTTGGTGTAATGGCCCAGCTGCGCATTGCGCACCACCGGATCGGCCTCGACGTCGGCGATGGTGGGGAAGGTGGTGGTGGTCGGCACCAGCATCAGGTCGCTGCCTTCGAGCAGGTTTTCGGCCTGGCGGCGCAGGTCGGCCAGGCGGTACTGGGCGTTGAAGCTGTCCACGGCATCGTAGTCGTCGGCCTGGGCGGTGATCTGGCGCACCACGGGGTGGATGGCTTCCGGGTTCTCCAGGAAGAAGTCGCCCAGCGCGGCGCGGCGCTCGGCCACCCACGGGCCTTGATAGAGCAGCTGCGCGGCCGCGCTGAAGGGGGCGAAAGGAATCTTCGCCAGGCTCACGCCGGGGAGGGCGGCGATCTGCGCCAGGCTGAGTTCCCAGGCTTCCTGGGCGACGCTGTCGCCAAAGAATTCACATTGCTCGGGAATGGCGATGCGATAACCCCGCCGCTTCACGCCCAGCATGGTAGGGCGGCGCGAATAGCCATCCTCGGCATCGAAACCGGAGGCGTTGTGCAGCACGCGCCAGGCATCGGCCACGTCGTGGGCGAAGATGGAGATGCAATCCAGGGTGCGGCAGGCCGGCACCAGGCCGCGCGCGCTGATGAGGCCCTTGGTCGGTTTCAGGCCGACCAGATGATTGAAGGCGGCCGGCACGCGGCCCGAGCCGGCCGTATCAGTCCCCAGCGAAAACATGACCTGCCCCAGCGCCACGGCCACCGCCGAACCCGAGCTGGAGCCACCGGAGACATATTCCGGCTTGATGGCGTTGCGTACTGCGCCGTAGGGGGAGCGTACGCCGACCAGGCCGGTGGCGAACTGGTCCAGGTTGGTCTTGCCCACCAGCAGCGCGCCAGCGGCCTGCAGGCGCTGCACCACGGTGGCGCTCTCGCTGGCCAGGCGGCCGAATTCGGGACAAGCCCCGGTGGTGGACATCTCGGCCACGTCGATGTTGTCCTTCACGGCGAAGGGGATGCCGAACAGCGGCATGCTCTCCAGCACGGCGTCGCCCTTGATCTGCAGCATCAGGTCCAGCGCTGCGGCTTGTTGTTTCAGTTGTTTGGACGGCACCCGGCTGATCCAGACTTCATCGCGTCCGGCGCTCTCGATGCGGGCCAGCAGTTCGGCCACCACCTTGCCGGGTGTGCTGCGGCCTTCGCGATAAGCCGCCAGGGTAGCGGCGATGGTGGTCGGGGCGGCCTCGGGGGCGGCTTGCTGCAGGGCGTGGGTGGCGGTCATATTGGATATTCAAACTTGAATACAAGATTGAATATCTTTAAGCAGGAGGCGTGCCAGCTGGTCCGTCACGCAGCTGAAAAATAGGAAAAGGCTTCACAACGCGGGTTTGCGAGGTGAAGTGCTGTAAGGCAAGTTGAAAGAGGGGAAATGAAGAGTTTTGTCAGCGAGACAAAATGGGGAGGCGTGCGCCGAACTTGGACGTCCGTAGTGGCGGCCTGCACGGGAATCAGGCAGACCGCCGGAAAATTACCTGAATGAAGCTTTCTTCAAAGCTCCCCCCACACCGCATTCAAGGCGGCCAGTGCCGCCAGCCCGGCGGTCTCGGTGCGCAGTACCCGGCTGCCCATGGACAGCATCAGCGCGCCCTGAGCGCAGGCCAGGTCTTCTTCTTCCTCGCTGAAGCCGCCTTCAGGGCCGACCATGACGGTCACGGCCTGCGGCGGATGGTGGCGCGCCCAGCCTGACAGCGGCTCGGTCCCGCGCGGGGAAAGCAGGATGCGGCGATGCAGGTCGCTCTGGGCAATCCAGCGCTTGAAGTCGGTGACTTCGCCCAGGTGCGGCAAGCGATTGCGGCCGCATTGCTCGGCGGCAGCATGGATGATGCCTTGCCAGTGCGCCTGCTTCTTCTCGGCCCGGTCGCCCGAGAGCCGCACCACGCAGCGCTGCGCGGCCAGCGGCTGGAGGGCGGTGGCGCCCAGCTCCACGGCTTTCTCGACGATCCAGTCCATCTTCGAACCTTCAGGCAGGGCCTGGGCCAGGGTCAGCGCATAAGGCAGTTCGGCCTCGCGGGGTGAAAAAGTCTTCACTTCGGCGTGGGCGCGCTTCTTTTCGAGGGTGCTCAGGCTGGCGGTGTATTCGCCGCCTTCGCCATTGAACAGGGTCACGGTATCGCCCGGTTGCAGGCGCAGCACCTGGATGTGATGGGCAATCTGCTCGGGCAGGACCAGGGCGGAGCCGATGCCGAGGGGGTGCGGGAAGTAAAAGCGGGGCATGGGGCAGGGTCCTGGAGGAAGAAGATCAAAAAGACATGAAAAATGTTGTCAGTCCGGTCAGGGGCTGGTCCCGAATTTTAATCCCCCCGGCGCACTCTGGTAAAATACGGGCCCGCGCCGTTACCCGGTCTTCCGGGCCGGCGCATTGGCTTGAACATCCGATTTGTGCGCCTGCGGCGCCCCCCAGCACAGCAAACTCTGACCTCGACATGATTTCCACTCTCCCCACCGACAAGATGGCCAACGCGATCCGCGCGCTGGCGATGGATGCAGTACAAAAAGCCAATTCCGGACACCCGGGCATGCCGATGGGGATGGCCGAGATCGCAGTGGCCCTGTGGGCCAAGCACTATCGCCACAATCCGTCCAACCCGCACTGGGCCAACCGCGACCGCTTCGTGCTCTCCAACGGCCACGGCTCGATGCTGCAGTACGCACTGCTGCACCTGACCGACTACGACCTGTCGATGGACGACATCAAGTCCTTCCGCCAACTGCATTCCAAGACCGCCGGCCACCCGGAAGTGCACATCACCCCGGGCGTGGAAACCACCACCGGTCCGCTGGGCCAGGGCATCACCAATGCGGTGGGCATGGCGCTGGCTGAGAAGCTGCTGGCCGCCGAATTCAACAAGCCCGGCCTGGCCGTGGTCGATCATTACACCTACGCCTTCGTCGGCGATGGCTGCCTGATGGAAGGCATCTCGCATGAAGCCTGCTCGCTGGCAGGCGTGCTGAACCTGTCCAAGCTGATCGTGCTGTATGACGACAATGGCATCTCCATCGACGGCCACGTCGAAGGCTGGTTCAAGGACGACACCCCGAAGCGCTTCGAAGCCTACGGCTGGAACGTCATCCCGGCCGTGGACGGCCACAACGTCGAGGCCGTCAGCGCCGCGATCCACCAGGCCAAGCTGGCCGACAAGCCGACCCTGATCTGCTGCCGTACCGTCATCGGCAAGGGTTCGCCTAACCTGGCCGGAACCGACAAGGTCCACGGCGCCGCCCTGGGCGACAAGGAAATCGCCGCCGTGCGCGAAGCGCTGGGCTGGACTTCCGCTCCGTTCGAAATCCCGGCGGATGTTTATTCCGCCTGGGACGCCAAGGCCACCGGTGCCGACTTCGAAGCGAACTGGAAGCAGACCTTCGACAGCTACGCCGCCCAATACCCGACCGAAGCCGCTGAACTGCTGCGTCGCCTCAAGGGCGAGCTGCCGGCTGCGTTCGAATCGACCGTGACCGCCTACATCAATTCCACGCTGGAAAAGAAGGAAACCATCGCCACCCGCAAGGCCAGCCAGAACGCCATCCAGGCCTATGCGCAGGCGCTGCCGGAATTCCTGGGCGGCTCGGCCGACCTGACCGGCTCGAACCTGACCAACTGGAAGGAATCGGTGGCCGTGCGCGCCGACCAGCGCGGCAACCACATCAACTACGGTGTGCGTGAATTCGGCATGAGTGCCATCATGAACGGCATCGCCCTGCATGGCGGCTACCTGCCCTTCGGCGGGACCTTCCTGACCTTCTCCGACTACAGCCGCAATGCCCTGCGCATGGCGGCGCTGATGAAGACCCGCGCGCTGTTCGTGTTCACCCACGACTCCATCGGCCTGGGCGAAGACGGCCCCACCCACCAGTCGGTGGAACACGTCTCCAGCCTGCGCCTGATCCCCAACCTGGACAACTGGCGTCCGTGCGACACCACTGAAACCGCCGTGGCCTGGGCTGAAGCGATCAAGCGTCACGATGGTCCGAGCACCCTGATCTTCTCGCGCCAGAACCTGCCCTTCCAGGAGCGCACCGACGCCCAGGTCAAGGACATCGCCCGTGGCGGCTACGTGCTGCGCGATGCACCCAATGCCAAGGTGATCCTGATGGCCACCGGTTCCGAAATCGAACTGGCCACCAAGGCCGCTGACGCCCTGACCGCCGAAGGCATCGCCGTGCGCGTGGTGTCGATGCCCTCCACCGACGTGTTCGACCGCCAGGATGCGGCCTACAAGGCCTCCGTGCTGACCCGCGGCGTGCCGCGCGTGGCCATCGAAGCCGGCGTGACCGCCTTCTGGCACAAGTACGTGGGCCTGGAAGGCGCCGTGGTCGGGATCGATACCTTCGGCGAATCGGCCCCGGCCGGCGTGCTGTTCAAGCACTTCGGCTTCACCGTCGAGAACGTGGTGGCCAAGGCCAAGGCAGTGCTGGCTTGAGCAGTCTGGCGCCCATGACTGAAGAAGTCCTGTTCCGCCGCGCCAGGAAGGGCGATGCGGCGTCGATCGCCGGCGTGCGCATCGACGCCTGGCGCGCCGCCTATCGCGGCCTGGTGCCTGACAGCTACCTGGATCACCTGAAGCCCGAGGAAAGCGTCAAGCTGTGGGAGCAGGTGCTGGAAGCGTCCTCGGACGCCGCCTGCACCTTCGTGGCCGAAAGCGGGGGCGAGATCATCGGCTTCGCTTCCGGCATGACCCTGGCCGAATCGCGCTTCGGCTGCGATGCCGAGCTGACCGCCATCTGCGTGCTGCCCGATGAGCAGCGCAAGGGATTGGGCAAGCGGCTGCTGGCCAATGTCGCGGCCACCCTCATCGGTGCCGGGGCAACGGGCCTGATGGCCTGGGTGCTCAGCAAGAACGAAGGCGCCGGGGAATTTTTCGAGTCGCTCGGGGCCGAAAGGCTTTATGAACAAACGTTCACCTGGGATGATGGCAGTGAACTCGACGAGATCGGTTTCGTCTGGCGCAAGCTCCACTCCTGAGCGGGTGAGGGCGGCAAGAGATTGACCGGCAGGATCAGCAGGGCAAAGAGGGACGGCAAGAACAACTGAACAAAAAGGCCGGAAAAGAAGGATCCATGTCCGATCGGCGGCTCCGAACAGGGGCAAGCTGAGGGTCTGGTCGCTTTCCCGACTACCGGTTTGCATTGATTTTTACTACTTGAGGAGAAGAGCATGGCAATTCGCGTAGCAATCAACGGTTATGGCCGCATCGGCCGCAATATCCTGCGCGCTCACTACGAAGGCGGCAAGAAGCACGACATCGAGATCGTCGCCATCAACGACCTGGGCGATCCGAAGACCAATGCCCACCTGACCCAGTACGACACCGCCCACGGCAAGTTCCCCGGTACCGTGACCGTGGATGGCGACTCCATCGTCGTCAACGGCGACCGCATCAAGGTGCTGGCCCAGCGCAACCCGGCCGAGCTGCCCTGGGGCGAGCTGGGTGTGGACGTGGTGCTGGAATGCACCGGCTTCTTCACCACCAAGGAAAAGGCCAGCGCCCACATCAAGGGCGGTGCCAAGAAGGTGATCATCTCCGCGCCGGGCGGCAAGGACGTCGATGCGACCGTCGTCTTCGGCGTGAACCACGGCGTGCTCAAGGCTTCCGACACCGTCATCTCCAACGCCTCTTGCACCACCAACTGCCTGGCCCCGCTGGTGCAGCCGCTGCATGACAAGATCGGCCTGGAAAACGGCCTGATGACCACCGTCCACGCCTACACCAACGACCAGGTGCTGACCGACGTGTATCACGAAGACCTGCGCCGCGCCCGTTCGGCCACCCAGTCCATGATCCCGACCAAGACCGGCGCTGCCGCCGCCGTCGGCCTGGTGCTGCCGGAACTGAACGGCAAGCTGGACGGCTACGCCATCCGAGTGCCGACGATCAACGTGTCCATCGTCGACCTGTCCTTCGTGGCTTCGCGCGACACCACCGTGGATGAAGTCAATGCCATCCTGAAGGCCGCTTCCGAAAACGGTCCCCTGAAGGGCATCCTGACCTACAACACCGACCCGCTGGTCTCGGTGGACTTCAACCACAACCCGGCATCGTCCAACTTCGACGCTACCCTGACCAAGGTCTCCGGCCGCCTGGTGAAGGTGTCTTCCTGGTACGACAACGAGTGGGGCTTCTCCAACCGCATGCTGGACACCACCGTCGCCCTGGCCAACGCCAAGTAAGACGCGTGTTCTGACGCACCGGCCGGGGTTCCCCGGCCGGGAGCGTCAATTTCAGGGCTGTTTCGGCTTCTTTTCCTCGTATGCAAGCTTGCTTGCCAAGGTGAAAATAGACGAATCAGCCTGCAAAAGGATCAGAAGGCTGTTGCAGGCACCGCTTGCAATGGCCTTTTGTCCGTTTGCGCATTGCCTGTCCACAACAAGAGCAACCGACCCAATGAGGGAACGCATGTCAGCAAGCTCATCCCAGGCCCGCCGCCTGTTGGCCAACCTGGCCCTGATTTCCGCCGTCAGCTTCTCGCTGTCCGCGTGCGACTACATCAGCAGCTTTTCCAAGCCCAAGCAGACCCCGGAAGAAGCCAAGGCCGAAGGCATCGCCCTGGGCGCCGGCTGCCGCCAGGCCGGCCAGAGCCTGGAAGACTGCTACCAGCGCAACCCCGACGCCCTAAAGGCCGGTATCTTCACCGGCTGGAAGGACATGCACGAATACATGGCCGCCAAGGGCATCCAGACCGTGACTCCGCCCGCGCCTGCGGCAGATGCCGCCAAGGACGATGCCAAGTCCAAGGATGGCAAGGATGCCAAGGACGGCAAGGACAAGGACGCCAAGGACAGCGACCGCAGCCGCGCCCGTGAGCGCGACGCCAATCGCGACAACGCCCGTTCGCGTGACCGCGAAAGCTCCTCGTCCTCGCGTGACAGTGGCAGCGACCGCCGTGCCAGCCGCGAAGAGAAAACGCCGCCCAAGTATTGATCTCGCATGAACACTGGCCCGGGACAGTTGCAGTCCTGCTTGCCAGCCGGTAACATCTGATGCCCCGCAGGCGCTTGCCGGCGGGGCATTTTTCCATCAGCCGGCAGGGGGAACCGCCGGCGACCCGGATGTCAGCCGCCTCTGCCCGCGCATCCGGCCAGAACAACAAGCACAACGACATGAACTCACATTCACAGCCCTTGCCTCCGGCCATGCCGGAGCACGTCCCGGAGACCGCCTTCGGCCTCTGGTTCCTGCGTACACCGACCTGGACCCTGCACGTGCTGGAACGCGCCCTGCAAGATCTGGAGCGCCTCATTCCCGAGCGGCGCATCAGCTATGCGGTGGTCGCCGACGTCGGCTGCGGCTGGGGGCGCTCGCTCAAGAAGCTGCACCAGCGCTTTGCCCCGCAGCGCCTGATCGGCATGGACATCGATCCGAACATGATCGCTGCCGCACGCAGCGAGACCGAGGCCGAGGGCCTGCGCGCCGAGTTCATCCAGTGCTCCAGCTCGCGCATGCGGCTGGAAGACAATAGCGTGGACCTGCTGTTCTGCCACCAGACCTTCCATCACCTGATCGACCAGGAAGAAGCCATTCGTGAGTTCTACCGCGTCCTCAAACCGGGCGGCATTCTGCTCTTTGCCGAGTCGACCAGGCGCTACATTCATTCGTGGATCATCCGCCTGCTGTTCCGCCATCCGATGGAAGTCCAGAAGACCGCCGGCGAGTACCTGGCCCTGGTGCGCAGCGCCGGCTTCGAGGTCGCGCCGGAGTCGATTTCCTATCCCTACCTGTGGTGGAGCCGGGAAGACCTGGGGATACTGGAACGCGTCTTCGGCATCAAGCCCAAGGCGGAGCGGGAAGAAACGCTGATCAACCTGGTGGCCGTCAAACCCATGAATTAAAGGGTTTCACGCACGATCCGGTGCAGATGAAGGGAAATGAAAAAACGAGAGGCAACTCTCGTTTTTTTCTTCATCCCGCCGGAAAGCAGATCAGCCGAAGACCTGCTGCCACAGCCGGATCACGCAAGCCCGTTCATGTTCCACCCGGATCGCATCGATGTGGGCGCGTTCCGATCCCTGCAGGCGGATCTGGTGCTGCAGCTTGCGGAACAGGCGGTAGGCATTGGCCGCTTCCGCCGCCAGCAGCGCATCAATCAGCCCGAGCTGGCCGGCCAGCTTGAGCAGGGCGATGTTGCCGATGTCGCCGGTCAGCTGCGGGTGGTCGCAGGCATGGCGCAGCACCAGGTATTGCACCATGAACTCGATGTCGATCATGCCGCCTTCATCGTGCTTCAGATCGAACATCATGCTGCGATTGGGATGGGCATCACGCATGCGGCGGCGCATCGACAGCACTTCCTCTTCCAGTTTGTTCACATCGCGCGGCTGGCGCAGTACACGCTCACGCAGTGCCTCGAAACGCTCGCCGATGGCGGCATCGCCCGCACAGAAGCGCGCCCGCGTCAGGGCCTGATGCTCCCAGATCCACGCCGCATTGAGCTGGTACTTCTCGAAGGAGGAGACCGGCGACACCAGCAATCCGCTGGCGCCATCCGGACGCAGGGCGATGTCGATGTCGAACAGGGTGCCGGCCGGGGTGTGGCTGGTCATCCAGGTGATGAAGCGCTGCGCCAGCTTGGCGTACAGGCCCGGGGCCTCCTGGTCCTCGTCGTCGTAGAGGAAGACCACGTCCAGGTCCGAGGCATAGCCCAGCTCCTTGCCGCCCAGCTTGCCGTAGGCGATCACGGCAAAGCGCGGTACCTCGACATGGCGCTGGGCGATGGTCTGCCAGATCGCTTCGAGAGTGACCTGCACCAATACGTCGGCCAGGGCCGAAAGTTCATCGGCCAGCTTTTCCACTGACAGATCACCTTCCAGATCCTGTGCCAGCAGACGGAACAGTTCGGCGTGATGCAGCTCGCGCAGGATGTCGAGCTGGCGTTCGGTATCGCCCTCGGCCGTGGCCAGCTGGCGGCGGCAGGTGTCGGCGAAGGCATTCCAGTCGGAGGCGGCCTTGAGGTTGCGGTCGTCCAGCAATTCGTCCAGCAGCAGCGGGTGGCGCGTCAGGTAGGTGGCGGCCCAGCCGCTGGCACCGATCATGCGTACCAGGCGCTGCAGGGCATAGGGATATTCGGTGAGCAGCGCCAGATAGGCCGCACGGCGGGCGATCGCTTCGAGGAAGTCGAGCAGCCGGCCCAGCGCCGGCAACTGGTCGTAATGCAGCGCGGCCAGCAGCGGAAGGCAATTGTTGATGACGGTATTGAGCCGGTTGCGGCTGGCCTCGGGCAGGCTTTGCATGCGCGGCGACTGCCAGGTCAGGTGCAGGCGGCGCGCGCCGTTCTCGATGTCCTCCTCGGGGAAGCCGACCAGGCGCAGGGCGTCGGTGAGCCCTTCGAGATTGTCGTTCTCGCTCACCGCCACCGTGGGGCCATCGCTTTCGCCTTCGGATTGCTTGTCGGCGAAGATGGCATCGAACTGCGCGGCCACGATGGCGCGCTGGTGTTCCAGCGCCTGCAGCAGTGCGGCGCTGTCGGCGTAGCCCATCATGTTGGCCACCAGCAGCAGGTCGTCGGGATTGACGGGGAGGGTGTGGGTCTGCGCATCTTCCAGGTATTGCAGACGATGCTCCAGGTCGCGCAGGAAGGTGTAGGCGTCCAGCAGTTGCTCCACCACGTCAGGGGCCAGCAGTTCCTTGGCCGCCAGGGTGCGCAGGGTGGCGCGGGTGGAGCGGTCGCGCAGCTCGGCATCGCGTCCGCCACGGATCAGCTGGAACACCTGGCTGGTGAATTCGATTTCGCGGATGCCGCCCCGGCCCAGCTTGACGTTGTTGCTGCGGTCGGGGTGCAGGGCTTCCTGGCGCTTGACCTCGGCGCGGATCTGGCCGTGCATGGAGCGCAGCGCATCGATGGAACCGAAGTCCAGGTAGCGGCGGAAAATGAACGGCCGGCTGATCGCCTCCAGGGCGGCGATGTCTTCCTCGGTGCCCGTCAGCGCCCGCGCCTTGGTCCAGGCGTAGCGCTCCCATTCGCGGCCCTGGCGCACCAGATATTCCTCGACCATGTTGAAGCTGGCCACCAGCGGCCCGGAATTGCCGTTGGGACGCAGCGCCATGTCGACGCGGAAGGTGAAGCCATCTTCAGTGATTTCAGCCAGTGCACCGATCAGCTTCTTGCCCAGGCGCACGAAGAATTCATGGTTGGAGAGCGATTTCTGGCCGGGCCCGGCTTGCGTATCGCCATCTTCCGGATAGACGAAGATGAGGTCGATATCGGAAGAAACGTTCAGTTCGCCCCCGCCCAGCTTGCCCATGCCCAGCACGATCATTTCCTGCGGGCGTCCTGATTCTTCACCCAACGGGGTGCCATGGAGGGCGATCTGCTCCTGCATCAGGGCTGCCAGATGGGTCTGCACGGCGAAATCGGCAAAACCGGTCATGGTGGCCACCACTTCGGCCAGGTCGGCGCGGCCATCCAGGTCACGGGTGATGAGGCTGCAGATGATCAGGTTGCGCAGACGCCGCATGGCGGCCGGCAGGCTCAGGCCGGCTTCCAGGTCGCGCGCCAGGCGCTGCTGCATGGCCTCGCGGTCCATGGGCTGGCGGGCGGCCTCGGCCACCAGGGCCGGGCGGGCCGGATCTGCCTGGGTCCAGCGGGTGTAGTAGCGGGAAGTGGAGGCGTCGACCAGGGAAGGATGATGAACAGGCATAAGAGACCGCAAAGCTCCACGACAAGGTGTAAAAGGAAGAAAACCGGTGCTCCCCCGGCTTCAGGCCCGTCCCGCCGATGCCGACAATGCAGGCAAGGCGGAGGCCGGGGCAGGTTCCCCGGCATGCCAGCTGACTGCGGACTGACGATGGACGTAAAAAGGAGCGAATCCGGCGATTCTAGCCTCCCTTTTTAAACTTATCGCCGTTTTTGCCCCTCATAGCCCCTTTGCCAAGATGGCATGGGCTGGTTTTCCATGCGATCATGCTGCCTGCCCGATTCCATTTTTCTGCCGAGCCGCCTTGCAACCTGATGTCCCAAGAACAACATAACGCCGCACCGAAGCCTGGCCGTTGGGCGCTGTGCTGGCGATTTGCGCGGGGCAGCTATCGGCGCCTGAACCGGGCTACCCACCATGTCCTGGGTTTCACCCTCAAGCTGCTGCTGGCCGCCTACTTCGTCTTTTGCGCGCTGTTTCTGGTGCTGCGCTATGCGGTGCTGCCCGAGGTGGGCCACTACAAGCCCCGCATTGAAGCCCTGATCTCGCACCAGCTCGGCCGTACGGTCAGCATCGAGACCATTGATGCTTCCTGGAGCGGATTGCGGCCCCAGCTCTCGCTGACCAATCTCACCGTCCACGACCAGCAGGGCGAAGCCGCCCTGAGCCTGCCGCGCGTATCGACCACGCTGTCCTGGAGCAGCGTCCTGGTGGCGTCGCTGCGTCTGGAAAACCTCAGTATCGAAGGGGCCGACCTGGCCATCCGCCGCGATGCAGCCGGCAAGCTGTATGTGGCGGGTATCCCGGTACCGGCCGGGGGCGATGGCAGCAACCTGGACTGGCTCCTGTCGCAGCGCGAAATCGTGATCCGTCATAGCAAGCTGCGCTGGGATGACGAATTGCGCCAGGCACCCGAGCTGGTGCTGGAAGATGTCAACCTGGTGCTGCACAACCGCTGGCTACGCCATCGGCTCTCGCTGCGCGCCATTCCGCCGCAGGATATGGCGGCTCCTCTGGATGTACGGGCCGATTTCAGCCATCCGGCCTTTGCGCGCAGTTCCGACATCGCGCGCTGGAAGGGCTTGCTCTATGCCGATCTGCGCAATACCGAGCTGTCGGTCTGGCGCGCCTGGTTCGATTATCCGATCGCCATCAACAGCGGCCGCGGCTCGGTGCGCGCCTGGCTGACGCTGGATCACGCCAAGGTCGCCAACTTCACCGCCGACCTCGGTCTCACCGATTTCAATGCCCGCCTGTCGCGCCAGCTGGAGCCGCTGTCCTTGAAACGCGTCAATGGACGCATCTCCGCCAGCGAAACCCTGGGGCCCAATGCTGAGGACGGCGTGCCGACCTTCGGTGCCAACGGCCATCAGGTGACCCTGACCGATTTTTCCATCGAGACCCCGGACGGCTTCGTGCTGCCGCCGACCTCGATTGCCGAGAGCTATGAACCGGCCACGCCCTTGAAGGCCGAGCGCACCAGCGTCAAGGCCACCTATCTGAACCTGCAGACGCTGTCGCAGCTGGCCACCCGCCTGCCACTGGCGCCGTCCCAGCGCAAGCTGCTGGACGACCTGGCCCCGCGCGGAGAGCTGCATGATTTCACCGTGCAGTGGCAGGGCACCTATCCTGAACTGAGTTCCTACCGCGTCAATGGCCGCTTCAAGGGACTGGGGCTGAAGGGCTTGCCAGCCCATGTCGAGCCGCGCAAGAACGCTGCCCAGCAAGCCCGCGCACAGTGGGCGGCCTTCCCCGGTTTCAGCAACCTGTCCGGCGAGATCGATGCCAGCGAGAAGGGGGGGGCGGTCAAGGTCGATGCGCAGCAACTGGCATTCGAGCTGCCGACTGATCTGTTCCGCGAATCCAGTCTGCCCTTTGACAGCCTCAAGCTGCAGGCACGCTGGCAATACCTGAAGGACCAGACCCTGCAGGTGGATCTGGACCAGATGCAGTTCGCTCAGCCCGGCGTGGCCGGCAGCCTGAGCGGGCAGCACCTGCTGCCGCTGCAGGGCCGTTCGGCTGGCAGCGTCGACCTGCATGGCGAGCTGACCAGCTTCGATGTGAAGGCGATTCGCCGCTACCTGCCGCAACACATGAGCGAGCCGCTGCATCGCTGGCTCACCGAGGGCTTGCTGGCCGGTAATCTGAAGGAGGTGCAGTTCAAGCTCAAGGGCGCGCTGGCCGATTTCCCTTTCCACACCACCAAGCCGGGCGAGCAGCCCAAGGGCGTATTCCAGCTGGCAGGCGAGTTCGAGGGGCTGAAGCTGAACTACACCCCCGGCCACGTTGGCCGGGATGGCAAGGAGCCCGAGTGGCCGCTGCTGGAGGAGGGCCGGGGGCGCATCAGCGTCGATCGCACGCGGCTGGAGATCAAGGCTGACAGCGCCCGTACCCTGGGCGCGCGGCTGGGACCGGTGACGGCGCGGGTGGCGGATGTCGATTCGCATGATGCCGTGCTGGAAATCGATGGCGTTGCCAATGGCCCCATGCCGGCCTTCCTGCAATACGTCAACCAGAGCCCGGTAGCGCGCTGGACCGGCAACGTCATGGAACACAGCACCGCCACCGGCGAGGCGCGTCTGGACCTGAAGTTCCAGATGCCGATGCACCATGCCATTGATACCCGCGCACAGGGGGCCTTCAACTTCGCCAACAATGACGTCGACCTGCTGCCGGAACTGCCGCCCATCTATCGCACCAGCGGCAAGGTCGAGTTCAACGAGCGCGGCTTCACGCTCAATGGCGTGCGCGGCCAGTTCCTGGGCGATAACCTGGCCATCAGCGGCGGCACCCAGAAGGATGGCAGCAGCCAGGTACGTCTGGACGGTGCCATCAACATCGAGAACCTGCGCAAGCAATACCCCGAGCCTTCGCTGCAGCGCCTGCTGGCACGCTTCTCGGGCGGCACCCGCTACAGCGCCACGGTACTGGTGCGGCAGCATCAGCCGGAAGTCACGGTCGAGTCCAGCCTGGCCGGTCTCGGCGTGGACCTGCCGGTGCCCCTGCGCAAGGGCGTGCAGGACACCCTGCCGATGCGCTTCGACCTGCTGCCGCTGGCCTCGTCCGATCCGCTGATCGAACGCGAGGAAATGCGTGTGTCGCTGGGCTCGAACGTGGCGTCGCGCTACGTGCGTGAGCGCGTCGCCGCCAAGGGCAATGAGTGGCGCGTCACCAGCGGCGGCATCGGCTGGAACCAGCCGGCACCGACTCCGGCCTCCGGTCTGAAGCTGGCCCTGGCCACCGACAGCCTGGATGCCGACGCCTGGCTGGCTCTGAAGAAGGACCTGGCGGGCAAGGACGCGGCGGCCGCCGGCAACGGCGCAGCCGCAGGCAATCGCCTGGGCAACAGCGATGTCACGCAATACCTGGAACCGGACAGCGTCTCGGCCCGCGTCGGCGAACTGAACCTGATGGGCAAGAAGATCAACAAGCTGATCCTGGAAGCGGCGCATCG
>Ga0105237_10005191_pt1 | contig 14730 bp, 13 predicted proteins | sample KBSC24metaG_FD_81520 | JGI IMG/M metagenome (GOLD analysis project Ga0105237, IMG submission 81520) | Corn rhizosphere microbial communities from Kellogg Biological Station, Michigan, USA - KBS C2-4 metaG | ecosystem: Host-associated > Plants > Roots > Rhizosphere > Soil | place: Michigan, USA... | reverse complement strand
GTTGACGTCGATCCAATTACGTTCCACATGGACGTCGCGTCAGCGGCTAAAGCAGTCACAGATCGAACCAAAGCAATGCTTCCTGTGCATCTCTATGGACGCGCCATGGATATGAGGCCGTTCGAGGCGCTTGCCGAACAGCATCGGCTCTCAATCATTGAAGATTGTGCACAGGCTCATGGAGCCTCGATTGACGGAAAGACGGTTGGCTCTTCCAGCCGGCTTACCTGTTACAGCTTCTATCCCGGGAAGAACCTGGGAGCCTATGGGGATGGTGGCGCAGTCACGACCAGCAACCCAGAGTTGATACAAAGACTCCGGATGTTGCGAGACCATGGAAGCGCGGCCAAATATGACCACAGTATCGTCGGGTGGAACTCTAGGCTCGACGCGCTGCAGGCCGCGGTTCTCTCAGTTAAACTTCGATACTTAGATGGCTGGAACGAGTCGCGCCGTAACCATGCTAAACGGGTTGCCAGCTCACTTAGAAACTCACCCATTATTCCGCCCGGGATTCCGGAAGGCGACCAGCATGTGTTTCATCTTTTCGTCATTCGCTGCTCTCAACGCGATAAGTTAAAGCACTTTCTGGCAAATAAGGGAATCCAGACAGGCATTCACTACCCGGTGCCGCTTCATCTGACTGGAGCGTACCATGCATTGGGTGCCCCGGGGCGGGGAGCAATTCCGGTCTCAGAAGGACTGGCATCCGAGATACTTTCATTGCCAATGTATGCAGAACTGTCTGATGAGCAGATTGAGTATCTGATTGACGCACTTCAGGAGTTTATTCGTAACTACAAACCGGCTAGACCGTTGGCTGATTTGGGGCGCCCTTCGTTACTGCGTTCCAGTCGATAAAATACGCGCCGCTTGCATGAGATTAACCGCGATACAGGTTAAGATTACGAACCCGTTACTCAGGCAGTCCATTCATCGATTCCTGCCGCGAGGTGGCTTCGCAAGGAGTGTCTCAATCCTTGCTGGCGGAACTGCATTGGCGCAGGTGATCGCCATCGCTGCCTCTCCAATCCTTACGCGTATCTATAAGCCGAGCGACTTTGGCGCGTTTCAGGTATTTATCTCGCTCATGGCCCTTGCCGTAGTCGCGTCAGCCGGGCGGTACGAACTTGCCATTCTCCTGCCCGAAGATGAGCAAAGCTCAATTGACATTCTTGCTGTGGGTATTGTCTGCGTATGTGCAACTGCAACAATCACCGCAATAGTAGTGTTTATTTCTCATTATTACTGGATACTTCCCGCCAACGTGTCTGTTCTGAGAGAGTATCTGTGGCTTCTTCCCGTCAGCGTGCTTGGCGGAGGCTTGTACCAGGTTTTAAGCTACTGGGCCATGCGGCATCATGGCTATTCTCAGATTGCCAAGTCGAAACTGACTCAGGCCGGCGCACAAGTCGCGACTCAACTGAGTGTCGGGTTCCTGGTTCACGACTCCTTTGGCCTTCTTGTCGGCGATGCGATCGGACGTGTCATGGGCAGTGGACGCTTCATCCGCGATCTTTGGAGTCACTCCTCTGCCCGGATTCGCGCCATTCGCTTATCGCGCATGATCAAGGTTGCTGTGCGCTACCGAGATTATCCCATGGTGTCAATGTGGGGCGCATTGATCAACTCATCGGGATTGGCGCTGCCGTCGCTGTTCCTGGCCCAGTTCTATGGAGCGCAAGGCACAGGGTGGTTTGCGCTGGTTAACCGGGTCTTTGGCGTTCCGACCGCATTGATCGGACTGAGCATTGCCCAGGTCTACGCCTCGAAGGCGGCGAAGCTGTCAAAATCTGACCCCAAGCATCTGATGCATATCTTTCTCAAGACGACCCGTCACATGCTTTATCTTGGGCTTGCGCCTTGCGTTCTGTTCATGATTTTTGCGCCTTCATTTTTTCAATTTGTGTTCGGGCACGGCTGGCGCGAAGCTGGCGAGTATGCTCGATATTTGACAATCATGTTCTATGCGGGTTTCATCAACTCCCCTGTGCAATGGACACTGAATATCCTTGAACATCAACGCGCTCAGCTCGTCTGGGATTTATCTCGTTTTTTTGTAACTATCTTTGCAATAGCCTTACCGCATCGCCTGGGCTATGGCCCGCGTCTCGCGATCCTCTCATATGGAATATCGATGACTCTGATGTATGCAATTCACTGGACGCAATCGCATTACGCAATTAAGCATTGTGTGAACTCGACAGAGGAACCAGTCAAAGCGTCAGTGGTAAAGGCGTAAGGCGGGTTGAGTCTCTCGTAGGAAAAGGCATTCCAGATGTCAACATATACAACTCAAATGCAAGGCATTCGCTCATCGAGACTCTCTTGGGTTGCAAGCGTCGCTCTGACCGGAAACCTAGTAGGCTTCCTCATTGTCTCCTATATCCCCGACGCCCTTGGCGTGAATAGCCGAGTTGTAACAATTCCTTTTCGTGCGTTAATGCTTGCCTTTCTGTTCTATGCAGTCTTCAGGATATTAGAATCCGGCCACCTGCGAATGCGAATATCTCCCACTTCACTCTTGGTGATCTTCTTTTGGATAGCATACTGTTCAAGATTTATCGTCGATGCGGCTGTGCTGCAGGTCCCGCTTGGAGGCCCCCCTTCGGAAATGGCGCTTTATCTCTTTGGGATAGTCCTACCGACGTTTATCGTTCTCTACCTAATTAGGGACATTAGACTTTACCAAAAAGCGCTTGTATGGACCATGCTCGGGCTAGGGGCGTGCTGTGCAGTCTCAATGCTTCGGACTAGAACCGCCCTGGATCTTGCCAAAACTGGGACCGGATATGGAGCAAACGACGTCGTAAATCACATTCTCTACGGCCATATGGGCGTGACCGCGATACTCCTAGGGCTTTTCGTTTTCTTGGGAATAGGCCACATGGGCAAGTCCTGGTACATCCGGCTCATGGCAGGAGGCGTTGCGTGTTTAGGAATCTTCACCGTCTTTGCATCCGGCTCGCGTGGCGCTCTGATCGCGGGTGTATTCCTCGCACCTGTTGTAATTTATCTCGGCTTGCGGCGTGGCTCGAGGCTTCTCACCCTTTCGGCCTGCCTCGCTTTGGGATCTGTATTCTCAGGAACCGTCGCGTATCTTTCTGAGAATGGCATGAGACTGGATCGCGTGCTGTTGTCCTCCAACGCGTATAGCGCCAGAAATGAATCAGTGTACAACCGGGAGGGAATGTTCACGGATGCTTGGAGAGAGTATCTAGAACACCCTGTTGCCGGAAGTTCCATTGTTGAAAGAAACACACTAAGCTATCCGCACAACGTGATTCTAGAGGGATTCATGGCAACCGGAACGTTTGGCGGCTCGGCCTTTGTGCTTTTGGTCGCCCTCGCATCTTATCGTGCGTTCCGCTTTATGAACAGCGATCCCATGACGGCATGGATCCCACTTTGCTTCTTTCAGCAACTGATTGGATCAATGTTTTCAGGAGGCCTTTACGGGAACATGCTTCTTTGGGGGATGATGGCGATCATGCTCGGAGCGGATATCATACCGCAGGGTGCGACGGTTGGACAGTTCGGAATCGTGTTCGCGGGATTGAGCCCAGAACGTTAAATCTACCTGTAGGAGTCAAAGTTCCTCAGGAGAAGGCGAAACTTTGATTATTGAGTCGGCTTCACTTCCCTCAGGAATGTCTTGGTCACCAACCACCACGGTGCGTTGTCATCCCAGGTTTGTCTCGTCGAGCAACACCAGATCACGATACCGTCAGCATACTCTCGAGCAGTTTCAAGTTCCATGCGCCAGTAATCGCCAGGTAGAAACGTGTTGCCGATTTTCTTATTGGAACCATGATATTGAGGCCACAAAAAGACATACACAGGCTTCCCGCCAGCGTATCTACGTGCCTCTTGAATCTGTGCGATGGCATACTTCTGCCAGCCTTGGCGATCTTCATAGAAGGTATAGATCGAGGGGAATAGCAAATCCTCGAAGTGTGTTATAGAGGCCACGGTATCGTTCTGTTTCTGCCAGGCCAGATATCGAGGCGAGTCCTTTCCTTCAATGGAATCCCAATAATTGCGTATTGGAGTCACGCCATAGAAACCGATTTTCAACTCAGGTGCAGTTGTCTTATACCATCCAATGACGGTCTGGTATTTCTTGACGGAAGCAGCAACAGTGGTGGGATCCCCCGTTAACGGCCAATGCTCGATGTCGATTACAAGGATGTGCGAAGTCTGATTGGCGAGCTGGCCAAACGCAATGACTCTACTTCTATCTGGAAGGCTCTTTGCGTCGGGTACCTTGTTCCCTTCCCACATAAAGTTGGGGTATACAACCGTAATCGGCCTTAGCCCATATACGGTCAGATCTGGCTTTTGAGAGAAGCCAGCTGCATCAAAAACGGGGAATTGACGTTTTCCATTTGATGGTTGGCCCTGAAGTCCGATAGACAACAATGCCAAAGCGGCCAAAAGCAGGAAAGTTTTCATGGAGTTTCAGCGTCCTTTCAATGTCCGCGTAATCGGACAACCGGCATATTAGAAATCGGAAATGCAAGCCTGCGACAGAACTTTCGGGCACATCATACCAGATGAGACTCTTTCAAAATTACGGGGGCTTCCCCCCTTATTTTTCTCAGCACAGGCGAGATCGTAAAGACGCCGTCACTTTCAAGAGTGAAGTTGCGCGCCGTCTAGACTCCGGCTATGGGGCAGTTCACTTGTTGGCCCCGGTCCTGAAGGTCGACGACACCGCCTTCTTTACCTATGGCGATGACGAAGCTCTCCAGCGCTCTTGGGCGCGCGAGAAAGGGATGGCGGCCAAAGGGGGTTTGGCTGAGATCCTTCTCGCGCAGATTGAATCTCACCGCACGGAAGTCATTTACAATCTTGATCCGATGCGCTACGGCAGTGATTTCGTGCGGAGGCTTCCGGGATGTGTGAAGAAGACAGTTGCTTGGCGCGCCGCTCCGTCTCCAGGGGCGGATTTTAGCGCTTATGACCTAGTTGTATGCAACTTTCCAGGCATTCTGAGGACCTTCAGGGAGCGAAGCTGGAAGGCTGCGTACTTTTCGCCGTCTCATGATCCGTCAATGGACGAGTATGCGGGCAACGACGACCGGCCGATTGATGTCCTCTTTGTGGGAGGGTACTCGCGGCACCATATGCGCCGTGCCGCGGTGCTGGAAGCCGTCGCCGGTCTCGGAGACAGGTATCGGATCCAATTCCGCCTCGCCTGTGGGCGGTTCACCCGCTTGGCGGAATCTCCGCTTGGCTATCTTGCTCCGCTGGGCAAACATCGCAGGCCTAAAGACATTCGCGCTGTCGCCGGGAAACCGGTTTACGGCCGTGATCTGTACGCGTTGATTTCTAAGGCCAAGATCATTTTGAACGGCGCCATCGATATGTCGGGCGAAGAGCGAGGCAACATGCGTTGTTTTGAGAGCATGGGCTGCCGGAGCCTCCTCTTATCCGATGAAGGTATGTACCCCGAGGGCATGGTCGCAGGCCAGACGTTAATTACCTATCGCTCTTCCTCCGATGTAGTGGGAAGACTCGAAGAACTGTTGCGGACGCCGCAATTCGTGGCTGGAATTGCAGACGCTGGATACAAGATGGTGTCAAGCCGATACTCCAAGGAACGGCAATGGAGTACGTTCAAGGAAATGGTAGGCAGATTATGATGCGCCGCATCTTATGGATACTTAACTACTTTGCTGGACTTTTTTTTAAACTGAAGAGAGGTGTTGCTGTAGGAGAGAATAGCAGGGTAACATGGGCTCGAATCAGATTGCCGAGAGGTTCCCGGATATCAATTGGCAAGAACTCACTGGTCCACTGACGAATCAGCTTCGACTCCAATCAGGGGCATGTAATTATCGGAGATCGCAGCTATGTCGGGCTCAGCAGCCTGGTATGTTATAGAAAAATAGAAATTGGCAATGATGTCTTGATAGCTTGGGGCGTAACGATCGTCGATCATAATTCGCACAGCTTATACTGGGAGCAGCGGAAGGATGATGTCAGAGATTGGAGCGCAGGAATCAAATATTGGGATAATGTAGGAAATGCTCCAGTCATCATTAAAGATAAAGTTTGGATTGGATTTAATGTAAGTATTCTCAAGGGAGTCACGATAGGAGAAGGTGCCGTGATTGGCGCCTGCGCTGTTGTGACTAAAGATATTCCCCCATTTACTCTGGTGGCTGGCAACCCGGCAGCTGTCGTGCGGGTCTTGAACGAAACGAAGGACAGCCCATAGGCTGAAGAAAGGATGCGTATGAGTAGACCTCCATCTAGATGGGAGGAGGCTGTCGAGTGGTTGCGCTCTCAGCCCGATGGTCAAGATCTTGTCTTAGCCGCATATTACGACGACCCGCTGATCGGCGCCGCGACACGTTATTGGGAGAGCCTTGAGTGGGAAGAAATCAGGAGGCTCTTTGGTAACACACGAGGAAGGGCGCTTGATGTGGGAGCAGGCAGGGGGATTGCGAGTTTTGCGCTTGCGCATGAAGGGTTTAACGTTACCGCCCTGGAACCTGACGGAAGTAGTCTGGTTGGTGCGGAGGCCATACGTTCGCTCGCCAAGGAAAGCGGATTGGGGATCAATGTAATCCAGGAGTTCTCTGAGACGCTACCCTTTCCCGACAATCAATTCGATCTTGTTTTTGCGCGTGCTGTCTTGCATCATACAAAGGACCTGCCTGCGGCGTGCCGAGAGTTTGTTCGCGTGCTTAAACCCGGCGGTCGTTTGATCGCGATCCGCGAACATGTAATCTCGCGAAAAAGGGATCTCCCTGCGTTCCTGTCAAGACACTCATTACATCAGTTATACGGCGGCGAGAACGCATTTCTTCTGCCCGAATATAAAGATGCTATTTTAAGTGCCGGCTTCAAAATTGAATCGGTGCTTCGGCCCCTTGAGAGTGTGATTAATTTTGCGCCCTACTCCGAAGAAACATTGAAGGATGCGATTGCTGATCAGATGGGCCGTCTCCCTGCAATTCAGGGCATGATCCGCGGGGCGATGAATCAGCCCGGGATGTGGAGGATTGCGCGCAAGGTCCTCTCTTACGTTGACCGGCGGCCGGGGAGGCTTTACTCGTTTGTGTGTACTCGACCATAGCCCATGGCGAAGATTTGGATTACCGGGGCTCAAGGCTTCATAGGGCGACATCTGGCGAATTGGCTTACGGCGCGTGGCCATATTGTTTCCGGGATTGGGCATGGTCTCTGGCCGCAGTCAGAAGCGGCGGCTTGGGGTGTGCAGCGCTGGCTGAATGGTGACGTTCACTCCAGTAATCTACGTCATATGCTTCAGGACTGCGGTTCGCCAGACTGTATCTTTCACTTAGCCGGCGGATCTTCAGTTAGCGCGGCAATTGCCGATCCCCATGAAGACTTTACGCGCACGGTGACGACCACAGCTGAACTCCTTGACTGGATGCGACAGGAGGCGAGCACGACCCGTTTGGTCGCCATCTCCAGCGCAGCGGTGTATGGCGCAGGCCATGTAGGACCGGTTCAGGAGGACCAGGCGCAAGTGCCATTTTCACCTTATGGCTATCACAAGCTGATGATGGAAAATCTGTGCCGGTGTTACGCTGTCAACTACAGTTTGCCCGTCGTGGTGGTGAGGCTGTTTTCAGTGTATGGCTATTGGCTGAAGAAACAACTCCTTTGGGATATCTGCACGAAACTGGCCTCCGGCACACTTCACTTGGAACTGGGTGGAACGGGCGAAGAATTACGCGACTGGACCGAGGCGCGGGACGTGGTACGTGCACTGGAGTTGACGATGGGGCTAACTCTCGAGGCAAACAGCATGCCAGTCATGAATGTAGGTACCGGCCACGCAACAAGTGTCCGAGAGATTGCCTCGGAGGTGCTCGGATGTTGGCCGATGCCAGTCGAGGTGAAGTTCAATGGCCGGTCGCGGCCAGGAGATCCGTTCAGCTTAGTAGCTGATAGTAGACTCTTGCGGACGTTGGGTTTCGAATGGAGCATTCCCGTGGATAAAGGAATACGCGACTACGTACAGTGGTTTTTAAAATATATGAGGAGTGACGCATGATTCGAGTAGCTTTTCCGCTTGCCGGCGGAAAGGATTGGACGGGCACAGGCCTCCACAACTACATGCTGAATCTAATGCGCGTGCTCACCCGATACGTACCAGATCGCTTACAACCCGTGCTCTTTGTCGGTACGGACGCCGCAGAGGTCAACATTAGTCCGTTTGACTCAATTCCCGGGTTGCAAGTGGTTCGCGCCGTAGAATTTAACGATGCCTGCAAGGGGCAGCGCTTTCGTCAGGCTCTGCTAATGGGATTTGATCGCGGCGTTGCGCTCTGCTTTCGCGAACATGGGATCGACGTCTTATTCGAGAGGGCTACGTTCTATGGCTGGCGCTTTCCCTTGCCCACTGTGGCCTGGATCCCAGATTTTCAGCACCGACACTTGAAGGAAATGTTCAGTTTGGCTGCCTATTGGCAGCGCGATCTTGGTTTCAGGTCGCAAATATCCTGTGGACGGCACATTATGTTGAGCAGCGAGGACAGCCGGCGCGATTGCGAATGCTTCTTTCCAAAATCCATCGGGAGAACCTCTGTCGTTCGATTTGCAGTATTCCCGCCCGACGCGTCTGATTACGATACGGCTCGTGCGATAGCCAACGAATACAAATTGCCGGAGCGGTTTTTTTATCTGCCCAATCAGTTTTGGAAACACAAAAACCACCGTGTAGTCATCGAAGCTCTGCATTTTTTGAAGCAACAGGGAAAAGAAATTGTCGTGGCCGCGACGGGCAAGCCAGATGATTATCGCCATCGAGATCACTACTCGAATCTCCGCTCCCTGGTCACTGCTTACGGGTTGGAAAACAACTTTCGCTTCCTTGAGATGGTGCCGCGTCAACATGTGTTTGCATTAATGCGTACATGTGCGGCATTGGTAAATCCTTCCCGGTTTGAGGGCTGGAGTTCGACGGTTGAGGAGGCAAAGTCCCTGGGAGTGCCCATGCTACTTTCGAATGTTGGTGTCCATTTGGAGCAAGCAGACGGATCCGCTGAATATTTTGCGCCCGATGCTCCTCTCCAGCTTGCTGCACTCATGGGGCGACCCAGAGAGATGTCTTCCACAGCGCGCCAAGAGAGGGAACAGGTGGCGGTCGCTGCATCTTGGAGCCGGGTGAGGCGATACGCGGAAGACTTCTCGGAGACTATCTACCGTGCGATGTCATCTCGGGTAATGTCGGCATAAAAGATTTAAGGTGGGCACTTGTCGAAACGCCGCCCTAACTCCTGCAAAAGTTCTGGAGAAGAAGGACTCTTGGCTCGGATGATGTTTGAGATGGACGCGCCAACAAAGTCTTATGTGGTGATGAGAATGGCCAAATTGCTGAGATCACTTTCCATTGTTCTGCTCACGCTCCTTGTCGCCTCTGCGAATGTAGAGGCGCAATCTGGTGTGTCATCTTCTGATGAAACGTCTTCATTGCCGGTGCACCAAGCAAGTCAGTTTGGAATGGCTTCAAAGGCCAAAGCAACCGAAGCCAGGAGAGCAGGGAATGCGAGCGTACTGGCACGGCGGGCCTCGCAGCTTTGTTTTCTTCCTGGAATTGGTTGGCAACGGATTCCGATTGCAACCAAGGACACAACAGGCGTGACTGGAACTCAGTCTTCCCATCTAAAAGGAGAAGAACAATCCCCATATGTCGGCATTGTCCGATTGGCCTATAAATATCCTTCCGGAATGGGTCTGAATAGCAATGCACCGTGCACTGGAGCGTTCTCGAGTGTCACGGCCCCTGAAGTTCTCAAGGAAGATTATGGAAAAGCGGCCGCGTCGCATAACCCGGTAGGTATAAACTCCGGCTCTCAAGAGCCGTTGTATCGGAATCCATTGGTAAATGATTCGTTAATCAATGTGATAGGTAACGGTATCCGCTGGCCGGGAGCAATGGACACCACGAGTACGGGTACTGTGCTTGGGCGGCCAAGTGAGCTCAGGGGAAGAGCGCATACGAGTCCAATTGAGCTTCGCCGCGAGATCCGAAATGCACCTGACTTGATGACCCGGATTAAGCTGAGAAGACTTCAAAACGAACTAGAGCATAAATCCCGATCATTGACTGCCAATGCAACCGCACGCCACATACCGAAAAGAAATTTGAATGGTTTGTTTGGGAGAAGGGATAGTTCTTCGTTGCTGTATGGTGTTCGGGACCATGCGAATGGGCAAACAAGGTTCCCCTTCAAGCATGCCAATTAATTAAAGATATATCTGCTCGCTTGACGGCTCATTTGTGCACAAGGATCATGGTCAATTCGATATTGTTTCAGAGACAGTTGTGTTTGGTTCTGCCTTGGACGGCGAGAGCTGTAACTGTCGTCTTGGTAGCACCAATTAAATCCGGGCTGATTGAGGCTGCAGTAGCATGAAGATCATATTCATCTGTGCAGTGTTTCCTCCTGAACCTGCTCCAGCCGGGATAATGGCTCATCAATTGGCAACTCGGCTCGCTCGCGAGGGTCATGATGTGACCATGATTGTTCCTTTCCCCAATCGACCAGACGGAGTCCTGTATCCAGGGTTCCAAAGGCGGCTACGCGCGCGCACTGTCACGCGAGAAGGTTATACCCTGGTTCGGTGCGCTAACTGGCTATTAGGCAAGCAGCGTAAGAACCTAAACCGCATCTTAGAGAACGTTACATTTGGACTATCGAGCGCTTGGGCAGCGAGTCGTGAAGGCTGTCCCGACATCATGATTACCGAGACGTGGCCTTTGTTCGCTACTCTTTTCTGCACTTCTCTCGCCCGCTTGTGGCGAATACCGTATTGGTATTATGTGCAGGATGTATATCCGGAAGCTGCGGAAGGGGTCGGAATCATCAATGCCAATGGACTCATTGCTCGAGCATTCCGATTGTGGGATCGCTATCTCTGCCAGCATAGCGCTCATGTCATTGTGATTTCCGAGACGATGCGGGATCTGCTTGCCGCAAACCGGAAGCTGCCCTTGGAGTGCCTAACCGTCATTCCGAACTGGCTCGATGAAGCTACTTTTGGGGTATGGCAAGGAGACAGCGCCTGGGGTAGCGAACAGGGAATTCCCAGCCATGTTTTCGTAGCGTTGTTTGGGGGAACGCTGGGACACGTTAGCGGGGTGGAAGTTCTGGTTGATGTGGCTCGAATCATGAAGAGTGACACGGGAGTCATGCTGCTCTGCATTGGAGAAGGTAGCCGCAAAGTGGCTATGGTGAATGAAGCGTCGCGCTTGGGGCTGACGAATATTCGTTTTCTTCCGTTTCAGCCTGTTGAACGGGTTCCTGAAGTTCAAGCATCATGCAACGTGGCGGTGCTGACCATGCACCCGGACTCCTCGGACTCGAGCGTACCTTCGAAGCTTATAACCTATTTGGCTGCTTCACTGCCGGTCATTTGTGCAGCAAAAGCTGAATCAGCAGTTGCACGGACCGTCAGAGACGCGGGGGCAGGAATAGTTGTCTCACCAGGAGATCCCCAAGCTATTGCAGATGCCATTTTGCGGCTGAAATGCCAGCCCGAAACGGCTCAACGAATGAGCCGGAATGCCAGACTCTATTTCGAAAAGCACTACACGCTGGAGCGAGCCTACTCGCAGTTCTCCTCACTTCTTCAGAAGAAAGAAGGTTGTAAGCGGAGAAATTAGTTTGAAAGCAACGCCCGACTCACGATCTACAGCAATGATGTTCCTAAAATGAGCAAGACGGAACGTACATAAGTGGCTGATTGGCTATAACCTTGGTGAGGTAAGTGGATGAACGACGCGCAGGATCCATCGCTCTCTTATTTTAATCTGCAGCTCACACATTCGCCCTTCAGCTTCATCGTCGCTACGAGATGATCATATTATTCGGTCGGTTCATTGGCGCTTTGATCTGCATCCTCGGGCAGCCCATTCACGTTCTTCTGAGCCTCCTTATCAAGTCGTGCGACCCGGGGCCAGCTCTTTACCGTAGTAGTCGTCTCGGGAAGAATGGCGTTCCGTTTACACTACTGAAATATCGAACAATGAAATTGAATGCACCTTCCATTGTGACGATCTCGTTTAAGAAGATCGTCGCCCAGACCGATCCGAGGGTCACCCATTTGGGCCGATGGCTTCGATTAGGAATCGACGAACTACCCCAGCTTTGGAATATCGTGCGCGGCGAAATGGCTTGGGTTGGGCCGAGGCCAGATGAGGCCTGGATGCTGCCAAATTACGGGCCTGTGAGCAGGAGGCGTCTCTCTCTTCTGCCAGGTATTACTGGCTTTGCGCAGGTTTTGAATTCGCGAAATCTTTCGACGGCGGAGGGCTACGCACTCGATCTCTGGTATTTGGAACACCGTGGATTTTGGCTGGATTTTTGGATTATTCTTGTGACGCCGCTTTTTATGGGAGGGTGGAAAACCGTTGGCTCAAACTGGCTCAAGCATCTCCATCGCTCAGGGGAGCTTGAGGATTTCTTCCAGTTCTGCGACTCGGAACTCTCATTGGCGAACACCGAAAAGGCATCGCCTAGAACCTCGGCTTCCGGGAGCATCGAGTGGGAGAATGTGTAATCAGCCGACGAATTTCGGAGGAGGGTTCCCATTGCCTGTAGCAAAGAATGCGATTTTGCTCCCCTTTGATGAGAGATACCGGGATCTGGTACGAAAATGGATTAATCAACCGGACGTGCGGGCGGGAACTGGAACGAGAGGTCCAGTGTCCGACTACGAACACGCCAATTGGTATGAAAAGCTGATGCAAGACCCGACTCGGTGCGCTTTCCTTATCGGCCACCATGCAGATGACAGTACTTCACCCGTGGGACTTACCGGTTTGAGCCGTATCAATCTCCACAGTCGATCAGCCGAGTTTTGGATCTACATGGGTGAAGAGGCTTTTCGGCGACGAGGGCTGGCCTCCGCTGGCACAATACTGATGCTTGGCTTCGGATTTAATACGTTAGCGCTCCATCGTATTTATCTGCAGGTGATGGAGAATAACCTGCCAGCTCTCAGCCTCTACGCCAAACTTGGTTTCCGTCGGGAAGGGCTCGCTCGCGAGCACGCTTTTTCGGCAGGACGCTACTTGAATATGGTTCAGTTTTCCATTTTGGATAGAGAGTTCCATGAACTGTCTGGTCTAAACGGGAGCTGAGATTTTGAAGCATACGATTTTGGTGATTGCTGCGGGGCCGCTTCAAGTTCCGGCCATTAGGGAAGCCGCTCCAATGGGGCTCAGAACCGTTGCGGTGGATGCAAACTCGCGGGCCCCGGGCATGGCCTTAGCCGACATGAGGTATGCGGTCGATATCTTCGACGTTTCAGCGGTTGAAAAAATTGCTCGTGCAGAGAAGATATCCGGAGTGATGACGCTCTGCACGGATGCCCCGGTTCGAACCGTTGCCGCCGTAGCGGCCGCTTTGGGATTGCCCGCAATCAGTTCGGAAGCCGCGGCACATGCAACCGATAAGCGGCTTATGCGGAAGGCTCTGTTGGGAAACGGAGTTCCTGTGCCAAGGTTTTCCGAGGTGGACAGCATCGCCGCAGCTTCAGCCGCCGCGAACTCGCTTCGATATCCAGTGGCACTCAAAATCGCCTGCTCCTCCGGGAGTCGTGGTGTTTACCGTGTGGATACTCCGGAGGATTTAGGCAAACACTTTTTTCAGGCACGACAACATCAACCTCACGGCGATCTTCTCTTGGAAGAATGGATGGATGGGCCTGAGGTGAGTGTTGAAGGCGTATGCGTTGGCGAGAAGGTGCATGTCATCCAGGTCACGGACAAGGTTCTTTTTCCGGGGGCATATCCTGTGGAAGCCGGGCACAGCCAGCCGTCACGGTTACCGGCAATGATCGTGGCGCAAATCAGGGACGTGACCGAGCGCGGTGTATCCGCATTGGGGTTTACCTCCTGCGCTTTCCATGCCGAACTAAAGATCACGACTGGTGGCCCCAAGATCGTCGAAATCGGCGCGCGGTTGGGGGGCGACCGTATATCGACGCATCTTACGCCGCTCTCAACGGGAGTGAATCTGGTGAGGGCGGCAATCCAGATAGCGGTGGGTCGGGAACCTAATCTTGTTCTGAGCGCGCAGCGGGGAGCCGCTATCCGTTATTTTCATGCCAGGTCTTGCGGTACGGTCGAACGAATTGAGGGTTTGGAAAGTGTTTCGTCTCTGCCCGGGCTTGAGCTACTTTATACTGCTTCGGAAAGAGATGGGCCATTGCAACCCGGCTTTGTGGTTGGCGAGATTCGCTCAAGCTTGGATCGTTATGGTCATGCAGTGTTTTCGGGCGACGACGCAACACAGGCAATTGAGCGTGCCGAGCAGGCTATTTCGATGGTTAAATTTTGCTTCGCACCGAAGTCGGACTAAGAGTCTGAGACCTTTGATGCGCAAGGCCCCTTTTATCTCGTTGCCAGGTCGAGAACACAAAAGGGCGATCCCGCCAACTTTGAGCCGCTTCAGAACCTATGCTGTCCTGCGCTTCGATCTTGATGTGGCACCATCAAGTAATAGAGCGGAGCGCCGAATTCGCCCGGTTCCGTCCGCTAGAAGAGGAGCGACAAGATCGTGCAGTTGACGCTAGAGTTTGGCACCAGCGTAGCCACAGGGGGGGAGAGGCTGTGCATGCGGAACCAAAGTCCGGATTGCAGTAGGAGTGACGGGCCGCGTCGCAATGAATTGAATCCGCAAGTGCAGATGCAAAGCGTGCGTTGAGTGAGCGTGGCTTTGAAGTGGAATTATTTTT
>Ga0105237_10005190_pt1 | contig 14730 bp, 12 predicted proteins | sample KBSC24metaG_FD_81520 | JGI IMG/M metagenome (GOLD analysis project Ga0105237, IMG submission 81520) | Corn rhizosphere microbial communities from Kellogg Biological Station, Michigan, USA - KBS C2-4 metaG | ecosystem: Host-associated > Plants > Roots > Rhizosphere > Soil | place: Michigan, USA... | reverse complement strand
TGCGCTTTCATGATGCCGCTATCGGAATGGCGGTAGACACCTTGAAGGACATGCGCAATTTCGTGGGCCATGACGTGCGCCAGAACAGTGACTTGCATGCCGGGCGGGTACGTTTCCTTGATGCGGGCGTAAGAGACGCTGATGGACCTCGAAGATCCCGCGTATGGAAAGGCGCAGCCCAGCGCATCGGAACTGCACTCGGTCGACTCGGAGATGTTGAGCTTCACGACAACCCCGGGCGCGGTTTTTCCGCCCTGGGACGGCAAGTTGGCACGCCATTCCAGTCGGACACCAATGTCTGCGAATATCCAGGTAGTTCTTGATGTGGCGGTTTGGATATCTGCTAGAGGAACGGCCTCATTGGTCAAAAGTACCATGAGGGAAGGACCGCTACGGTTGCCGACGCGCGCGGTCATTTCAGCGGCAAGCAGTATTCCGAAAATCCATGTGGCTTTCACGGACTTACCGCTTCTTGAGATGCGGCTGTCTTGCCGGGGGTCTAGCGGCTGTGTTCGCGGTCATCACAGAGCCGAGTCCGCAAATAGTTCCCTGTCGTGATCCGAGCCAGAGCCAAGTATTCTGGTCGCCCGACATGCCGGGGCCAAACGTTCCGGGAGAGAAGAAAACCCCCGACACGTTGAGGAATTTTCCTGTACCATTCGTGATGGTCCCGACTTCCGTAACCTCGGCGACGCCGGTGTTGTCATTCGAGTGGTGAGAGATCCACCGGGTGATGAGTTGGAACGTGTCGCCGTTGCCGAAATCGACGGTGGTTTTTTCCGTTCCGATCCAGACGTCGCCGTCCTGTTTTTCATAACCGGTGCTGCTAGTGACCTCCTTGGTGTAAAGTGGCGGCGCGTTTCCAAAGATCCACCACGCTTCGCCGACCCATGCGTCTACAGGAGAGTAGGCATGGAGGACGCTGGAAAGGGCCACACAACTGTCTTGTGCCCGGGTAATAGGCGCCGAAAGGAAAAATAACGCCACGGCGCCGAACGGCAGGAGAAAACTGACCTTCTTTAGCATCGTTGGGCCTCCTTCGAACCTGGATTTCGAGTGCTTCGAGCACTGACATCCGAGCGAGAAAATACCAAGCTGGACCTGGGCTCTTCGATGCAGTGGAGATCACATAAAAGTCACACTGCAAGACTTTGATTAATCGGTGTTTCAGATATGAAAAACTTGTAGTAAGCTCGACTGGGGAGCGCTTATGTTCAACGGGGCCGTCTTTGGGGCTTTCGAGCTGGACATTAGGAAGCGCGAACTGCGCAAGCACGGCATCCGAATACGCCTGCCGGATCAATCGTTCGAAATCCTGGTGATGTTGGCCGAGCATGCCGAAGAGGTAGTCACGCGCGAGGATATCCGCTCACACCTCTGGCCCGACGGCACGGTAGTCGAGTTCGAACACAGTATGAATTCGGCGTTGAAGCGCCTAAGGGACGCACTCGGTGATTCCGCCACATCGCCGCGATTCATCGAGACAGTCCCGCGTCATGGCTATGTCTTTATCGCGCCAGTGCAGCGACTGGGACCGTTCCGTCCGGGATCTCGTTACCGTTTGCTGGAAGAGGCGGGGCGAGGATCTATGGGGGTGGTCTATCGCGCCGAAGACCTCCGCCTGGGACGGCAAGTGGCGCTGAAGTTTCTGCCCGAGCAACTGGCGGCGCAACCTCTGGCACTCAATCAATTGCGCCAGAAGGCGCATACGGCTTCGCTGCTGAACCACCAGAATATTTGTACGCTTCACGGTATTGAAGAGCACGATGGCTGTCCCTGCCTGGTGATGGAGTATTTGGAGGGGGTGACTCTGGGGCGGTTGGTGGAGGCTGGGCCTCTCCCGGCGCATCAGGTGCTCGATTTCGCGATTCAGGTTTGCAGCGCCCTCGAGGCGGCGCACGCCAGCGGCATGGTGCATCAAGATCTGAAACCCTCCAACCTGTTTGTCTGTGCGGGCGGGCAGATTAAGGTGGCGGATTTCGGGTTTGCTACTGGCGCGGGTGAACGGCTGACGCAAGGGGGAACGCCGGGGTATCAGTCACCGGAACAGATTCGCGGCAAGGTCCCGGATGAGCGATCGAACATCTTCTCACTGGGTGCAGTGCTCCTGCACATGATAACCGGCTACCCGACTCCAGGCATGGCGACCGAGCTGCCCAGGGAACTGGATTCCGTGATCGCCCACTGCCTTGAGGCGGAACCGGCCAACCGGTATCAGAGCGCTGCCACTTTGAGGGCGGCTCTCGAAGAAGCAAGGCTTGGGATGAAGGCGGCGTCCGGGCGTCATCCGAAGAGGTGGCGCGCGACAGGGTCGATCACGCTCGCACTAGTGTTGATGGGCGCGGGAGTTACGTGGAAGTACGGCATCCCAACGTCGAAAGAGCGGCTGCCGATACGGTCAATCGCGGTATTGCCGCTGGTGAATCTCTCAGGCGATGTTGCACAGGATTACCTTGCAGACGGGATGACGGAAGTGCTGACGTCCGATCTGGCGGAATTGGGAAGTTTACGGGTGACATCGCGCACGTCCGCCATGACGTACAAAGGAAGTCACAAGCCGCTGCCGGCGATTGCGAACGACCTGAAAGTGGATGCGCTGCTGGAAGGCTCGGTGTCCCGGTCCGGTGAGCGGGTGCGAATTGTGGCTCAACTGATTCAGGCGTCCACGGACACGCATGTCTGGAGTAAGACGTACGAGAGCAACTTGCAGGATGTCCTTCGGGTGCAGGGCGAACTGGCACAGGCAATCGCCGATGCGGTGAAGGCGGCGATTACGCCGTCGGCCAAGGCTCGCCTGGCCGCCAAGCCTCTCGTGAAACCTGCAGCGTACGAGGCGTACCTGAAAGGAATGTACCACCTGAACAAGTTCACACCGGCGGGTTTCGAGACTGGAATGGCGTACCTGGTGCAGGCGACGGACGCAGATCCGGGAAATCCGTTCGCTTACGCCGGGCTGGCACTGGGATACAGCATGCTCGGACACGACCGGTACCCGGACGCCTTCGGGCGCGCCAAAGCGGCCGCGCTTCGATCTCTTGAATTGGGCGGCCCGCTTGCCGAGGCATACGTCGCATTGGGAATGGTGGATCTTTACGCGGATTGGAATCTCGCAACTGCCGGCAAGGACTTGCGTCGGGCCCTGGAGATCAATCCCAATCTGGCGGAAGCCCGGCGGCACTTCTCGTGGTATCTGCGCCTGTTAGGACGACGCGAGGAGAGTCTGCTGGAAATGAAACACGCGGAGACTCTGGAGCCGTTGGTACCCCTGTTTGCGGCGGACCTGGCCTGGCAGTATTTGAATGACGGGCATCTGGACGAGGCGATGGCCGAAGCGCACAAGTCGCTGGAGCTGAATCCAAATTTCTCGCAAGCGCTGGCGGTGACGGGTTGGGTGTATCTGGAGCAGAATCGGTATGCGGCAGCGCTGGAGGCGCACCAGAAAGCTGCCTCGTCCGATCCTGCATGGCGATTTGCATTGGGGCAGACTTATGCGCTCGGCGGCAGGAAGGAGGAGGCCAGACAAATTGCCGCGGAGTTGAAGAGAAACCCTGGTCCAATGGACCAGTGGGGGCTGGCGGCGATTTATGCATCGCTGGGTGACAAGGACGAGGCGTTTCGCTGGCTCGAAGCGGCTTTCCGATCGCGATTCAGTTGGATGCCTTGGAATTCGGACGTCTCGCGACGGCAGGAGTTGTTCGCTTCATTGCGCGAGGATCCTCGATTTGACGCGCTCAATAAGCGAGTGCTCGGGTTCCTGCCTTCCTTGCGGTAAGCGGAGGAATTCTGAAACAGAAAAACTCCTCGACCCAACGAGCACCCGGTAGTGGCTCTGAATGTCCCGGATCGAACGAGCGTCGCGGGTTGGCAGTCGAAAACGTCCGCCCCATAAGGGGCGCGAACGGGTTCGTGAATTGAACTGACGTGGAGACAGTTCGAAAGGTCAAAGGCTTGATCATGAAAAGCGTAGTGGTGGCTCTGTTGATTGCAGCTTGGGCGCCGGTCGGCGAAGCCCAAAAACTGAAGCCCATGGCGAATTGGGACAACCTCAACCAACTCATGAAGGGGGCCGAAATCCAAGTCACCCTAATGACGGGAAGAAGCCTGCGCGGATTTCTTCAGCAGGTGACGAACGACTCGCTTGCGATCAACGCAACGACCAGCCAGGAAATGCTGCCGCGACCAGAGATCCGACGCGTCGCTTTGAAGCGGGAGTCGCACCGAGGACGCAATACGCTGATCGGGCTGGGAGTGGGAATTGGGGCGGGGCTCGCGACCGGCGCGGGGATCGATGCCCAGACGAACCATGGAGACTGGTTTCCGAGCGCCGGGAAGGCGGTGTTTGCGCCTGTGGGGGCCATTATTGGAACGGTGGTTGGGGTGGCCATGCCTACAGGTGGATGGCGCGACGTGTATCGTGCTCCGGTTCCCTAAGCTTGACTGTTGAAAAATCCGACACCCACCGTGAATGCTGGGGGCAGCCTCACAGTGGCTGGCAGACTGCTTGTGCAATCGCAGTCTACCGATGATTCCTCGCAACTCTTCTGTTCACACCCAACATGAAGCCGTCACTCTACCGATTTGGATGGAGGCACTCGTGGCGCTTGAGGCTGCCGTCCTACGAGTGTCGCCGGCGTATTGGGGATACGGCCTGCCCGCCGGCGATGGATCGGCTGTGATCGTGATTCCCGGCTTCCTGATGCATGATCTGTACCTTGCTGATATGCGGGGCTGGTTGGGACGTCTGGGCTACCGGGCCTATGCTTCCGGAATCGGTGTGAATGCGGAATGTCCGAACCTATTGATCCGCGAGCGCCTTGCCGCGACCATCGAGAGAGCGAGCCGCGAGACGGGGTACCGAAAAGTTCACCTGGTTGGTCACAGCCTGGGTGGCGTGATTGCCCGGTCGGTTGCCGCGCAGATGCCGGAAAAGGTCGCTTCCGTGGTGACGCTCGGATCTCCCTTTCGGAGAATCGCGGCGCACGGGTCGATACTACGATTAACGGAATGGGTACGCTCGTCGATCCACGAACGGAACGGTCCGGCGGTGCTGCCGGAATGCTACACCGCCGCTTGTACATGCGCGTTTCTCGAGTCGCTGGCCGGTAAGTTTCCCGGTTCAGTCGGCCAGACGGCAATCTATACGAAGAGCGACGGCGTCGTGGACTGGCGGGTATGCAGCACCGGTGATGCGGCGATCGATTGCGAAGTATTCGCGACGCATTTGGGCTTAGTGTTGAACCCAATGGTGTACCGGGTGATCGGCCAGCGACTCGCCCGGTCCCAGGATTCCAGATTGTGCAAGAAGCGGACAAGCTCACGGCGGGCCAGCCGGTTGGTCCGCATCCTGCCGACGGGCCACTAGACGCGGACTTCGCTTTGGGGACAGCCGTTGGCGAGGGCGGTGGAGAACTGCTCCGCTTCGGTGGAGCCGGCCAACGCAGCCGTGGAACTGTGGCCGCCGGCGATCACCTGCTGAATTTCGTCGAAATAGCCGGTACCGACGAAGCGCTGATGCTTTACAGCAGTGTAGCCGTGATCGCGAGCGCTGGCGAACTCCGTCTCCTGTAAGCCGGCATAGGCCGACATACCGCTCGATGCGTAGTCCTGAGCGAGGGAGAACATGCTGAAGTTCAACGCGTGAAAGCCAGCCAGAGTCACGAACTGGAACTTGTAGCCCATGGCTCCTAAATCGCGCTGGAAACGGGCGATGGTGGTGTCGTCGAGTTTTCTCTTCCAGTGGAAAGACGGCGAGCAGTTGTAGGCCAACAGTTTGCCGGGATAGCGGGCGTGGATGGCTTCGGCGAAGATGCGGGCCTCGTCGAGATCCGGCTCGGACGTCTCGCACCAGATCATATCCGCGTAGGGGGCATAGGCCAACCCTCTCACGATGGCGGCTTGAATTCCGCCGCGGAAATGGAAGAAGCCTTCGGTAGTTCGGCCGCCCGTGAGGAAAGGTGTATCGCGAGGATCGATATCGCTCAGCAGCAACCCCGCGCTGTTGGCGTCGGTGCGGGCAACCAAAAGAGTCGGCACGCCGAGAACGTCGGCGGCGAGGCGCGCGGCGGTCAACTTCTGGATGAATTCGGAGATGGCGACGACCACTTTGCCGCCCATGTGGCCGCACTTCTTGGCGGAGGACAATTGATCCTCGAAATGGACGGCGGCGGCGCCGGCTTCGATCATGCCCTTCATCAGCTCAAAAGCATTGAGGGGGCCGCCGAAGCCGGCCTCCGCATCCGCTACGATCGGTGCGAACCAATGCTGCCGGGTGTCGCCCTCGGCGCGATGAATCTGATCGGCACGTTGGAGGGCGTTGTTAATGGCGCGCACCACCGCCGGGACGCTGTTGGCGGGATAGAGGCTCTGGTCGGGATACATCTGCCCGCCTAGATTGGCATCACCGGCGACTTGCCAGCCGCTCAGGTAGATCGCTTTCAGGCCGGCCTGAACCTGCTGTACGGCCTGATTGCCGGTCAGGGCGCCGAGAGCATGCACATAGGGTTCGGTGTGGAGCAGATGCCACAGGCGTTCGGCGCCCATGCGTGCGAGGGTGTGCTCGATGCGAACGGTACCACGCAGACGGTCCACGTCTTCCGCGGTATATGGCCGGGTGATTCCGTCCCAGCGCGGGTCACTTTCCCACGAGTGTTGCGGATCTGTAGTGTGATTCAACATTTCATTTCTCCTTAGGTTGAGCGGCGGGGCGGCCCGCTACACGTTAGTAGAGTGCGAAAACGTCGATCTGGCAATCGAACTGGGACGAATCGGACGGGTGGTCCGGATCGGACATCCGAGGACGCGATTTTCGGCGGGACGCGATAGGATGATTGGCTGAAGGAACCAGTTTCATGTTTGCCACCGATGAAAAGTCTATTCGCATTACCGATAGCGTTACTGAAACCCAGAAGTCCATTTTGAGCCAGGACGCCGTGCAGTTTCTGGAAAAGCTGGCGCGGAGGTTTGAACCGCGACGGCGCGAACTACTCGCCGCAAGAAGCGTTCGCCAACAGCAACTGGACGAGGGCATGCTGCCCGATTTTCTACCCTCTACGGTGCAAATCCGGAATAGCGAGTGGAAAGTTGCGCCGATTCCGGCGGACCTGATGGACCGCCGCGTCGAGATCACCGGCCCAGTCGATCGGAAGATGATCATCAACGCTCTCAACTCGGGTGCGAATGTCTTCATGGCGGATTTCGAGGATTCGAACTCCCCGACTTGGTCAAACGTGATGCAGGGCCAGGTGAATCTTCGCGACGCCGTGCGCGGCGAGATCAGCTATACGAGCCCGGAGGGCAAGCAGTATGAGCTGTGCGAAGTTCCGGCGGTGCTGATGGTGCGGCCGCGCGGATGGCATCTGGTGGAGAAGCATTTTCTGGTCGACGGGGAGCCGATTTCGGCATCGCTGTTCGACTTCGGACTCTTCTTCTTTCACAATGCTAAAGCGCTGATCGCCAATGGCACCGGGCCGTACTTCTACCTGCCCAAGATGGAGAGCCACCTGGAAGCGCGGTTGTGGAACGACGTGTTCCTGCTGGCGCAGCAGGAGTTGGGGATGTCTCGGGGCGTGATCCGGGCCACGGTGTTGATCGAGACCATACTCGCGGCGTTCGAGATGGACGAGATTTTGTGGGAGCTGCGGGAGCACTCGGCGGGGCTGAACTGTGGGCGGTGGGACTACATTTTCAGCTTTATTAAGAAGTTTCGCAATCACGCCGGATTCGTGCTTCCGGATCGCGCGCAGGTGGGAATGGAGTGCCACTTTCTGAAGTCGTATGTGGACTTGCTGGTTTACACCTGCCACCGGCGCGGCATTCACGCGCTGGGTGGGATGGCCGCACAGATTCCGATTAAAAACGCCCCGGAGGCGAATAGCGCTGCGTTGGAAAAGGTGCGGCGCGACAAGCTTCGGGAAGTTTGGGCCGGCCACGATGGGACTTGGGTGGCGCATCCGGCGCTGGTTCCGCTGGCGCACAACGTTTTCGACACGTATATGCCGTCAGCCAATCAGATTCAGAAAGTTCCGCCGGTGGGCGTGACGGCTGCCGATTTGTTGACTATTCCCCCAGGCAATATTACCTATGAGGGGCTGAGCCGGAACATCGATGTGGGACTCCAATACCTGGCGACGTGGCTGTCGGGGAATGGGTGCGTGCCGATCTATAACCTGATGGAGGATGCGGCTACCGCGGAGATCTCGCGGGCGCAGGTGTGGCAGTGGATCAAGTACGGTGCTCGAATGGCGGATGGCCGCAAGGTCACTCCGGAAATGGTGAGGCAGATTCTCGACGAGCACCGGGCACGGCTGAGTGGCAGCTTGCCGGAGCGCGAGTTGGGGGTTGCCGGAGTGTTGTACGAGCGGATGATGACGAGTTCGGAGTTTCCGGAGTTCTTGACTTTGGAGTGTTATCAGGAGTTGGGATAGGGCGAAACACCGCCCCATGCGGTCACGGACCATTAACGTACCCCTGGACTTTCGGATGTCTTAGTCTGATACTGCGGGTATGATCACCTCGGAATTGCGGGACCACCTGGGATTCCGGCGAATGGAATGTGGAATGCGCCTGCTGGCGACTGAGGCGGATATCGTCAACTCGCTCGATCCGGCAGTGCCGAATTCCGGCGTGCTGCTGGGACTGCTGGCGCAATGGGTGGATGCAGGCTACGAAAGTCCTGAGTTGATTCAGCGGTTGCTTGCCCGATTTCCTTCGGAGTGCCGCCCGGCGCTTCACCTGCTGGACTATTTGCATGTGCGGGTAGCAGAAGGCCTGGTCGCGATGGCGCGAGAAGAATTTGACGGTGCGATCGCCCATTTCCTCTTTGTGCAGTCGCTGCGCCTGGATGCGGACGACAGCGAACTGTTGGCGATCTGTAATTTCTGGACGGCACGGTGTCTGCGTCACGCGGGACGTTACGAGGACGCGCTCGGCTACGTCGTCGAGGCCCGACGGCTGGCATTGTCCTGCGGCTACGAGCCTATGGCGGCCATCATGCAGGCCCTGGAGAGCTGGCTGGCTTTCCAGAGAGGCAAGCTGAACGAGGCCCAACGCCTCTTGCAGGGGGCAGAGGAGGCGTTAGGCGGCACCGACGATTACGTCACCCGCGGCAATATTCAATCCGCCTACGGGCGCATCGCACGCCGACAGGGGCGTTTCGCGGATGCGTTGGACTCCTTCAATCGCGCGATTGCCGAATACGAATGCCGGGATCCGCACCACCTGCACAAGGCGCGGTCACTGATCAATATCGCAGTGGTGGAGCGGCTGATCGCACTGCGTCAGCAGAAGGACCACGATCGAGCCTCGGCGCGTCGGAGGGCCGACGCCGCGGGTAGCGAGATGCCTCCTCTGCTCCCGGGGCGATCGAACGTCCACGAACTCCGTGCGTCGGCGCGCGCGCATCTGAGCGACGCGCTCACGATCTATCAGCGGCATGGACAGATTCGGGGCACCGGCAAAGTCCATATCAACGCCGGGTTGCTGGCGCTCGACGACGGAGATCTGGAGGGCGCGGCAGAGGAGGCCGGCAAGGGCTTCCAGCAGGCGAAGGAGCACGAGGACCGCATTCTGCTGGCGCGTGTCCGCCTGCTGCAGTGCTCGATTGAGCACGCACGGCTGGAAGAAGAAATCGGAGACGACCTGGCGCAGCATGCCCGGCTGGCCGCCGACTTCGCGCGGGAGGCCGTGGAGTACGCGGCCCAAACGCAGAATCCGCGACTGCTGGCGCGCGCTTATGTGTGGCAGGGACTCTCCTTCACGCTGGAGCCGATTGTGGATTTGGATGCGGCGAACCGGTGCTGCCAGCAGGCGTTGTCGTTGCTACCCGATGTCTTGGAACGGGAGGCAGGCTGGGACGATCTGGAATGCCTGCGATCGCGGGCTTCGCTGGTGCGGCCGATCGATCCCTTAATGCGGGCCTGGAGCAACGGAGCGGTCGAGAATCGGACGTTTCAAGAGATGACCGAGGAGTTCGCGCGGATCGTGATTCCCCGGGTGTGGGAGCGAGAGGACCGGAAAGTCGCGCGGGTGGCCCGAAAGCTCTCGATTTCACCCAAGAAAGTGCGACGCATTCTGATCACGGCAGGTATCCATGACCGACACGACGACTGAGAAAATCAACGTCTTCGACACGACGTTGCGAGACGGGGAGCAGGCAGCCGGGACGCGGCTGGGCAGTAGGGACAAACTGCTGATCGCGACGCAACTGGCTCGCTTGAAAGTGGACGTTATCGAAGCCGGCTATCCGGCATCTTCACCCGAGGACTTCGAAGCGGTGCAACTGATCGGTCGCAAGGTGCACGGGCCCGCGATCTGCGCGCTGTCACGCGCGGTGCCTGCGGATATCGAAGCTTGCGGTAAGGCGTTGGCGGGCTGCGCGTGGCCTCGCATCCACACCGGCATCGGCGCTTCGAACATTCATATCAGCGGTAAATTCCGCGATGAGCGGTACGGCAAAACGCTGTCCGAAAAGAAGGAGCGGATTCTCGAGATGGCTGTAGACGCCGTCCGGCTGGCGCATACGATGGCCGCGGAGGTGGAGTTCTATGCGGAAGACGCGGGGCGCGCCGATCCGGAGTATCTGTTTCGCATGATCGCGGCGGTGATCGCCGAGGGTGCGCACGTCATCAACATCCCCGATACGACTGGCTATACGGTGCCGGAACAATACGGCACGCTGATTCGACAGATTCGGGAGAATGTTCCAGGGATCGAGAAGGCTGTCCTCAGCGTTCACTGCCACGACGATTTGGGTATGGCGGTGGCGAATAGCCTGCACGGAATTATGAATGGCGCGCGTCAAGTGGAGGGAACGATCAACGGACTCGGCGAGAGGGCCGGCAACGCCGCGCTGGAAGAGATTATTATGGCGCTCCGGACGCGCGCGGATTACTTTGGCGTGCATACGGACGTGGATACACGCGAGCTGTACCGGACGAGTTGCCTGGTAGGCGAGCTTCTCGGGATGAAGGTGCCGCCGAATAAGGCAATCGTCGGCTCGAATGCGTTTTCCCATAGCTCGGGAATTCACGTGGACGGGTTCCTGAAGCAGAGGGAGACTTACGAGATTATGCAACCGGCGGATGTCGGGATGACCGAGAGTAAGGTCGTGCTGACGGCGCGGACAGGGCGGCACGGGCTACAGGATCGCCTTGCCAAACTGGGGTATGAACTCACGCCGGAAGAGCTGGAACAGGCCTATGCGCGGTTTCTGACCATCGCCGATAAGAAGCAGGAAGTATTCGACGAAGACCTGATGGCGATCGTGCATGACGAGATCCACCCGGTGCCGCCCCTGTATGAGCTGCTGTATCTGCAGATCTATACCGGGACGACCGCGATACCGACCGCGACGGTGCGGGTGCGCGTGGGGGAGGCTGTGGAGGAAGGTGCCGCGATCGGAGACGGTCCTGTGGACGCGGTCTGCAGGGCGATCGCGCGAGTAACAAATCGAAACGTGGAGCTGGAGCGATATGAGATTCGCGGCGTCACCAGCGGGACGCAGGCGATGGGCGAGGTCAGCGTAACGCTGGGGAGCAACGGGCGGAAGGTGGTGGGTCGTGGCGCGTCCACCGATATCATCGAGGCGAGCGCGAAGGCGTACATCGATGGGTTAAACGGGCTGAGCCGAGGTTAGAGAAGTTCCGCTCCCTGGCAGTCACGGCTCCGTAGCTTCACGCGCTTCCGAGCCGCGACCGCGAGGGAGCGGCACTTCCCCAGGTTGGTTAGCCTTTCAAATCTTTGAAGGCCTCTTCAATTTCTTGTTTGGCCGCAGCCGTAGGAATGGTGAGCGGAAGGCGGGGCGGGCCGCCGTAGTAGCCGTTGAGGTCCATCGCGTATTTCAGGCCGGGGACTCCGTATTTAGTGGTGACGAGCGCGGAGGCGCGGCCGATACGATTCTGCCAGTCCAGTCCGGCGGCTTCTTCGCGAGTGCGGTAGGCCTCCCAGATCGCAATCACGGAATAAGGCGCGGCGTTGGCGTAGGCGAGGATCGCTCCGCAAGCGCCCATCAGGAGTGAGGGCCAGAGCGTGGGAGCGGATCCAACCATCACCTGAAAGCCGGGGCGGACCTCGCGAATCATCTGCATGACCTTCTCAAGGCTGCCGGAGCTTTCCTTGATGGCAATGACATTGGGATGCTCGGAGAGGGCGACGACCGCTTCCACGGGGATATCGACGCCGGTGGCCTGCGGCCAGTTGTAAATGATGAGCGGAAGTTTCGACTGGTCGGCTACGGCGCGGTAGTAGAGCATCTGCGCGTCGGCGCGGTTGACGAGGTTCTTGTAGTAGTGCGGAGTTCGCACCATGGCGGCCTTGTAGCCCATTTCGGCGGCCCGGTTGGTGAGGCAGACGGTTTCGCGCACGCTCTCCATGCCTGTGCCGGCGATGAGCATCTTTTCGGGTGCGGCCCACTTCGCGACCTGCTCCCAGAGCGAGATCTTCTCATCGGTGGTGAGCATGACGCTCTCGCCGGTGGATCCCATGACGACGTACCCGGACAGGGTGGTTCGATTCCACTTTTCGACGTTGTGCTGCACCTTTGTCGCGTAGATATTTCCGTTGTGGTCGAACGGCGTCGTAATCGGCGGAAAGATCCCATTCAGTTTCAGGCTCATAAGAAAATCATAGAATGCAGGGAGTGCTTACCGCTATTACGCGCTCGATCAGCCCCGCGATGAATCGTTGCGAACTCGTGTTTCTGGACCGGCAGGCGATCGATATCGAGCAGGCTGCGCGCGAACACCGGGCCTACGAGGACGCGCTGCGCGAACTTGGCGTCGAAGTGCTTTCGCTGAGGGCGGAGGCGGAGTTGCCCGATTCGGTGTTCGTCGAAGACCCTGTCGTCGTGCTGGATGAGGTGGCGGTCATGACGCGGATGGGCGCGGAGTCGCGGCGCGCGGAAGGCGAGAGCCTGGCGCACGCGCTGGCGCCTTATCGCGAGATTCGCTGGATGCGGGAGCCCGCCACGCTGGAAGGCGGCGACGTGATGCGGGTCGGCCGGACTCTGTACGTGGGAGAGTCGGTGCGGACGAACGCGGAGGGAATCCGGCAGTTGGGCGCGTTTGGTTACGAAGTTCGAGGGGTTCCGGTGCGCGGCTGTATGCACCTGAAGACAGGCTGTACCTATCTGGGAGACGATTCGCTGCTGATCGACGGCGATTGGATCGACAAGGCGAATTTTCCCGGGATGCAGTTCGTAAATGTGGTGGAGCCGTTCAGCGCGAATATCCTGCGGGTAGGAGATACGATTCTAATTCCGGATGCTTTTCCGAGGACCGTCGAGAGGCTTCAGGAGCGCGGATTCACGGTGCGGACAGTGGGAGTCTCGGAGTTGATGAAGGCGGAAGCGGGGCTGACGTGTATGAGCGTGCTGCTAAACGCCTGAGCTTCGGCGATACATCCAAAAGCCGGAGACAGCGAAGACTGCCAGTGCACCGATTAGCAGCGGGAGGGCCGATACGCCGACTGCGCCCAGACCAGTCGTTGAAGCGTGGTTGGTGAGGAGCTTCGCCATGATGGCGCCGACGATCAGAAAATAAACGAGGACTGCCACGGCTCCGGTGAGAAGGCTTTTGACGATGGCCATCCTGGAATTAGTTTAAGCGCTTGACGGAGCAGTAGTGGTTACAATTGACCCACTACGAGTACTTCGATAGGATCTCGGGGGGATGACGTGAAACCATCTTTGCTCTATCGGATCGCTTCTGTGCTGTTGTTGCTCTTCGCCATAGGGCACACAATTGGCTTCCGGCAGACGGATCCTCAGTGGGGAGTGGATTCTCTGGTTGGATCCATGCGAACCATTCACTTCGATGTCCAGGGCTTCAACCGGAGCTATTGGGATTTTTTCGTTGGGGCCGGATTCCAAGTGGGCGCCTTTCTCTTATTCGCAGCGATCTTGGCTTGGCAGCTTGGCGGTCTCGGCCATCCAGCGCTGAAGCTCATGTCCGTGGTCACTTGGGCGTTCGCGCTTTTGTTTATTGGCGTGACGCTCTTAAGTTGGATGTACTTGTTCCTCATTCCACTCGTCTTCTCCGCCTTAATTAGCGTGTGCCTGATCTCAGCGGTATGGCTTTCCGGACAGGAGAAGCGAAAGGTGTGAATGGCATGATAATGGTGCACGCGCTGCTGGCGTCAGCGTGTTTGCTGCATATCGTCCACAAGATACGTACAACTCGTCCTTAGGTATGAAGGCCATCTGCCCGCCTTCCGTACAATGTGCGACGATCCGCTGCCGCCCTTCAAAGTCACCCCGGCAACGGAGGTATAGAATGCCCTTGCTACCCTTGGAGACTCACACAGGCCTACGACGGCTAGGAGCAGAGAGAACAGAGGTTTCATGGGCCGTCCTGTAGTAACGCATTCCGCCGCAGTGGTTGAGCCGGGTTGCGGTCACTTCAGCGGAGCGCCAGAACAGCGTCCGCAAGTATTCTGCGTTACAGACCTCGGGGGTATCGCTTTGCCGCCAGCGTGGGAAGCAGAGGGTGACCGAATAAGATGGAGGGGAGAACAGAAATGCCTTCCGGCATTACCGGAAGGCATCTGGAAAGTGGGGTTTATTCAACATCGTATTCAATATTTTGAACCGATGTCGTGTAAATCCTTTTTTTCTATATCTTTGGTGCGGATGAGAGGACTTGAACCTCCACTCCCTTGCGAGAACTAGAACCTGAATCTAGCGCGTCTGCCAATTCCGCCACATCCGCACGTGGCAACAACCTATCTTTTCAAAGC
>Ga0105237_10005188_pt1 | contig 14736 bp, 10 predicted proteins | sample KBSC24metaG_FD_81520 | JGI IMG/M metagenome (GOLD analysis project Ga0105237, IMG submission 81520) | Corn rhizosphere microbial communities from Kellogg Biological Station, Michigan, USA - KBS C2-4 metaG | ecosystem: Host-associated > Plants > Roots > Rhizosphere > Soil | place: Michigan, USA... | reverse complement strand
TTAAATATTTTTTTATTTTATTTTTTTTTTATTAATTATTAACTTAATTTTTTTTTTATGATCCTCAGTAATATACTGAAATAAATAAGAATAATCACACTACATCAACAAAGATGTTTGAGGGTATAATATCTATATTTGTTTATTTTTTTTTTATGAATACATTTTTATTTTCATATATTATTGGCTTATTATTAAGTATTCTCCCATATATTAATGATCTAGATACTTTAAAATAGTTAGCACATTCTAATATTGAATAAAATGTTCTTAGAGTATTACCTTTCTCATCTATCAATTCTAAGGTTATTTGTTTACCTATTCCTACTGGTTTATTTAACGATTTTATAATTTTTCTATCTCCTACAATTTCATAATTAGAAGGACCATTTAGTAATTTTTCAATATCAATTAATAATTGTTCTCTATTTATTTGAATATTATTCGATGTAGATAATCTATAATTATTCATTTGATTAACTATAGCTTTTAATACTATTAATCCTTCTTCTTGATAATGATGACCTCTTTCTTTTAATTTAAAAATATAAACTCAATCAATAAAATCTAATTCTTTTTTAGAATGTCATTCTAAAGAATTAAAAAAATCAATTAATACATTTTTTATATAATCAGATTGAGATATTACTAATTGTGTTACTGGGTTGTGATTTTCACCTTTTGGTGAATATTGTGATTTTTTTACAATATCTAATTCATTAGCTCCGGCTAAATTATCTAAAAATTCTTTGATAGCATTCATTAAAATATCATCTTTTGATGATTGACTTATACTAAATAATAATTCAAATTTATTTGATTCTCTTCTTACTGAAAATGAACCTTCTGCTTCTACAAATCCCAATAATCAATATTTAGTGATTAAAGGTTTATAAATAGTAGGCATTTTAAATTCACTTCTTTTAGAATTCATCCCGGATTTTAAATTAATAATTTCTGTAGCTATATCAGCAGTTACTTTGTCACTATTTGTATATAATTCAAAAGCTTTTTTTAAATCTAAAAAATTAAGTAATTTAGTTGAATTTAAAGGATTTTTTGTTAATAGATTAATTATTATTTGTATTTCTTTAAGATTAGATACTACAAAACTACAATTATCTTTATAGCTATATACTTTTCCTATTCCTAAAGTTTTACATATATAATTTAAAAGAGGTAAGTCATCTTTATGTAAATGTATTTCAAATCTAAAACTAAAACTAGTATTAGTTTTTTGATTAATATAAAAATTTCCTTCTCCATCTATAAATCCACATAATCATTCTTTAAATTCACTATTTATGTTATAATTTTTCATTATTGATTCTGTTCTAAATTTCATTTTAGTCTTTTACTTTAAAAATTTATAAAATATTTATGAACCTCAGTAATATACTGAAATAAATAAGAATAATCAAACCACATCAACAAACAAACCTATAATTATAAATTAAATTACTAATTTATAATTTTATAATTAATATCACTATAGTGACTATAAATTAAGTTTATAAGTTCCGACTGTACATTCGCAAGCATTTCAGCTCTACGTAGGCGATCCAGTCTGTAGCGATGTTTATAGCCACCGACGGTCTTCTGCTTAAATAGCCAGCCATTAACCGTTTTCACCTTGTCGAATCATTTAAGATTAGAATTTATACTATAATATTAATATTTTAAAATAAATTAATGATTAGGTGAGATTTTCACTCACGACACCTTATAATTGTTGTGGTTGGGTTGATGTCAATATAAAATTGCCCCTTCGTAACCTAGGTGATGAGTATCTGTTCTCTACTTACTTTTTATAAATTTTCATTATCAATTATATAATATAAATAAAATATAATATTAATAAATATAATATTATTAATTATTCTTTTTTTACAAGACTTAGAATAACATTTTTATTGTTAAATATAAATAATTTTTTTTTTGTTACTCTATTGTATACTAAAGTTCTGGATATATTTAAAAATTCTGCACAATCTGCATAAGAATCAAATATTTTTATTATATTCCCATTTTCATCTTGTAATTGAACATTCATTTTTTTTCCTTCTATTGCAAATTTATTTAACGATTTTATAAATTTTCTTCCGTCTATTATTTCATAATTAGAAGGACCATTTAAAATTGTTTCTATATCTTTTAATAATTGTTCTCTATTAATATCAATATTAGATAATCTATAATTATTCATTTGATTAATAATAGTATTTAACACTTTTAAACCTTCTTCTTGATAATGGTGGCCTTTTTCTTTTAATTTTATTATTGATACTCAATCTTTGAAATCTAATTCTTTTTTTGAATATCAATTTAAGGAAGCAAGAAATTCGATAAATATATTATTAATAAATTCTTTATCAGAAATAGTTAGTTTAACAAATGATTTATGTTTAATATTTTTTGTTTCGCTTATTGATTTTTTTGTAACATCTTGTCCATTTGCTAAATTATTTAAAAAGTCTTTTATTGCATCCATTAATTTTTCATCTGTCACAGATTGACTCAATCAAAAACTTAATTCAAATCTTTGAGATGTTCTTTTTACAGAAAATGATCCTTCTCCTTCAATAAAACCTAACAATCAATTACTTGTAATTAAGGGTTTATAATTATCGGGCATTTTAAAGTCAATTCTTTTGGAATTCATACCATTTTTTAAATTAATGATTTTATCAGAGAAATCTTTTGTTATTTTGGAAGTAGTATATAATTCAAAAGCTTCTTTAAAGTCTAAAAAATTTAGATATTTTGTGGTATTTAATGGATTTTTAGAAAAAATATCTATTATTATTTTAATCTCTTCTAATTTTGATACCATATAAATACAAGATTTATTATCAATATATACTTTCCCTACTCCTAAAGTTTTACAAATAAAATCTAAAAGAGGTTTATCATAAATATGAAGATGAATTTGAAAACTAAATACAAAAGCATTACCTTTTTTAGAAATATATCAAGTTCCTTCTCCGTCTACAAATCCTCTTAATCAATCAAAAAATTTTGTGTCTACTTTATTTATATTAGTTGAATAATTTCTTTGAAATTTTAAATTATTATGCTTATTTTTATTTATATTTTTATTTATATTTTTATTATTGATATTTTTATAAAATTTAGTATCTTGATACTCATATATTGTATAAATCAAATTTATAAGATATATAAACCATTGGTATACGATTTGGTGACAATTTATACTGTTTTTTCAACTTTTACTATGATGTCAATATAATATTGCTCCTTCAAACCCTAAGTGATGAGTATCGCTAAGGTGATAAGAAATTAATCTTCATAACCCTACAGCTAAGAATAATGTTCCTACTATAACGTGTACAATTTGTTATCATAAGAGCTCTTTATCTCTTATTTCCCTTTTTTACAAAAGGGTTCAGACTATGTCTTCAATCAATTAAATGATTGTAGGGTGTTCTTGGCAGGATTATTGTTGATAAAATACTCACCTACTAGTCGTTGAACCTTCACATATACTTTTTAATTTTTATCTATATGCGCTTGGCTGCAGATTATCCTATTTAATAAAATAGGAGTTTTTTGCAATTTTCCCTATTTTCTGTCAGTTTTATAAGTTTCAAATTTAAAAATATAGCCTTTATAAGATGTTCCTGTAATTAAATATTGTTTTATTATTTTTCTTGAGATATTGATTTGTAAATTACAATCTGAAATACTATCAAAATATTGAGTATTACCGTTAATATCTTTAACAATTATATTTAATTTTTCTGATACTAAATTATTAGTACCTCTTATAAATCTTATGCTATCTTTTATTTCATATGGACTTGGTAAAGAAAATAGATAATTTAATTTATCTAATATTATATTTTGATCAATTTTCATTTCAGAATTTCTACTTAATCTATTATTATTAATTTGAGATTTTATAAGATTTATTAATTCTATACCTTCAGATAAGTTATGATAACCGTAATAATATATTTTTACTATATTAGATCAATCTGAATAATCTATTAATTTTTTAGTTATCATATAATTAGAATATAAAGGTAAAATTATATTAAATAAAACATGAATATTATTTATTTCTAACACTACAGTTTTTCTAGAGCTTATACTCATATTTCCTTTTTTTAAAAAAATTAATATACTTTTAAATAATTCTAATTCTTTAATATGATTTTCAAATTTTAATCTTGGTACTAAATTATTTGTAGAAAAAGTAGCATCACCTTCTGTAAATCCTATTAATCAATATTTATCTATAACCATGTTTTCTCTAGCAATAGAATTCATATTAACAATTTTTATATCATTATAGTATTCTAATATTTTTAATTTACCTCCTGAAGTTAAATGTTGTTTATTAATTAATAATCTTACTGCTTTTTCGAATATTAAATTTTGAAAATATTTGGAACTTTTTAATTCCATGTAACTAAATATAGGTAATATTACATTAATTAATGATTTCTGATCGTTAATAAAATAATTACATCTTTCTCCTGATATAGAAATACTTCCACAATTTAATTTATCTTTTATATATTCTAATGTTGGTAAATCGTCAATATGTAGACCTATTTGAAATGTTAAATTTAAACTATTATAAGTATTATCTTTTAATCCTTTTAAACTAATATTAAAATTTCCCTCTGCGTCTGTAAATCCTACTAATCAATGGATAAAAATTTTATCTAATTTAACTGATTTATTATTTGATTCTACTACTAGAGCTGAAATTTGATTACTAATTTTATCTTTTATTATTTTTTTAAAAAATAAGATAAAAACAAATAAACTGGTAGGGGCTACTAAATTTAACCCGTGGACTTTTTGTTAATTTAAAAAGCTCTTTATCTTTTTATTTCCATTTCTTATCAAAATGGGTCAGACTATGTCTTCAACTTATATAATTAAGTTGCAGGGTTTTCGTGGTAAGATTATTGTTGATAAGTACTCACTTACTAGTCGTTGAACCTTCATAAATTCGATTCTCTATAGAACCTTTATTTTATATTAAATAAATTATCAATTTACACTTGGCTGCAAATTGTCTTATAATGATACTTATAAGAGTTTCTTGCAATTTACCCTGTTTCTTTTTATTTAATACAACACTATTTATTTTTTTTTAATTCTTTAATTAATAATATTTTTTTTATACCTTCTTCTGTTAAATATTCTTTATTTAATATTAGAGAAGACACTTCTTTAAAATAGTTAAAATCTATTTGTTTTTGAGTTTTTAAACAATTTTCAAATAAAGGTAATATTTTTATTACTAAATCATTTAAACTATATACTACTAAATTTATTTCATTTGGTCTAGTAGATACTTTTTCTATTATACCGCAACCTAAATAATCTTTTATTACATTAAATAAATAAGAATCTCTAGAATCTTGAGTTATAATAAATGCTAAGCTTACTTTTTTTAATTTAGTTATTTTTATATAAAAACATCCTTCTCCATCTACAAAACCTACTAATCAAAAAGGAGATTTTATTATTTGGTTATTAATAACAGGTCTGGTAACTCCTACTATATTTGGGAATAATTCTTTCAACCCTGCAGTTAAACCTTTATTCATTGAAGCTCTTATAGATAATATTTTATATAACCCTTCTTCTGTTAAATGTTCTTTATTATTAATTAAATTAACTATTGATGAAAATAATAAAAAGTCTGCATGTTTTTGGGTTATTAAAGGATATTTTATAAAATGTGGTATAATTACAGTAACTAAATCATTTATTGATTGAACAGAATAAATCCCTGTAGATTTTCCATTTCTAATTCTTTCTTTTACTGACCCTACATTAAAAAATTCTTGTATTTTATGTAATACTTCTATATCTCTAATGTGTAATTCAATAGAGTATATTGGTAATATTCTTATTCCTAATAATCTGGATGAATCCCTTGATATTCTAATTGAAAAAGTTGATTCTGCATCTGAAAATCCTGTTACTCAATAAGGTTCTAATTCAGAATTAGATGAACTATTTTTTAATTTTGTTGTATTTTGTGTTGCATTAAATAAAATTGGGGCTCCTATAATTAACCCTGTTCCAAAATAGAAACATGACCCGAATATTCCATCACTTATTGTAAATGACGATACTGAATATTCAACTCCTTGGAATAGTGTAAACACTATTGCTAATACAATTGTAGCAATTAATCCGTAGATTGCTCCTGTTCTATTTCCACCTATTAATGAGTGATGAGCATAAGTAACAGTTATACCTGAGGATAGTAAAAGACAACTTTATTTAAAATATTTATATATTATATATTTTTTAAGAAGATTTATAACCCTTTATACTTAGAGCAATTCCGTAGTGTATTACATAGAATTATCCTTTTCTTCTTACAATATTACACTTGTCATAAAGTCCGACTGCACATTTGAACAGACATTTCAGCCTAACCCCGGTGATCCAGTCTGTAGCGACATTTACAACTGCCGACGGTCTTGGATAAGGAATCCTTTAACCGTTTTCACCTAATTTTTCTATAAATTCATGGAATAGATTCGGTTGTAACCTTCTTTTTATTCCTTTTTATCTAATTTATCTTTAAATACCCCTAATCTTTTTATTTTATAACCTTTATAATTGACAACAGATCCTTGATTATCGAATTGTTTTTTTAATGTATTAAACCCTATACCTAACTCTTTAGCTGTTTCAGCTAAATTAGGTTTAATTAATATTTCGCCAGATGAATTTAGAATTTCATAAATACTACTATTTGATCTGTTATGTATTAATTTTTTTGTCTCTATATCTAATTGTAATCCGTCATCTAAATATTCAATAGTAGCTTTAGCATTAATTAATTCATTTATTTCAGATAAACTAATTGATTCTATTTTTCCTACAAAAGTAGATAATCTATAATTATTCATTGTATAGGATAATTTTATAATTAAATCTTTAATTTTTTCTATTCTATAAGCACCTATATAAATAGCTTTACATATTATTTTAAAATCTTTAAAATCTAATCCTTTTTTAGATATAAAATCACATTCACTTAAAAAAGGTAATAAATAATTATTTAAAACAGGTACTTGTTTTATAGTTAATGTAGCTAAAGGTTTACAATTATTAACAGCTTTACCTTTACCTATAGAAATCACAGAAGAACAAATCAATTTCTGTTTAGAATATTCATCAAAACCTAAATTATTTTCTAAATATTTTTTTATCTCTATTAATAAAGGTAATTGACTTTCTGTTAATTTTATTGAGAAAACTGGTGTCATATTAGTTCTATCTAGACTAAATGAACCATCTCCTTCTATAAATCCTAATAATCAACTTTTAGTTATATTATTTTGTGAGAATTCGTAATTTGTTCTTAAACTATTCATATTTTTTTTTAATTCTAATATTTGATTAATTAATTCCTTAGATAAATTAGTTCTATTTTGGTATAAATAATATGCTTTTTTTAAATCTAAAAAATCTAAATTTTTACTAGAATTTAGTGAATAAATATCAAAAATATTTATTATTTTTAATATATCTTCTTTTTTTGTTACATTAAAATGACAACTATTTTTAGTAATATAAGTATTACCAAATCCTAATCTATCTTTAATATAATTTAAAACAGGTAAATCATCTATATGTAAACCAATAGAAAATTTAAAATTAAAACCTTTAGGTAATGATGTAATTATAAAACTACCCTCAGCATCTGTAAATCCTGATAGTCATTTATAAAATTCTTTTTTTTTTTCAAAATCTGAACCTGAACCTTCTAACTTTTGTTGGTTAAAGATTGTACTATCAATTGTTGTATTATGATATTTATTTAATTGAGTATTTATAAATTTTAAAGTAAATAAACTTAAATTACTAGATAAAATTAATTTATAGAGTGGGATACACACCCACACAGCTAACATAATTATTAGAATGGTATTTTTAACTGTATTAAGTAACGGCAATTCAAAAGGGTTAATAGCTTCTATTCCTAATGGAGGTCATTGACCTCCCAACTCCACTGTTGGAGCCAACGCGCTATGAAAGAATGCTCAGAAGATCGCAAAAAACAACATTGCTTCTGATACTATAAATAATAGTATTCCCATGTTTAACCCTTTTTGAACAATTATAGTGTGATTCCCTAGATAGGAACCTTCTGCTATAACATCTCTTCATCAAAGAGCCATACTTGAGACTACAGATATTAAAGCAAGTATAAATATTATACCCATATTTTCAAAATTATGCATGTTTAATACTCCTGCTGTTGTTAATGATAATAAACTAAAACTTGTAAATAATGGTCATGGTGATGGTGATACTAAATGAAATGGATGAAATTGAAAATTTTTCATTTTATATTTATTTTTTTTTTTCTTTTATTATCATACTATATACTATATATTCTTAGATATATGCCCGATATAAGAGTCGAACTTATAACCTAAACCTCTTCAGGGTTCCGCTCTACCAATTGAGCTTATCGAGCTTTACGGAAAAGAGATGACTCGAACATCTAAATGTTAAAAACACAATATTTAGCAAATATTTTACCCTACCTATGGTTACTTTTCCTTTACGAATTAGAAGGGACTCGAACCCTCATCTCTTTTCTCGACAAGAAAATTGTTTACCAATTAACATACTAACTCTTTATTATTTACTTTAATTAATATTGCTCCTTACTAAATAAATTTTTTAGAAATAATTTCTATTATTTATTAATTTTATTTAAATAAATAATTTTTACTTATTTGCTGGTTTATTTAATGTTATTACTATGGCACCTATCATTGCTTTTTCTTATATTTATACTAAATTTTATATACATTAATCTTTTCTTCCAGTGTTCATTCCAGATTTTATTATTTTTATTTTAGCTATTCCTTCTTCAGTTAAATGTGCTTTTTCTTTTATTAAATCACATGCTTTACAAAAATCTTGGAAATTTAATAATTTACTACTTTCTAAAGGGTAATTAGTAAAAAACGGTATTACATTTTCATATATTATTTGAAAATTCTCTGTTCTTATTCTAACTACATCTCTAGATTTTTCGTCTACTAATATACCGAAACCTAAAAATTCTATAATTAATTTAAATAATAATAAATCTCTTGAATGTTGTGTAAGACTAAACAACGGTGTTACTCAATAACCCTTTTTACTTCTATTTAATCTAACGTTAAGATAAAAACATCCTTCTGCATCAGTAAATCCTACTAATCACTCGGGAGTTATATCTTCTTTAGTTAAATCTGGAACTATTGGTACATCTATTTTTATTAAAGGTCTAGTATAAGAGGCTATTGGTGTTTTTTTATTCATTATAGCTCTAATACTTACAATTCTTTGTAATCCTTCTTCTGTTAAATGTTTTTTTTCTCCCATTAATTCTATAATTTCTTTAAAAAGTAAAAAATTTACTCTTTTTATTGTTAATAAAGAATAATTTTCATAATGAGGTATAATTACATTTAATAGATCTTTTATAGAATTTACAGCAAATACTGCATGACCTTTATTTTCTATTAAATATACATTTCCAACTCCAAAGAATTCTATATAATAAATCAATATCTCTACCTTGTAGTTCTATAGCAAATATAGGAACTATTTGTCAACCTGTTTTATTATTTTTAGCTTTACTAACTGATACTGAAAAAGATGCTTCACCGTCACTGAATCCTGTTATTCAATTAGGATGTAATGTTTTATTATTAGCAATAGTACTATAAGATCTAACATTAGATGGTAATTTTATAAGTTTATTATACACAGTTAAATTTTTACTGCTATTATTCCACGCACTACCTTTATTAACAGTTATTAGTATACTACCAATCATCGCTAATAATAATATTATAGATGTTATTATTAATCAAATTCAATAATTAGTATATAATATATTTCCAATTGAAGTAATATCTATAATTTCTATTAAATTATTATCTCAATTATTTGATGTTACATAATAAATATTATTATAATTATAATCATTTATAAATAATATTTCTGATAAACTACTTTTAGTTAATATACCAATAAAAATTGCTAACACGGTTATTAGATTTATCATGCAAGTTTAATGATTATAAAAAAAATATAAATACATTTAAATGTATATATCTCATTTATTTATGAATTTCTTTTAGTATTCATTCCTGATTTTATTTTTTCAATTTTTTCTAGCCCATCTTTTGTTAAATGTTCTTTATTTTTCATTAATTCTTCTATTTTACAGAAATCTTCAAAATCAAAACTTTTTATTCCTATTATAGGGTAATCTTTGAAAAATGGTATAATTTTTAAATCTATTTCTGAAAATTTAGTAACAGTTATTGTACCTTCACTTCTTGTATTACTTGGGTAGTATTTACCACACTCTAAATAGTTACAAATATTTTGTAATAATTCTGCATCTCTAGAATGTTGAGTAATATTAAACATTAATAAAACTCTTTTTCCTATTTTTGTCGGAGAATTAGTAATACTTACAGTGAAATTACCTTCTGCGCTTACAAATCCAGATAATCAATTGGGATCTTGTATAGAATTATTTGAGACTTTAGGTCTAATTATTGGACTAATATTTGGGAAAGCTAATTTTAATTCATTATTTAATCCTAAATTCATTGAAGATTTAATACTAATTATTTTATTTAAACCATCTTGAGTTAAATGATCTTTATTTTTAACTAACTCGTAAACTAACTTAAATAATTGATAATCAGACCATTTTTGAGTAATTAAAGGATAATTTTCAAAATGATTAATAATAATTTCTAAATCTTTTAAAGATGATACTCTATATTGACAAGTATCTTTTCCTAATGTAATATTTCCTACATTAAAAAATCCTTGAATTAAATTTAATAATTGACTATCTTTAATATGTAATCCAATACCCAATTGAAAATAAACTGTTCAACCTAATTTCATTTTTGGAGATTTTACTATACTTATTGAAAAATAACTTTCCCCGTCGAAAAAGCCTGTTATAAATCAGGGATTTAAATTAATTTGTGGGTTTAATTTTGAAATACTACTATATTTTCTTTTTATGGTATGACCACAATATAATCCTATATTTGCCAAGAAAGGATTCTAATTTGATAATTTCTTTCGAAACCCGTTAGAGTACATCTTAACATAGAATTTTATCTTTTCTATGTAACTACCGTCTACTCGTTGCTCTTTTACAGTATTTACACTACTGATTTAGATCCGCGATTTCCCATTTCGTTTTCACTCATTTTCTGACTTATTACCATACCTGATTAACTAGATCAGCCACTTATAATTTTTCAATTATAGTTTGATATCAGAAACTTTAGGGGGTCCCCGGAGTTTGATAGTTTTACCCACAAATTAGTGGATTTCCTTTATCCACTATACAGGTATACTATTAAAATTAGATATAGATAATTCAGCTACTCTTATATTAATTAACATTAATATAAATAATAATAATATTGTTCAATTCTAATTAACGTAAATTAATATTTTTTTTTATTATGAGTTAATTTTAGAAGTTACTACCATCGTATTTATGATTATACAACTGTGTGTAGTTTTACTGCATTACCTTCCCTCTTACGATATCACACTCGTTATAGAATTCGACTGTACATTTGGACAGACATTTCAGCCTAACCCTGGTGAACCAGTCTGTAGCGACATTTACAACTGCCGACGGTCTAACTATAGGATAGATTTAACCGTTTTCACCCAATTTTTCTATAATGTATATTATTTTTCGGTTGTAACCTTTTTTTATTTCCTTTTAAATAATTTTATATAATATTTTTCTAATTAATTAAATTAAATATTATATTTTTTTTTATTATAGAGTAAGATTTGAACTTACGCTGCAAAATTAGATTATTATATCTAATTATACATTAATTTACAGCACCAATATATACTAATAAATATGAAAATGCTATAAAATTAATTCCCAATAAAAATAAATAACCTGAAATGTTTAAAAATAAACCTATTAAAAATAATACTGAAATTATCATTTTCACCAGATTATTCATACATACTAAAATATCAGATTTTTTGTTCCTTATTTATATAATACTAATTTGATCTACCCCTATTCATTTTATTTTTAAGAATTTCTAATTGATTTAATCCTTCTTTTGTTAAATGTTCTTTATTGTTTAATAATTCTACTGCTTTTAAAAAATCTAAGTAATCTAAATACTTTATTCCTCTTATAGGGTGTTTATTAAATAATGAGACTATTCTATTTAAATCTTGTAATTTTATTACTATAAAATCTACTGCATTTCTATTGATATAAATATTTCCGCAATTTAAATAGTCTAAAATTCTTTTCATTAAATCTAAATCCCTAATATGTTGAGTTAATTGATATCTTAACTGAACTTGAAAACCTGTTTTCGTAGTATTAGATTTTCTTATCATTATTAAAAAATTACCTTCTGCTGATGTAAACCCTACCAATCATTCAGGATCTGATATAATTGTTGAATTTATATCTGGTAATCTAGATAATATTTCATTTATTAAAGAATTTTTTAAATCATTTTCTCTTAATTGATCTATTGCTGATTTAATTCAAACTAATTTTTCCATTCCTTCTTTTGTTAAATGTTCTTTATTTTTTATTAAATGAATAGCCGCTTTGAATAGTTCAAAATCAATTCTTTTTTGTGTTAATAGTGGATATTTATCAAAATGTTGTATTAAAATACTTAATTCATTTAAAGATTCTACCCTTAATTGAATTGCATCTTTTCTAATATTGTGGATTTTTCCTACACCTAAGGTTTTTTGAATCATTTGCAATAATGCTAAATCTTTTAAATGTAAACCAATTGCAAATACATAAGTAATTTTATATCCAGATTTATATTTATTATTGCTATTAATATATAATCCAAAAGTTCCCTCTCCATCTGTAAATCCTGTTATAAATCAAGGATTTAATTGGATTAATTCAGTATTATTATATAATTCTGTATTAAATAATGTAGTTTTAGTACTAAATTGTCTGGATAGATTAATATGGTTAGAAAGAGTTCTGGCTAAATGGTTTCTTTTAAAACCAAATAGAGTACACCTTAAATATGAATTTTTATCATATCAACTACCATCTACTCTTTGCTCTTTTACAAAAAGATTAATATCTTTATTTCTTTTTGATTTAGATCCGCGATCATCCATTATATTTTCATATATCTTATAAATTGTTACCATACATGAGTAATTACTTCATCCACTTATATATTTTTTGATATAGTTTGGTATTATAAGCTTTAGGAATTCCCCGGAATTTGATAGTTTTTTCCCATAATTTTTTATAGGATTTTTAACTGTCACTACAAATATACCACACAATATAGCTAAAAAAGCTAACATATTCAATAATTGATAATTAAATCCATTACAATTAATTAAAAGATATTTAAACATATTTTTTTTTTATTTTTTTTTATTCTATATAAATGAGTATAATAATTATTTTATATATAATAAATTATTATGATTCCTCAACGAATTGAACGTTGATCATACCCTTATCAAATGTATACTTTAACCTATTAAGCCAAGGAATCTAAATTAAATAGAGGTTAAACCAGTATAAATAATTATATTAAGTATATTTACTTTATAATCTTACCATTCCTACCTTCGATTTTTATTAAATTGAACTTATATTTATAAATAATTAATTAGAAAGAATGGAGCCCTTTTTTATTCCTTTTAGGGTTAAATATTAAGAAATTGTTTATCAATTTACACTAGTTCATTATTTTTTTAATATAAATGAATTAAATTTATTTAAAATATTATATATTTAATTTAATCCTTCTACTATAAAATAAGCTTTTAGTTTCATTAATTTAACAACTTAATAAAATTTAAATAATTTAAATATTTTACTCCAATTATAGAATATTTTTCAGTTAAATATAATAATTATTTTATTTATTATTACATTTCCCAATGGTTTATACATTGATTATATATCTTATTTTTTTTTTATAAAATAAAATAATTATAACCTAAGCAGGGGTCGAACCTACGTTATAACATCGAAAATGCTAAGTCTTAACCTTTGGACGATTAGGTCATATCTGAGAAACGATTTGAACGTTTACGGCTTAAAAGCCACTTAAACTTAAGCTAAGACTGTCTACCAATTCCAGCACTCAGACTAAGGCTAGAGTGATTTGAACACTCAACTTGACTATTATGAGTAGTAGGCTTTACCTATTAAGCTATAGCCTTTTTAGCTTTCAATGTAGGCAAATAAAGGATTTGAACCCTTACAAATTGGGCATGAACCAATTATGCTAACCATTACATCAACTTACCAAGCTCAGTCCAAGACTCGCACTTAGATCTACCGATTACAAAACGGTTGCATTACTCTTATGCTAACCGAGCTTTATATAATATATTAAAAATTTAGTAATTAATATATTTAGTACTTTAAATTATGCAATTAAAGCCTAATTAAGTAATTATCTATTACAATTTTATAAGTATTATAAAGTAAACTTCACACCTAAATGTATTCAGCATTTATTAATTAATAACGTAGCTTTCCTGCCATGCTTAAAATTTTAAATTAAATATTTTAATAATATATTTAATATTCAAATTTAGAAAATTTCAATTATTAAACAACAGGTAAACCAGAGGTTAATGTTCCCTGCTCCTTTCGTACGAAGGGAATATCTTTAATTTACT
>Ga0105237_10005184_pt1 | contig 14739 bp, 17 predicted proteins | sample KBSC24metaG_FD_81520 | JGI IMG/M metagenome (GOLD analysis project Ga0105237, IMG submission 81520) | Corn rhizosphere microbial communities from Kellogg Biological Station, Michigan, USA - KBS C2-4 metaG | ecosystem: Host-associated > Plants > Roots > Rhizosphere > Soil | place: Michigan, USA... | reverse complement strand
TAATATATTATTTAAAATAAATGCATTTGCCATATGTCAGACTTTAGAAATAAAAAAGAAGAAAGCATACATGAAATTCAAAGATTCATGGTACATCCACTTATCAAAAATAATTCTATTGAGTCTAGACTGTATCAAAATATTATTTTTAATTCATCAAAAGATAAAAACTTATGTTGTATCAATTGTACTTTGGGCGTAATCAATTCCACATCAATACCGGCACTTTCATGTTCGCTTATAATAGCCGCTGCATAATCTCCGCAATGTGAAATGGAAAAATGATACGATTGATCTTGCAACAAGGGTTTATTAGATTCAGCTATTTCTATTAAATGCAATGGAAATTCAGGATGCAATAATTGAAGTAAATACCTGCCCGCCAAATGTTGCAGCCTTTTATGCGGATGACTAATAGTCTTCTGCAACCGAACTTTTTCCAGAAAGAAATTTTCATGCTCTGTAATATGCCATACGGCGAGCCTTGACGTATCGTTGATATTATGTTGATAAAACAAAAGCATTCAAAAAAAAGTTACGCTTGTTTTGCAGATGTATGAATTATTTTGCAAACAATAAAATAAAGCATCTAAATGATCTTATCAGATACAAGAATTCTTGAGGAAATTGAAAAGAAGACCATCATAATTGAACCTTATGACCGTGATAAGCTGGGAAGCAATAGTTACGATGTGCATTTAGGAAAGTACCTCGCCACTTATAAAGACAAAGTTCTTGATGCTAAAAAACATAATGAGATTATTCATTTTGAAATACCGGAAGAAGGATTTGTTTTGGAACCGGGTGAGTTGTATTTGGGTGTAACGTTAGAATACACAGAGACACATGCACACGTTCCTTTCCTGGAAGGTAAATCTTCTACAGGCCGCCTTGGTATTGATATTCATGCAACAGCAGGAAAAGGAGACGTGGGCTTTTGTGGAAACTGGACGTTGGAAATTTCCAGTAAAATTCCTGTTAGAGTATATGCCGGTATGCCGATTGGACAATTAATTTATTTTCCTGTCGAGGGTGAGGTTGAAGTAAAATACAATACGAAGAAAAATGCAAAATATAGCGGGCAACCTAATAAGCCTGTTGAAAGTATGATGTGGAAAAATAAGTTTTAAAGACTTTGCGCCTAAAAATCTCTCCTGCAAACGAATTAAATTAGCTGCCAATTCAATTAGAGATTACCATTTATTTATCTGCGTTAAGATTTAATTCTTTATTAGCGTTCATATTTTGCCTGTCTTTTTTCTGATCATTAGCATATTGCACAAATAAGACCGTTATATAAACCAAAACAACAAAACAGATATAAGCAATAAATTTTGTGGGATCTTTTTTCAACCACCTGAAAAAGTATTTAAGTTTATAGCGCCGGGCCGGGCGATGCCTGGAGCGCCTTTTCACGGCAATATGATTTGCATCCAGTGATTTTATTAAGCTATCTGCAGTCGTAGTATTCAATGGGAATTTTTTTGCTAATTGTATTAACGGTTTATTCAGGAAAACGGATTGCTGCCTTTTTATTTTTTCGGGCGATAAAATATTAAAACGCCAAAAGTATTTATTTTGGTATAACATTAAGGCGAATAGTTTCAATAAAATTTTCTTCAAAATTTAAACCAGTTCAATCACTGTAATCTCCGGCAAAATACCTACCCTGCCCGGATAACCAATAAATCCATAACCGGGGTTTACATACAATTTTTGTTTTCCTTCTTCATAAAGCCCATCCCACTCTTTATAAACATATTGAACAGGGCTCCATTTAAAACCTGGAATTTCAACCCCAAACTGCATTCCATGAGTATGTCCACTTAGCATGAGATCCACATCTCCATATTGAGGGCGCACCTCCGCATCCCAGTGGCTGGGATCGTGGCTAATTAAAATCTTGAATGGATATTTTTCACTGCCAGCGTATGCTTTAGCCATGTTGCCGTATTTAGGAAATCTTGCCTTAGCGCTCCAGTTTTGCACGCCAATAATCGCAATGCTTTCACCATCTTTTGCAATTGCCCTGTTTTCATCATTCAATAAATTCCAGCCCATAGAAGCGTGAATATCTTTAAGATGATCGAGATTTGCTTGTTGCAAAGGAGTTAATAAATGTTTGCCGGCAATTCTTTCTCTTTCCCGAAAAGCGGCCGTTCTGTCCGGCCAGTGAGCATAATCTCCATAATCATGATTACCCAAAGTGGAAAATACACCGAACGGAGCTTTTATTTTATTAAAAACATCAACGTAATCCTTCATTTCAGTAGCCACGTCATTTACAAGGTCACCACTAAAAATAACCAGGTCTGCTTTTTCAGCAATTATCTTATCAACGCCGCGTATTACTGCTTCTTTATTTGTAAAGCTTCCGGAATGCACATCACTAAAATGAACAATTTTAAATCCCCTGAACGATGGAGGGAGGTTGTCGAACTTTAAAGAAATTCTTTTAACCTGGTAATTATATTTGTTACTGAAACCATATATCAAACTCCCAAACAAAGTGCCGCCTGCTGCGAGGCCGAGCCAGCTTAAAAATAATGACCGGCTGATGTGGTCTTCGCTAATTATTTCACCTTCGGTATTTTTAAAAAAAAGTTTGCCTGCCACAAATTGTATTAATCGTCTTATATCATCAATTAAAAAGAAAACAACGGCAAGAAATTTTGCAAGAAACAAACCGATTACAGTTGCGAAAAGATACGTTCTTACTTTTTTAGGCATAAAATCCGGACCTGTGAAAACAAAAAGTAAAAATCCTATAACAGCAATTATTGAAATACTCCAATATACATAAGTAATAATTGTACTGGTTCTTGAAGAAGCAGACTGGCTTACTGTCCTTATTGCCTGGAAAACATAGACATCCAGCAACAACATGATAATTACGAATATAAATGCGCCCAAAGGTGTTCTCATGAAATATTGTTTTTTTTAATACACGAATTTTAGTACACCATTTCACTAATTAAGATTAACTACCCCATTGAGTGTAATTCGTATAATTGGTGTAATTCGTGATTAATAATTTAAAAATTCGCTTAATTGTTCATCAATTGCTTTTAAGGTCTCGTCATTTAACTTACCGGTTGCATCAATCACTTTATCAATAACAGAAATGGGCAATTTATTATGATGCACATTCATTTTAAGATAATTCAACGACGCAGAAAGATGATCCATGCCTCTCAGGTTGCCAGCCCGACCCGTTGATACACCGGTAAGCAGCGCTTTCTTATGATACCATACTTTTTTAATATCGGTATTATCTATCATCGCCTTCAAAACTCCCGGAAAAGTGCCATTATATTCCGGTACAATAAAAATAAATTTTTGAGTGGGTATCAAAATTTCGTTTTCAACTTTTATTAACTCCGGTGTGCGGGTAAGTACAGTTAAATTTATTAATGAAAAAATTTCTGCGTCAATATTCTTTTCTTTTAGCAAACGTTGATATTCGGCGGCAACCTTCTCAGTATAACTTCCAATGCGGTTGGTCCCGCTTATAATTGTGTATATCATATAAATTTACCCCCGCGTCACTTAAATTTCAACAAAAATAGGATTGTTAGAAGTTGGTTGATTAATAAACTGTTTTTGTAAGACGAATGTTCTCTAATATTAAGCCTAATATTTAAATTTGCCAATCTGGCATCAGGTTAATTTAATAATTCTCATTATTAAAACTGATTATAAATTTTTGAGATTTTATTTGGACGCTGTCTTTAAATTTATGTTTACTTTAGCGCCCCTTTCAAAAGAGGTTTTTGTTATAAATTTTGTTGCCGGGCTGATGATAAAAAATCAAAATAAAATTATTGCTGATTAATATATGGGTAAAATTATAGGAATAGCAAATCAAAAAGGAGGGGTTGGTAAAACAACGACGGCGATAAATTTGGCTGCGAGTCTTGCTGTGCTTGAATATAAAACGCTGCTGGTAGACGCTGATCCACAGGCAAACAGCACCACAGGCGTTGGATTTGATCTTCATAACATGACAACCGGCATTTACGATTGCATGGTTAATGACACGCCGGCGAGAGACGTTATATTAAAAACTGAAATCCCCTACCTGGATTTAATTCCATCTCATATTGATTTGGTAGGTGCCGAAATAGAAATGATTAATTACCCTGACAGGGAAAGCGTTTTAAAAAATGTTCTGCGTGATATTAAGGAACAATACGATTTTATAATTATTGATTGTTCCCCATCGCTGGGATTAATAACGGTGAATGCGCTTACGGCAGCTGATAGCGTGTTGGTGCCGGTTCAAACTGAATTTTTTGCTTTAGAAGGCCTGGGCAAATTATTGAATACAATTAAAATTGTTCAAAGCAGGCTGAATACTTCTTTACAAATTGAGGGCTTATTAATGACCATGTACGACGGCAGGCTTCGCCTATGCAACCAGGTTGTAAGTGAAGTTAGGAGACACTTTGAAGATCTCGTATTCGCCAGCATAATTCATCGTAATACAAAATTGAGCGAAGCACCGAGTTTTGGTAAACCAGCCATTCTCTACGACGCTGAAAGTAAAGGTGCGATTAACTATCTAAATCTTGCGAAAGAAATACTTCAGAGAAATAATATGACTAAAATTCATCAGAAAGAAAGAGTGATGGAACACCTTTGAGTAAACTGGTAAAATTTTCGTAAAAAATTAAACATGAGTATTCCCAATAAAAAAGATGCTTTAGGAAAGGGTATCCGGTCTTTGTTGCAAAACATAGATGCAGATCTTTCAACCACATCGGACAGTTTAAGAAAAGAAACGCCTGAAAAATTTCATCCTGTTAATATCCGCATACCACTTCACCTTATTGAAGCAAATCCGGATCAACCCAGGCATGATTTTGACGAAAATTCATTAAGTGAATTAGCAGCATCATTAAAAATACACGACGTTATTCAACCTCTTACAGTTACTAAACTTACTAACGGCAAATACCGGATTATTGCAGGAGAAAGAAGGTTCAGGGCAGCAAAAATTGCGGGCCTGGCTGATGTTCCGGTTTACATCAGAGAAACAACAGATTCAAAAGTTCTTGAACTTGCCTTGCTGGAAAATTTACAGCGGGAAGACCTTAATGCAATAGAAATTGCGCTGAGTTATAAACACCTGATGGATGAATTGGACTATACGCAAGAACAGCTTGCAGAGCGTATGGCAAAAGAGAGGAGCACGATTACCAACTACATTCGCCTGCTGAAATTGCCGCCCGATATACAAGCCGCCGTACGAAATGGCATTATTAGTATGGGGCATGCAAGAGCGCTTATAAATGTAGATGTGGTGGATAAACAATTGTACATTTTCAATGAGATAAAAAATAAAGAACTTTCTGTTCGCCAAACTGAAGACCTCGTGCGAAAATTATATACTCCTGCAAAAGACGCTGTTAATAATTCGATAAAAGCTGCACTCCCACCGTCTTTGAAGAAAATTGAAGATAATTTAGCATCGCATTTCAGCACTAAAGTGAAAATGACACAAAATAAAAAGGGGGCAGGCAGTATTACGTTAGATTACTTTTCAATTGAAGAATTAAGTTCAATTTTAGAAAAGATGCAGGTTCCTGTTGATTAAGCTTATGCTAAAAACATTCTTACTTTTTGGCGCATTTTTTTTTCTCTTCATACTTCATGATATAAAAATATTTGCGCAGCAAAAGGAAGATACGATCATTATAAAATCGGATGTAAAACCAGATACCTCCAGCAAAGACTCAGCCGTATCTGAAAAATCTGTAAAGAAAAAATTCAATCCAAAAGTTGCCACTTTTCGTTCAGCGATATTACCAGGGTGGGGACAGTTCTACAACAAAAAATATTGGAAAATTCCTATTGTTTATGGCGCATTAGGAACGACTGCAGGAATATTTTTTTACAACTTAAAGACCTATAAACGCTTACGGCAGGCAGTAATACTCCGGTCGGATACCATACCCGGCAATGATAACCAGGTGTATCCGGATTTTATCAATCTTTCCACAGAATCGCTGCGATCGTATCGTAATGAGTACAGGCAGAATATTGATTACTCTGTTTTAGTTTTCCTTCTTTTTTGGGGATTGAATGTAGTAGATGCTACCGTAGACGCACATTTAAAGGGATTTGATGTAAGCCCCGATGTTAGTATGAAAATTCGTCCCGGCTTAAACTCTTCTAATAACGGCCCCGGAATTTCATTTGTATTCTTTTTCAATAACAACCATTCCAAAGTTGCATTGCCGCTTCCATAAAACTTATTTTTGCAATGCGTTTTGCAATTAATTACACGAATTTTGAACGATTAATTTTTATTTTTTAATTATGAACATTGCGTTATTAGGTTATGGTAAAATGGGTAAGGCCATTGAAGAAATTGCTTTACAAAAAGAACATGATATTGTTTTGCGCATACATGATCAAAACCTTGAAGAACTCACTAAACAAAATTTACAAAAGGCAGACGTTGCTATTGAGTTTACAAACCCGCAAAGCGCCGTAGATAATATTCTATTAAGCTTCGATGCAGGAGTTCCTGTAGTTTGTGGAACAACGGGCTGGCTGGCAAAGATGGACATGGTTCAGCAAAAATGCAAAGAACTCCACGGCACATTCTTATATGCGAGCAATTTTAGTATTGGCGTAAATATTTTTTTTGAATTGAATAAGAGGCTGGCAGAGTTGATGAAGCACCAACCAAATTATAATGTTAGTATGGAAGAAATACATCATACTGAAAAGAGAGATGCTCCAAGTGGAACCGCCATTACCCTCGCAGAAGGGATCATTGCAATACTACCACAAAAAACCAAATGGGTGAATAAGAACTCAGATGTTTCTGACGAACTGCCCATTTTAAGTAAAAGGATAGATCCGGCGGCAGGAACACATTCTGTAAAATATAGTTCGGATGTTGATGATATAGAAATTATACATACGGCTCATAATCGCAAAGGCTTTGCAGCAGGAGCCGTGTTGGCGGCAGAATTTATATTTGGCAAAAAAGGGATTTTTAATATGAGGGATGTATTGAATTTTTAGATCCCCAATCCCGATTCCCAAGATCGTTCTCCTTAAAATAAATAAGGCCTCTTATCAGAGGCCTTAAAAAGATAAAAACATTTTTCTTTTAGAAATTGTAGGCAAGCCTTAGATTAAGACTTCCCAAAGTGTACGAATTTTTGCTGAAGGCGAGGTACTTCAACGAAAGATCAAAATTTTCGCTCAAATTGTATCCAATGCTGGGCGCATAACCGAATGCTCCGCCGCCGCCTTTTGCAAATCCATATCCCAACTGAGCATGGCCATAAAATTTATCAGCAAAAGGAAACTTTACCCCGGCCAATAAAGGAATAAAATACCCGCTACCACCGCCTAAAGATGATTTAACAGAATAATTTTCATAGCCACCACTTACCGTAATCTTAACTCCTTCGGCTACGCCAAAATCCGCTTGAATGTCACCGCCCACCGCCAAGGAATATCCGCTTGAAGTAGGCACGCCTACATTAGCGGCAATACTGATGGTAGTGGGTTTGCTGTCGTTTTTCTGAGCATTAACGGCGGTCATCGTGATTGTAAAAAGTACAATTGAAAAAATTAGCTTTTTCATTTTTTTTGTTTTTCGTGAAAAATTGGGTTAGTAAATTGATTCCGGTGAAGACTGGAAAAAATCTAGCCCACAAATATGTATCAATAAATTCGAATATGCAATGCCCGGGGGCAAGTACTTTTACCATATTTTTTGCGGAAATTACTTTATGTTCTTAAGCATTTCCCCGGTCATGCTGCTCAAATCGTAAGCGGGTTTCCAATTCCAATCTTTTTTGGCAACACTATCATCTATACTTTGTGGCCAGCTTTCTGCGATTGGTTGCCGGTAATCTGGTTCGTATGTAGTAATAAATTCAGGAATATGTTTTTTAATTTCTGCACTTATTTCTTTGGGAGAAAAACTCATACCTGAAATGTTGTAGGAAGTACGAATAGTTATGTTAGTCGCATCTGCTTCCATTAATTCTATCGTTGCTCTTATGGCATCTGGCATGTACATCATTGGCAAATAAGTATCTTCTTTTAAAAAACATTTGTATTTTTTATCCTCCACCGCGTCGTAAAATATTTCTACGGCATAGTCGGTTGTGCCCCCGCCGGGTTCACTTTTGTAACTTATAAGTCCGGGATATCTCAGGCTTCTCACATCAAGCCCGTAACGATGGTTATAATAGTTGCACCAGAATTCACCCGCATATTTACTAATTCCATAGACTGTTATCGGTTCAATAATCGTTTGTTGGGGACAATTTTTTTTCGGCGAGGTTGGACCAAAAACAGCTATGCTGCTCGGCCAATACACCTTTTTTACCTGTTCATCTTTTGCAATATCCAAAACATTTAAAAGGCTTTGCATATTAAGGCTCCATGCAAGATTTGGATTCTTCTCCCCTGTTGCAGACAAGATCGCAGCCAGCAAATATATCTGCGTTATGTTTTGCCTGATGATCTGCACATGTAGCATTTCTTTATTCATCACATCCAGGCTTACGTATGGGCCGGTGCCTTTCAATAACTCATTCTCTTCCCGCAGATCGGAAGCGACCACCTGTGCTCCTCCATAAATTCGTCTAAGCTCCAGCGTTAGTTCGACACCTATTTGCCCACAGGCGCCTATCACCAATATTTTTTCTTTTATCATAGTATTTTATTGGGCTGCAAAATAAAATTTTAAAAAGCAAAGAGCAAAAGTATTCGCCGGCTGACAATTTTCATTAGAACCCTAGGGTATTAATAAAATTGTTTGCAGAGTACTTTCTATTCTCTAATTTTCGTCTTAATAAAAAAAGAAAAATGAAAAAAGTTTTCTGCCTTGCTGTTTTCTCCGCTTTTAATTTATTGTTTTTAAACCCTGGCTGTTATGCGCAGGATGTAAAGACCGATACGGTTAAAACAGGCATATACATTACCAGTATACATGATATCGACTTCAAACAAAAAGAATACACTATAACTTTTTGGCTATGGCTAAAATATAAAAATAAAGACTTTGACTTTTTACAAAACCTCGAAGTTCCGATGGCAAAAACTGTTTCAAGATCTTTTGCAACAGTAGATAGTTCTGACGGGGGGATTTACATGTTAATGAAGTTACAATGTGTTATGAAGGATTCATGGAAGATTGGCAACTTCCCTTTTGATCAACAAAAACTAAGGCTCTCAATTGAGAATTCGCAATATGACTCCCACTCATTGGTTTTTGCAGCAGACACATTTGGCAAACATTATGATCCGCGTTTTACTTTGAATGGATGGAATATCGATAGCTGCGTTATTTCCACGGGTATAAAAATTTATGAAACCGGTTTCGGCGATGAAACCCTTGCCAAACCGCATACTGAATATAGCGCTTTTAGAGTAAGACTCAGCATAACGAGAGACGCTTCGGGACTGTTCTGGAAAATGTTTATAGGAATGTACATTGCGTTCCTGATTGCTTATGTATGTTTTTACATTCACCCGGATGGAATTGATTCGAGATTTGGATTGAGTGTAGGTTCGTTATTTGCGGTTATCGGCAATAAATATATTATCGATTCCTCTTTACCTGAATCAACTTCTTTCACGCTCGTTGATACGCTGCACGGAGTCACGTTATTTTTTATTTTTATAATCATCAGCGCTACAGCATTCTCTTTAAAACTTGTAAAAGAAGGTAAAGAAAAACGGGCAAGAAAATTTGACATGATAGTTGCACAGTGCATTCTTTTATTATATGTTGCTTTAAATATTTATTTTATTTCTAAGGCAAGTGGAAGTTAACAGGAAGGAATATTATTTCGCAAAAAATTTCATCACCAACTTATTAGCTTCATTATTGAAAAGGCGTTATTAAATTGCAGTTATTACCTAAATTAATTCTGTCGAGGAAAATGTACCGGAAGCCCTGCCTGTATTTTTTTATTGTTTGCTGTTTTTATAATCAGCCATCAAGTTGTCAAACTCATGCAATCGACAGCTTAAAAAATCAAATAAATAAAGCCGGAAATATTTCGGGAAAACTTAAAGCAATTTTCACTCTGTGCACCAAACGGCATTCGCTTTCAACTGACACTTTGTGTAAGTATGCATCCATCGCAAAAACATTAAGTGCAGCAGAAAATAACAGGCACGACATGATTCTTGCGGACTATTATTATGTAAATTATCTTATAAAAAAAGGTCAAATAGATTCTGCATTATCAGTGTGTGATACCTACGTTCCCGAACTTAAAAATAATAGCGATGAGAACCAGCAATACCTGAGTTTTATCGGAACCAAAATAGGTTTGCTTATAAAATTGAACCGATACAAAGAAAGCTTTGCTACTTGTTATTTATTGCTAAATGAGTCCGAAAAAAGCAGGGATACAGTGAGCGGGTTACTGGCGTTAAACGATTTGGGTTGGATTAATATGGAAATGGATCAAAACCAGGAGGCTATTGGCTTTTTAAAAACAGCATTACAAAATCCTGCTGCTCATAACACCGAAAAATATGGTGAATATTTAAGTTTTATTTATTCTAATATCGCTGCTGCCTACAGTTCAATTGATAAAAATGATTCCGCGGAATATTTCATCAATAAAGCCATTGTTTTAGCACGGAAATTTGAAAATCTCACGTCGCTGGCTAATTCACTGGCTATAAAGGCTGGTATCATGAGTGCTACCAACAGAAACAAGCAGGCTGAAGATGAACTTATAGAAGTCGTAAACATTCGTAAACAAATTGGCGATCCTTTTTTTATTGTTAGCGATATGAACCAATTGGCCGTTTACTATTATCATAACAATCAACCACAAAAAGGTGTTGCTATTTCGCAGGAAGGAATCGATATGGCTGTAAAAAACAATCTTGATTCTAAATTGCCGCTGCTTTATGATGGACTGGCCCAAAATTATTATGTCGGCGGCAACTACAAAATGTATGGTGAAACCTTAAAAAAAATTATAACACTGAAAGATTCTCTGTATAAAAAAAATTCAGCGGAAGCACTCGCGGACATCCAGGGTAAATATGAGGTGCAAAAAAAAGAAAACATCATCGTTACCCAACACCTTGATCTTGTCAAAAAAAATTACCTGCTTTTTGGTTCTCTACTATTGTTTGTTTTAATAACGGCATCGGCTACACTTCTTTTCAGGATTTATAGAAAAAAACAAAAAATGAAAGTTTCTTTTATGATGGCGGAAGAGAAGCGCTTATCGCACGAAGCCGTTATCCATGCTGAGGAAAAAGAAAGAAAACGAATTGCGGCAGATCTGCATGATAATATGGGCGCCTATGCAACTGCAATAATTGCAAATGTTGATGATATAGTTGTAAGCAAAAAAAATGATGCAGAACCGGCTCTCTTCAATTTAAAAATAAATGCTATTGAATTAATGAGCAACCTGCGTGATACGATTTGGGCATCTTACAAAGAAAAAATTTTTTTAACAGGCATAAGTGACCGCTTTAAAAGCTATATTAAAAAAATAATGTCAGCATATCCAAATGTTCACATTGAGGTTTCTGAAAGGATTAATAACGACATCTCTTTCTCAGCCATTCAGGCGCTCAATATTTTTCGCATTTTACAGGAAGCCTGTACCAATGCTTTAAAACACAGTGGGGCCAATATGATTGAAGTTTTATTTGAAAGCAATGGAACACTGAAACTTTGTGTTAAAGACAATGGGCAGGGAATTACTGATTGCAACTATATAAATAATGGTAACGGAATAAAAAATATGAAATTGCGTGCCTCGGAATCAGGATTATATCTCCGCGTGGAAGAAAATCAACCTTCGGGCAGCATGATAATTGTAACTTCAGAACCAATACTACATACTTAGTATTGCTGGAAAAAAATTAATTGCTTTCTTTTACAAAAAAGTTCAATAATGCCTACATTAATTGCATTTGCAGATGACAAAGCCGTTAACCGCAATACCTTTGAACAAAAAGTTAATTCCTTTGACGATTTAAGCCTGGTTTTTATGGCAGTTAACGGGCATGATTGCATCAGGCAATTAAAAGGCTTACCGGTCAACAAACAACCGGAAATAATTTTCGTTGACCTGGAAATGCCCGAGCTTAATGGCATACAAATGATCCAGATAGCAAAGCCACTTTATCCCCACATTCATTTTATTATTCTAACAGTTTTTGATGATGATGAAAAAATTTTTGAAGCTATTCAATCTGGGGCGAGTGGTTATTTACTAAAAGACGATAGTGCTATTGAAATACACAATTCTATTACTAATTGTAAGGAATACGGCGGTGCACCTATGAGTCCGGCTATTGCCCGAAAGGCATTTGATCTGCTAAGCCGAACTATCTATCCTTCAGCCAGCGGAAATGAAAAAAATAACCAATTAAGTTCTTTGCTATCCGATAGGGAAAAAGAAATTCTTAAACATACCATTCATGGATTTGATGCAAAACGAATTGCTGAAACCCTTGACATTAGCACGTTAACTGTGCGGAAGCACATATCAAATGTTTATGAAAAATTACAGGTAAATTCAAAAGCCCAGGTAATGACGCTGGCGCATCAATATAAATGGTTTGATTAAAATAATTGCCCATATATGAAAACCTATTAAAAATTAAATTTAGGGCAACTTAAATTGGGGGTAAGGGCCACTCTGAATAAGTGGCCCTTTATTATTTGGTTTATAAACTAACGGTTACTATTATTCGCCGTCAACAATTTTTTTTTGACCCAAATATGGCTACTGAAATATCAGCAAATTTTTTCCAGTCTTTCTTATCAAAACTTTTGAAGTTTTAAATGCAGAAGTTTTAAAAGTAATACTACCACCTGCCTGGAATAAAATTCTCCAATTACGAATTTTTAGGCTTGAAAAAAACATAACCACATATATCTATCATAGAAAATCTATGACTACCGATGGTAATTTCCATAAAATTTGATAGAAGAACGAGTTAGAATTTGTACGATTTCTTCCTTGGTCATCAAAATCATTAATTCAAGAAGTCTTTTATGGTCAGCCAGTTACAGAAATTTCAGCAACTTTTAAGATGAAGAAAAGTCGCATAACTTGGCTTGCGCGGTTATTTAGCCGGCTATACTTTTACATCATGATTGTTTGATTGGAGAAAAAGTTTTTAATCATTAAATTCAAAAATTCACTTTATGAAACAGACAATCAAAACAACAAAATCAATTGCAATCGGATTATTTTCCCTTTGCACGGTGGGACTGACAACCCCAACATTTGCCAATGCAAAAACAGGCGATCCCGTAGAATTTAAATATTTAGGGAAAGTTAAAGACCAGCCTGTATTTCAGTTAAACCTCAATCCTGATGCATCTGAAGTTTATTATATCACCTTAAAAGATGAAAACAACGATGTTATTTATTCAGAAAAAGTAAAGGCAAAGGATGTTAACTACACAAGGAAATACATGATTAATGTTAATAACGAAGAGTTAACTGCTTCAGATATTAATGTTAAGGTTGAGGTTACTTCTTTGAAAACGCATCAAACCGAGGTGTACAAAATAAGCTCACGCTCACAGGTACACGAAGATATTATAGTTGCAAAACTTTAATAACGCATTTCAAATTTAGTTTTTCAAAACAAAAAATAGCTTGCCTGTTCCACATCAGGCAGGCTATTTTGTTTCAGGCTTTATAAATGACAAAATAAAATTAAAGTTGCCACGGATTATGAAAACTGGTACATCCTTTGCGTGCGATGCTTGTACATAAGGCAGGTTTTCAACTGCCGGTTATTAGTTTTAACCTTAAAAAAAATAATTCAATGGGCTTTAAGCATCTAATAGGTTTCTCGCTAATATTAAGTGGATGTGGAGTTGGTATCCTTATTTTACTCTGCATGTTTAACAGTCAATTGTATAGCAATTTATTTTTGACCTATCTTTTTATCTTTAGTTTTTTTTCTCTGATAACAGGCGCAATAATATTGAACCAGAGCAACTAATTTTAAATTGAAATACCAAAAAGAACCTTCTTTTTATTTGATACCATCACAGGTGGGTAATAAACTCCCCTTCGCCGAACGCATCCTGCTTTGTCATGAACCTTAATACCATCAAATCAATGCGGTTACAATTTCTTCCCATTCTCTTTCTAAGGAAAGTGATGATCGTCTTTTACCGGCCTGGCTGTACCAATAACCGGAATTGGCAACATCTCCTTCTTTTCGGTGAAGATAGGCATGTATCCATGATGCATTTTTATCTTCAACATCCTGTATTAGTTGGTGAGCTTTATCCCAATCGCCTTTCGCATCGTACCAAAGAGATTTGAGATAAACTGAAATATTTCGCGGGGGTTCGTTAGCGGCTAAGCTTTCTGTGAAGGTTGACAAATTCATATGATAAAATTGAATACCAGTTTTGTGAAATTAGTTTCGAATTATTTTCAATGGGTAATTATGATGATCGGAACAAAAGTTAGTAAAAAAAATAAATCCGTGTAAGAATTAGATTTTTTAATTCTTAATAAACTCTTTCTTGTACTGTTCTGTCATATTAAAAACAAGTTAAGTTTGAAGGTGACTGAAAAATAATTTTTTAAGAAGGTTTTTACGGCAACAACTATTGCAATGATAGCTGGGAAATTTAAATCAATTTTTTTCAATAGTTTTCTTGACTGGATCAAATTGAGAATTACTTATATTAAATAGATTTGTATCATAACTACAGAAACTGAAAATGTCATC
>Ga0105237_10005182_pt1 | contig 14740 bp, 14 predicted proteins | sample KBSC24metaG_FD_81520 | JGI IMG/M metagenome (GOLD analysis project Ga0105237, IMG submission 81520) | Corn rhizosphere microbial communities from Kellogg Biological Station, Michigan, USA - KBS C2-4 metaG | ecosystem: Host-associated > Plants > Roots > Rhizosphere > Soil | place: Michigan, USA... | reverse complement strand
GGGTAATTCGCCATAAAACGACAGTTGGACAAACTCTCCTCCTTCAGGCGGGGCCGAAGCAATGCCCTTAGACCAAATGATCGAGCCCTCCCATCTAATTGGGATCCGCGCACCATTCTCCACTTTGAAGTTGCCCGGACCGCTCCATATTTTGATTCCTTCGATCACTGATTCATCCGTGATCTCGATCTGCTTCGAAAGCTCGCTGGTGGTAATCGCCAACTTCGCGGTTCTCGATTTAGCCCAGATAGGTTTACCGAGGGGGAGTGCCACAGCCAGACTAATCATCATGATTACCATCCGACCCCGGTTAGGAAGGTTCATTGCTGATTTCCTCCTTGAGGTAGACGACGGACTCGATTCGACCGTTAACGGTTAATTGGGGATTACGCCGGCGCGCTGTTCCAGGGCGAGGAACTTCGGATTCTGGCGAAGGAACGCGAAGGCGGGGTGGACGGCGAGATAAGCTGCGGGCGTCTCATGCCGGGCCACTCCCTTCGCGATCCAATCCAGCGTATTGGCTTCGTCTTGGAGATAGGCGTAGGCTTGGGCGAGGTTCGTTTCGCTACGATCCGGGCGCCCTTCGTAAAGGTGGATGAGGCGGAGTGCTTCATCGCGGCGTCCGGCGGCGGCGTGAGCGGCGGCTTCATAGATCCCGATGTCGGGCATCTTGGCTTCGAGAGCCTGAAAGCGCGTGAGCGCTTCCTCGGCGTTGCCTTCGTAGAGGAACGAAAGTGCGGTCCAGAGGTGGGAGTTGCTCACTTCCGGATGCTGCAGGCTGAAACGCTCCAGCATGCCACGGGCCCGTTGATACTCGCCGGCCATGATCTGAATCTCGCCTGTATTCATGAGGATGGCGACCCCTAAGGGGTCCAGGTCGCGGGCCCGGCGAATGCGGTCCAGGGCTTCGGCCCGATGGCCTTGGATGACGGCGATCAAGGCGTAGTGGCCCTCCGCCATGGCAGTAGGAGCGATCGCGGAGGCCTTGTCCAACTCTTGCCGGGCGCGGACCCAGTCCCAATCGACTTGAGCGGCGATGAGAGCCAAGCCGGTGTGTGGCTCGGGAAAGTTCGGGTCCAGCTCGATGGCCTTTAAGTATTCGGATTCTATGGCGTTACGGTCGAACAGACGGGGATCGTTGGCATACGCGGGCAGGCGGTGCCGGGCCACGGCGAGGCCATAATGCGCGGCGGCATATTTGGGGTCGCGTTCGATGGCACGACTGTAATCGGCAATGGCCTGCAGGAGGGAGTCGCGGGTGAGCTGGTCGGCCTCATAGCGGGCTCGCATGAAGAAGTCCTGCGCCTGCGGGTCACGAGTCGATTCTCCCGTCGAGGCAGGCATCAGCTTCACGCGCAGGCTGCCGGCGATATCGGAGGCGAGCGCCATTTGCAGGTTGAAGAGGTCGGATTCGGGCTGTTCGTAGCGGTGCGACCATTCGACCGATCCGTCCGAAACACGGGCGAGCTGGGCGAGGACCTTGATGCGGCCACCTCCGCGCGCGACGCTGCCGGTGAGAATCGACGAAACGTTGAGTTGCTGGCCGGTTTGGCGGACGTCCACGTTCTTCCCCTTGAACTGAAAGGAACTGGAACGCGCGATGACGCGGAGCGGCTTGGTATGCGAGAGCGCGTCGGTAATTTCGTCGGTCAGGCCGTCGGTGAAGTACTCGTCGGCCGGGTCGCCGCTGAGGTTCGCGAAGGGCAGGACGGCAATGGAGGGCGTCGCCTCGGAAACGGGGCCTCCCGCCCGGCTCAGGAGCCAGACGGCGGCGAGGATGCCCGCCAGGGTCAGGGGGATGGCCACCAACCACTGAATCAGGGGGGTCCGTTTGACGGCGATTTCGACTGGCGGCGCGACCGCAGGGGCGGGCACCTTCCGCAGATCGTCGAAGGCGGCGGCATAAGCGCCTTTCGGAACGGAAATGACGAGCGGGTCAGGAGACGCTTCGTAGTAGGCAGCGAGTTTGAAGCGGAGCTGGCGGGCATCGACTCGGACGACCGGGTCAATTTTGGGGTCAAAGCTGTCGAGGCGGCCGAATACGTCCACGCCGATCTTGTACTCCTTCAATTCGGAGGCTCGCCCGGCCAGAGTCTCCTCGACGACGTAGCTGAGGAAGCGGCTCATGCGGGGGGAATTGGCGAAGGTGGGGCTCGCCAGGATGGCCTGCAACTGCTTTCGGACGTCTTCTGGCGGCAACTCGCTACTCATTTATAATCTGTACGTTATGAGTATACACGATGGGTTAACTACCCCAACCTACTGACGTGGGGGAGCCCGAAAGCGCGAGGGTAGAGGCATGAAACGACTGCTTCTGTTCCTCATCACGGCGCTCCCCAACCTGGCTGCCGGCGACACCCCCTTCACGGTCAATTTGCCGCAAGGATGGACCGTCCAGAAACTGCAACAAGGCTACGTTCGGATGGAGAGTCCCGACAAAAGCCGCTTCGTGATCGTGCGGCCGATTTTGGGGCGGACGGCGGATTGCCAGGAATCGCTGCGCCGCGCCTTCGCGGCGAGCTGGTCGGCATTCCCGGGAGCGCGGAATCTGGAGGTGGCGCCGAGCGGCCGCGGAATCGCGACGGCACGCTTCAGTTTCCAGGATGGGCGAAGCCGCGGAGCGGTGATGTGCGCCGAGACGAGTTCGGGGACGGGGATGTATTACGGGCTGGCGGCGCCCGCGGCGTCGTTCGGTCAGGATCTGCCCGGACTGGTCGGGATTCTGCGGAGTTTCCGTTACGGCGGTGGAGCGGGCGGCGGACAGAGTGCCTCCGGCCCGGCGACGCTGCCGCGCATGGTGAGCTGGCAGGAGCCGCACGAGATGGCGTACACGCTGCAGGTGCCGGAGGGATGGCGCATGTCGGGCGGACTCACGCGGATCGACGTGACCCATGCCCGCTCGGGTTTCCAGATGGACAGCCCGGACGGGAAGGCGGTGCTGCGGATCGGCGACCCACGAATCCAGATGTGTACGGTGCCGGGTCCGGGAGCGATGCGCGGTCAAGGCGAACCGCACTATTGCCCCTACCAGACAGGCGGGCAGGCGGGGCAGGCGTATCTGACCGGGACGCTGGCGCGGGAGTGGCAACTGGAGGGGCTGCAGATCGTCTCGAATCAGGCGCGGCCGGAACTGGCGGAAACCGCGGACCGGCTGCCCCGGCAAATGGGACTGAATGTGAGGAGCGCCTTCGGAGAGATTCGATTTCGGGCGACGCGGCAGGGCTCACCAGTGGAAGGGATGATCCTGGCGAACACGCAGATGCTGGCGTCTGTGCCGGGGCAGAATTTCGCAGTGGGCACGTACTATACGGAGTTCACCGCGCTCGCCGGACCGCCGTCGCAGTTTGGGCAAATGACGGCGATCGCGGGGCATGTCATCGGCACGATTCACTGGAATATTCAATGGTGGCAGAGGGAGCAGCGGATCGGCGCCGAGGTGGCGCGTCAGCGGTTGGCGGCGATGCATGCGCAGGCGGAGGAGCAGCAGAAATCGTTCTGGGCGCGGATGGACGCGAGCGATCGGCGACGCGACGCGGTCAACGACATCCTCGGCGGGACGGTGCGGCTGAGCGACGGGGAAGGACACACGTACGACGCCAAGGCAGGCAGCAATTACTATTTCCTGGATACGGATGCGGCGCGGCGCGCGGGGAAGCCGAATGACGCGGTGGTCGGAGGCGATCTTTATCCTTCCCCGATGGTGGATTTGCGGCCTTTGGAAGTGATTCGATAGCGGGCGGAAACTTTTTGCGGGTGAGGGCATATTCTGTACGTGAGCTAGAACGTGCCCTTGACCGGATTTCACGAGCTATACGGAAGCTATTCACGGGACGTCTACCGCTTCGCCTTATACCTGTCGGGTGACCCGGCAGTGGCCGATGATGTCACGTCGGAGACGTTCATTCGCGTGTGGAGTTCGCCCGAGCCGCTTCGCCTGGCGACGGTGAAAGCCTATCTGTTGACCATCGCGCGAAACCTCTGCCTGATGGAGCGGAGGCGCGGGTCACGCCGGCAGGAACTCGACGAGAGAATGCCTGACGGCGGCCGGAGCGCACTGCGCCAGGTGGAAGTGAAGGACGAGCTCGGACGGGTGCTGCGCGCCTTGCAGGAATTTCCAGAGGTAGACCGTGCGGCGCTCCTGATGCGGGCGGACGACGGTCTTCCTTACGAGGAGATCGCGGTCGCGCTGGGTCTGCCCGTTGCGACCGTCAAGGTCAAGGTCCATCGGGCACGGTTGAAGCTCGCGAGAATTCGCAATGAGGGGGTTTCCGCATGAACGTTACGCAGAATGTGATCCAGGATCTCTTGCCAGCTTACGTAGCAGGCGAAGCGAGCGCGGACACGGTGGCCCTGGTGGAGGAGTTTCTCCGTGGGGACCCAGACCTGGCTCGCACGGTGGAGGCATTACGCGCCAGCTCACTGCCGGAACTACCCGCCTCGTTGCAACCCACGAAAGAAAAGGAGACGCTGACGATGACGAAACAACTGCTATGGTGGCGCGGAGTCCTGATGGGCCTCGCGATCTTTTTGACTTTAATGCCGCTGTCTTTCCGCTTCGATCACGGACAGATCACGTGGAGATTCCTGCAAGAGACACCGCTTCCCGCAGCCGCGCTCGTTGGTCTGGGAGCGGCGAGCTGTTGGGCGGGATTCCTCTACGTGCGACGCCGGCTCCAGGGGACGGGGCTGTAGGCGGGAGTAAGTCCGTGCTCTTCAGTCGGTAAGTTCGACGGTATATTCTTCGATGACGGGATTGGCGAGGACGTCGTGGGCCAGCGCTTCGATATCCTTCTGCGCCTGGTCGCGCGTGACACCGTCAGCAATCACGATATCGAAGCATTTGCCCTGGCGGACATCAGCGACTTCGCGGTAGCCCAGACCGTTCAGCGCAGAGCGAACGGTCTGACCTTGGGGATCGAGTACGGTGGACTTGAGGAAAACGAGGACTCGTGCTTTCATCAGAACCACGATTATCGCACGCGGGACCGTTTGCTTAGAGCGAAGGCAATGGCGAGCATGGCAATGCCGACCGTCGCGGACGTGATGGGTTCGGGAGTCGAAGTGATGCTCGCGCCGCGGATCTGCACAATCACATCCTGCGCGCCGACTTGTGTGAGCGCGTAGACGTCGGTGAGCTTGGGGCCTGTACCGTTCAACGAGCTGAGGTACGTCTGGGCGAGGGTAAGGGCTGCGGGGTCGGCCGCATTACGGTACTCTACGTTGCCGGTTAGAACATTAAGCGTCCCGCTATTCTCACGAACGATTTCCCAGGCTGCGATCTGAAGCGCGCTGGCGTGCTGGGCATCGAGCGTGACGCTAAAGTCGGGATAGTATCGGCCAAACAGTTCGGCTAATTCTCCGGCCTTCGTGGCGCCCATCCCGCCGATGTTGGTTGTGCCCGCGCTCAGCGGGTTGAGTGTGTAGGTGTAGGTGCTGCCGGGCGAAACAAACTCGCGAGGCTCGATGCAGAATGCGAGGAAGGTCGTGGCCAGGCCCGTGCCGGCAGTTCCGCCTGTGATCGTAAAGGAGAATTCTCCGGTGGTAGTATCGACGAAACCGGCGCCGTCGCCGACATCTCTTTGAATCGCTTCGGAGGTCAACTCGCCATTGAAGAGGGCAATAATCGTCGCGGCCTGGACGTTCAGGCCGGAGAGCAGCAGCAGAGCTAGAACAGTTCTTTTCACAGCTTTAGAATGGCTCGAACGAATCGGAAAAAGTCGCATTAACTGTACTCGTTAACTCTCAGGACGCTGAGGGCCCCGGGACTACGCCGATCGTTATCAGAATCCTAATATCGAGGGCTGCGCATTCTCCGCCTTATCTATTTGTTTCTGCCCTCTTTGAGGGGGAAAGGTGCGAAAAACGGTACTGCACGTGCCAGTGCTTCTGCATGTCCTTACAAGTACCGCCACTGCGTCATGCTCTAGGAGTTTTCGACTCCGGCGCGGGGGGCCTGACAGTACTGCAAGCTCTGCGAAGACGCATGCCGCATCGCGATTTCGTCTATCTAGGCGATACCGCAAGGGTTCCGTACGGCCGCAAGCCGCCCGAAATGGTGACTCAGTTCGCCTTAGGGATCGCGGATTTTCTCATTGGACTGGGCGTCGAAGGGTTAGTGGTGGCGTGTAATACGGCGTCAGCGGTCGCGATGCCTCAACTTATGCAGCGTTCGCAGGTGCCGGTGTGGGGCGTAATTGACCCAGGTGTGGAAGCTGCGACACGCGCGACGCGCTCGAAGAAGGTCGGCGTGATCGGCACGAAGGGGACGATTGGTAGCGGCGCGTATCAGCAGAGACTCGAAGCACGGGGCCTGCAGACATGGGCGCGGGCATGCCCCATGTTGGTGCATGTAGTCGAAGAAGGCTTGGCCAACTCGCCGGAAGCGGAGTCGCTGGTGAACTACTATCTGAGCGGGCGGCCGGAGATGGACACACTCATCCTGGGCTGCACGCACTATCCGGTGCTGCGCAAAGTGGTGCAGAAGGCAGTGGGGAAGTCGGTCACTCTGGTGGATAGCGCGGAGGTCACCGCGGAGACGGTAGCCGCAGCCTTCGAGCCCCCACCGGCGCTATTCGAAACGGGTCACGTGGTGCATCTGGTGACGGGAGATCCGATCGCGTTTTCGCATACGGCGGAAGAGATCGGCGGGGTATCGGGAGAGACGATCCAACTGGCAGTGACGCAGTTGATGGAGAGAGAATCACAGCAGTCGCCGGCAGCCGGCGGGCGGCTTTGAGAGCGCCAACCGGCAGCCGGCAACAGCCGCCTTGGAGAGAGACTGTTGTGTTACCGAGCCGCGACCGCAAGGGAGCGGACTTTAATTCAGCAGACGATTCTGCCGCAGGTAAGCCGGCGTGTCGAGATCGTCGATATCGAGCATCGGTTCGGCTTCCGCCACCATGACGGGCTCCGGCGCTGGTTCAGGCTCCAATTCCATAGTCTGCTGGGGCTCATACACAGGGACCGCAGCCACGGGAGCCGCGGCATAGACCGGGGCAGCTTCGGGCGGAGGCGCCTGAATGCGAATCTCGGGGACCAGCGGCTGAGCCACGATTTCGTCGGGCTTAAAACCGGTCGCAATCACCGTAATCTTCACCGCATCGCCCATCGTCTCATTCATAGTCACGCCGAAGTTGAGCTGCACGTCCTCGCATTCGGCGGCCTCGCGAATAATGGCGCAGGCGGCATCGACATCATGCAGGCCCAGACTGCTGGACGCGGTGATGTTGATGAGGACGCCCTTGGCGCCGGCGATGGAAGTCTCTTCGAGTAACGGGCAACTAATGGCCTGGCGGGCGGCATCGACCGCGGCAGTTTCGCCGTGTCCGATCGCGGTGCCCATCATCGCGTAGCCCATTCCGACCATGGTGGCGCGGATGTCGGCGAAGTCGCGATTGATGAGGCCAGGCGTAATGATGATGTCGGTGATGCCCTGCACAGTCTGGCGAACGACTTCATCGGCGACCTTGAACGATTCGCCGATGCTGGTGCCGCGGGGCACGAGTGAGAGCAGGCGATCGTTGGGCATCGCGATGACGGAATCGACCGTCGCGGCGAGCTTCGCGAGGCCTTCGGCCGCAGCTTTCTTACGGCGCGATCCCTCGAACCCAAAGGGTTTGGTGACCACCGCGACGACCAACGCATCGAGTTCGCGCGCGAGAGCCGCGATCACCGGGGCTGCGCCCGTCCCCGTACCGCCACCTAATCCGGTGGTAACGAAAACCATATCGGCGCCCTGCAGAATTTCGACGATGTCGTCGGTGTTCTCGAGAGCGGCGCGCCTGCCGACCTCGGGGTTGGAGCCCGCGCCCAGGCCGTTGGTGACCTTGGCGCCGAGCTGCAATTTGTTGGGTACGTTGCACGCGGACAACGCCTGAAGGTCGGTGTTCATGGCATAGAACTCCACGCCTTCCAGGCCTTCCTGCACCATCCGGGCAACCGCGTTACACCCGCCACCGCCGACTCCGATTACCTTGAACCGGGCGCCGGTGCGCGCTTCTTCTTCCATCTCGTACTTCAGATTGTTTATGTCCGAATCAATCAGCGCCATCGTAATCTCTCCCTTCGCCTACTTCAGAATCTTGCCCAGCCATCCCGCGGTTTCCCGCTGTTGTTCATCCTGTGCTTTCAACTTCGCCGAATACATGGCCAGTCCCGCGGATGCGCTCCACTCCGGATCGTTCATGTCTTCGGGCCAATCCTGTATTCCAAACGGCAGCCCGTAGCGCGTCTGGCACTGCAACTCCTGCTGTGCGACATCGAGCAAATCGGGCAAGCGGGCCGCGGAGCCGGTGAGAAAGACGCCGCCGATGAGGGCGCGGTCCATGCCGCAGCGGGCCAACTCGCTGCGCACGAACTGGAACAATTCGCGCGCGCGGGCTTCAATAATCTAGTTGACGAACTTGCGCTGTGCCTGGCGAGGCTCGCGGTCGTGGGGCGTCGGCAACTCAACGATTGCGTTTTCGCCGCTGCGCTCGGAAAGTCCGCTGCCGTATTCGAGCTTCACCAGTTCGGCGTCTTCAAAATTAAGGCTCAGGCCCTGGGCGAGATCGCGCGTGAAGTGGTCGCCGCAAATGCGAACGGTGGAGGCCAGGTGAATGGCGTCGCCATAGTAAACCACCATTTCGGTGGAGTGTGCGCCGATATCGACCACCGCGATACCTTCGCGCCGCTCTTCGGGCAGCACCGCCGAGTAGCACGCGGCAAGCGCCTCGAAGACCGTCTCTTCCACGATCAGGTGCGCCTGGTTGACGGCGCCAATCAGCGAATTGTGCTCCTGGATGGAGGCCGTGACGAGATGAACGTTGATTTCGAGACGCGAGGCCAGCATGCGTCGCGGGTCGCGATGGCCCGGATGATCGTCAACCACGAAGTCCTGGGGGAACATTTGCAGGATCATGCGATCTTCCTGCAACTGCACATGGGAGGCGCGATCGACCACGCGATTCACATCGCGCTGCTCCACTTCGCGCACATGCCCGAGTTCCAATACGCCGCGTCCGTTGGCCCCGCGCAAAGTGGAGCCGCCCATCCCAACGGTCGCCGAGCCCACCGAAATACCGACCATTGCCTCCACATCGCGGAGAGCGGTCAGGATGGAATCCGCGACTGCGCCCTGGTCCGCGATTCTGCCCTTGATCCAGCCTTGCGAATCGACGCTCGAGCATCCCAGGAAACGAATGCGCCGATCCTCCAAAACGCAAATCACCATCCGCGTTTTGCGGCTGCCAGCGTCGAGTCCTACTGCGTAAACCGGTTTTACTGCCATTGGCCCTTAGTCCTCTGCCAAGATGCGGCCTTTCAACCGCAGGTCAAATTTTCGTGAGTTGGGCGAATGCTTCTCAATCTCCGGATAGTGGGAGAGGAAGTTCTGGAAGCGTTCGGCGAATTCGTTGTCGCCCATCGTCAGGTCCACGGTGCGGTGATCCACCTGCGCGACGATGTGAACGTTGTCCAGATCGCCCGCATTCACTTCGGAAACATCTTTCGCCAACAAGCCCAAGTCTTCCTGGACGCGCGCCAGGCACCGGACACGCTCGCGGCGCTGGCGCTCCTCTTCGTCTTCCCGCACGCCGCTCAGCACGGGAAAGGTGAACTGCGCCTGAGCGGGCGGATCCAGCAGAATGCCTTGCGAATCAATCAGGGCGACACCCGAGCGCAGCGACACAAAGGCCACGGGCGTCCGTTCGCGAATGCGGACAACCAAGCGGTCCGGCCAGATCCGCGAAACGGACGCGTCCTCCACCCAATCGATGGCCATCAGGCGCCGGCGCCGTTCCGCCAGGGGGACGGAGAAAACGCTGTGGCCGAAATCCGTCGCGAAGACGCGCAGCACTTTAGCTCGCGAGGTGTAGTTCATGCCTTGGATGGTGAGGGCATCCTTGTGATCGCGGGACAGGATGAACTGCGGGTCGGTCAGGACGAACAGGCGTACCTTGTACCCGGCCATGGCGGTGGAGACGAAGACCACGCAAAGCGTGATGAGTCCCAACCACATCCGCCATCGGATTTTCGGAGGTGCCTGTTTTTTTGTTTCCCTGGCCATATCAGTTCTTCGCCGCGACTGCGGCTTTCAATTTCGCCAAAACTTTGTCCCCGGCCTGGTAGACGCTGCCGGCGCCGAGCGTCAGGACGAGGTCGCCTTCCTGCGCAACTTTGAGGAGCGCATCCACTCCACGATCGAGCGTTCCCACGTACTCGACTCCGCGATGTCCGAACTGGCGAATGCGCTCCACCAGCGACTCGGCGGTTACACCTTCAATCGGCGGTTCGGAAGCGGCATATATGTCCATCACAAACAGGCTGTCGGCCTGGTGGAACGATCGCGCGAATTCATCCATCAAGTGGAACGTTCGGGTGTAACGATGAGGCTGAAACAGCACGTGAATATGGCGGAAACCGCAGAGCCGCGCGCTATCGAGCGTTGCGCGGACCTCGGTGGGGTGGTGGCCGTAGTCGTCTACGACGGTGATCCCGGCCTCTTTGCCCTTCACCTGGAAGCGGCGGTCCACTCCACTAAAGGTGGCGAGCGCTTCGCGGATGACGTCGGGCTTCACTTCCAGCTCCATGGCAGTGGCGATGGCGGCCACCGAGTTCAATACGTTGTGGCGTCCCGGAACTCCCAGATGGAAGGTGCCCAGATCGGTGCCGCGGTAACCCAGTCGATAGTCGCTGGCGAAGGGGCCGCAGACGATGTCGCTAGCTTCGAAATCGGCTTGCGCGGTAGTGCCGTAGGTGATCGTGCGGCGGCGGATGGCGGGCAGAATGCCCTGCACATTGGCATCATCGAGGCAGACGATGACGGCGCCATAGAACGGGACTTTGTTGACGAACTCAATAAATGCAGCGCGGATGTGGTCGAGCGAAGGGTAGTGATCGACGTGCTCGCGATCGATGTTGGTGACGACGGCGATGATCGGCGCCAGTTTGAGAAAGGAGCCATCGCTCTCGTCGGACTCGACGACCAGGAAATCGCTATGCCCCACGCGTGCGTTGGCACCACCCATGGTGCCCACGCGTCCGCCGACCACAACTGTCGGGTCGAGACCGGCATAATTCAGAATCGTCGCGGTCATCGAAGTGGTGGTGGTCTTGCCGTGACTCCCGGCGACGGCGATACCGTATTTCAGCCGCATCAACTCGGCGAGCAGCTCGCCGCGCGGGATGACGGGGATCTGGAGACGACGGGCTTCCTGCACCTCGGGATTCTGTTCGTCCACCGCGGAACTGACGACGAGAGCGCGCGCACCGGCGACGTTGGAAGCCTGGTGTCCCTCGTAGACACGAGCCCCCATGCCGGCCAGGCGCTCGGTAATGGGTGAGAGCTTGAGGTCGGAGCCTGAGATCTCATAGCCGAGATTCAGGAGGACCTCGGCAATCCCGCTCATGCCGATGCCGCCAATGCCCGCAAAATGTAGATGCTGGGGACGAAAAAACATTTACTTAACGTATTGTTTCGGCTATCTCTACAACTGTCAATCGAAATCTGATTGTCATGCGCACGCCAACTGCTCCAGAATTTCGGCGGCACGACGGGCCGCGCCGGGTCTCGCGAACTGCCGGGCAGCCGCTCCCATGCGCTCCAGGAGACCCGAAGTACTAGCCATCCCTGTGACTGCATCGAATAATTTCTGCCCGTTCAGCTCTTTGTCGGCGATCAATTTCGATGCGCCTCCGCGCTCGAGTGCCTCCGCGTTACGCGTCTGATGGTCATCAGCTGCGAAGGGAAATGGCACCAGAACGGAGGGTTTCCCCGAGGCTGCGAGTTCGGAGACGGCGCCTGCTCCCGAGCGGCAAATCACCAGATCGGCGGCACGAAACGCGGCGGGCATGTCCGAAATAAATTTCACAACTTCGCCCGGCAGTCCGGTCTCGAGGAACTCATTACGAACAGCTTCGAACCCGGAGACGCCAGTCTGGTGCAGAATCCGAATCGGGAAGCCCGCCTTGCGGAACAGAGGCCAGCTCTGGCGAGCAGCCTGATTGAGGGTGCGCGAGCCTTGGCTGCCCCCGGTGATCAGCACGTTCAAGACTTCCTCGCGGGGCTTCACGGGAATCCCGAAGAACTCCTCTCGGACGGGCAGTCCGGTAACCTCGGTTTTGCCCTCGCGAAAATAGCGGGCGGTCTCCGGAAAGTTGATGAGGGCGCGTGAGACGAACCGGGCAATCCAGCGATTGGTGAGCCCGGGAACGGCGTTCGGCTCCATCACCACAATCGGTTTGCGCCGCAGCAGCGCGGCCATCACGGGAGGTCCGGCCACGTAGCCACCCATGCTGAAAATCGCGGACGACTGCTTGACGAGTTTGCCGCAGGCAAGCGTCGTGAGCGGCAGTTTGGCCATGGTAGCCAATTTCTGCCGGAAACCCACCCGGTTCAGGCCGCCGATCTCGATGATCTTCAGCTCGAATCCCTCGGCCGGAACCAGCTTCGACTCCATGCCTCTCGCGGTGCCCACAAAAAACGGCGTGTGTCCCCGCTGCCGAAGCTCGCGAGCGACCGCCAGGGCCGGAATGACGTGCCCGCCGGTACCCCCTCCCGCCATCAAGAACTGCTTACTCATGGGGGAGTCCTTGTGGGGCAGGCGTTTCCGCCTGCCCACCTGCGATATAGAATCTACCGGTACTTGATTGGCAGTCCGGGTGGACAGGCGGAAGGGCCTGTCCCACGAGTGGCGGGAAAAACATAGCGAGTGGGCAGGCGGAAGCGCCTGCCCCACAAGTCCTACCCCGCATGCTCGCTCACATTCATCAGGATGCCGAGCAGCGCCAGCGTGCTCAACAGCGAACTGCCGCCATAGCTGACCATCGGCAACGGCAATCCTTTGGTAGGCATCATGCCCAGGACCACGCTCATATTGATCAGGCCCTGCACGACCACGACGATCGTGACGCCGAGCGCCAGGTAACGGCCGAAGTCGTCATGCATCAGCCAGGCGGCTCGCAAGCCTCGCCAGAAAATGATGCCGAAGCCGAGCAAGAGGCCCGCCGCGCCGATCAGCCCGAGCTCCTCGCCGACAACTGCATAAATAAAGTCCGTGTGCGCCGCCGGAAGGTAGAGTAGCTTTTGCTTGCCGTTCATCAGGCCGAGTCCGGTAGGCCCGCCCGCGCCAACAGCGATCTTGGACTGCTCCAACTGGTAGTTGGTGTCGCGTGTGGCGAGCGAGTTTTGCATCTGCGACTTGATGCGGCCGGTGGGGTCCAAACGGGCAACGATTCGGAACTGCGGATCGAAGAACTGCACGACGCGCGCCAGGCGGTACGGCTTGAGTGCGATCGAGATCAGGACGCCGATCATCGCGATTCCCAGCACCAGCGCGCAATAGCGCCATTCCAGGCCGGCGACGAAGAAGATCACGCCCGCCGCGATTCCTAGGACGACCGCGGTTCCCAAATCGGGCACGACGACGAACAGGATCACCAGGCCGACCGAGAGGGCCGCGGGTATCAGCGTATAGCGGCGATTGTTGATCGCACGCGCCCGCCAGGTAACGAAGAAGGCGAGAAAGACGACCAGCGCGGGTTTGGCGATTTCCGAGGGCTGCACACCCACCGGACCAGCACGAAGCCAGCGGTGGCTGCCGCTATCGGCGACGTAGACCGCCGCCAGCATGATCAGTGTCACGCCCATCGCGCAAAACGCTACCGAAGGGTTATTCAACTTACGATAGTCGGTCCTCTTCAGCGTCATCATCACGGCGATCGAAACCAGCGCCCACTCCACCTGGTGGATCACGAAGTACCAGCTATTGTGGAAGCGCTCGTCCATCTTTGCCATGACGGAAGACGCGCTGTAGAGAGTCAGCAGGCCGAACGAGACCATCAACAGGACGGTGATGAAGAGAATCCAATCGGTCTTGAGTCGTTGCGACATAATTAATCCTTCGAGTGCAGTTCGCGGACGAACTGCTTGAACATCTCCCCGCGGTGTTCGTAGCTTTTGAACTGGTCGAAACTGGCGCAGGCCGGGGCGAGAAGAACGGTATCGCCCGCGCTGCCGTGCTGGTACCCATACTGGACTGCGGCGTCCAGCGTATTCACATAGACGAGAGGCACGGCGCCCTGCAACTGATCGCCGATCTTTGCCGCGGCGGCGCCGATCAGGAGGGCCGCATGCGCTTTCGCCGCCAGCGGTTCGCGAAGCGCGGCGTAATCGAGGCCTTTGTCCTTCCCGCCAAGGATGATCCAGAGGCCGTTCGAAAAGGCGTCGATCGCCTTCAGAGTGGCATCGACGCTGGTGGCCTTGGAATCGTTATAGAAATCGATGCCGCTCAGTTTGCGAATGAACTCGAGGCGATGTTCGACGGCGTGGAAGGTACGGACGGCGGCGGCGATCTGCTCGTGCGAGACGCCCACGCGGGCGGCCGCGATTCCGGCGGCCAACACGTTTTCCAGATTGTGGCGCCCGCGAATCGGAATGTCGGCGGCGTCCATCAGAAGCCTTCCATCGAGCACTAACTTGTCGCCACAGGCGCTGGCGCCAGGCGTCACTTTTTGCTTGCTACTAAACCACTGAACCAGGGCTGCTGTGTGGTCGGCATACTGGACACAGACGGGATCTTCGGCATTCAGCACTGCAAAATCTTCGGCGGTCTGGTTTTCGAAGATGCGACCCTTGGCGGCAGCGTAGTTCTCGAAGGTGTGGTGACGGTCGAGGTGATTCTGCGTGACGTTCAGGGCGAGCGCGATGTGCGCGCGAAAGTTAATGATGGTTTCCAACTGGAAGCTGGAGAGCTCCAGTACG
>Ga0105237_10005180_pt1 | contig 14744 bp, 15 predicted proteins | sample KBSC24metaG_FD_81520 | JGI IMG/M metagenome (GOLD analysis project Ga0105237, IMG submission 81520) | Corn rhizosphere microbial communities from Kellogg Biological Station, Michigan, USA - KBS C2-4 metaG | ecosystem: Host-associated > Plants > Roots > Rhizosphere > Soil | place: Michigan, USA... | reverse complement strand
TATCATACCGCCATGTCCGGCAAGTGGCATGTATCCAATACCAACGGACTGAAGGACCCGCAGGCGCAGCTGGACTGGCTGGACCATCACACGCAGCACGACAGCTTTTCGCCCCTGGAGCAATATCCCACCAGCAGGGGATTCGAAAAATATTTCGGGACCATCTGGGGAGTAGTGGATTACTATGATCCTTTTAGCCTCGTCAGCGGCACCACGCCCATCACATCCGTTCCAAAGGATTATTATCACACAGATGCCATCAACGATACGGCAGTGGCGTATATCAGGGACTATGCGCATTCGGATGTCCCCTTCTTTTTATATGTAGCGGAGAATGCACCACACTGGCCGCTTATGGCAAAGCCCGAAGACATTGCAAAATACAGGGACACTTATAAGGCGGGCTGGGATGCCATCCGAAAGGCACGGTATGAGAAGATGGTGAAGATGGGACTTATCGATCCTGCAAGGACCAGGCTCTCACCCCGCTGGAACGACAAGCTGAGCTGGGAGAACAATCCCGACAAGGAATGGGATGCGCTGGCGATGGCTGTACATGCCGCCATGATCGATCGGATGGATCGGGGCATCGGGCGTATCATCAACGCTTTGAAAGAGACGGGACAGCTGGACAATACGCTGATCCTTTTTCTTTCGGACAATGGCGCCAGCCCTGAGGACTGCGCCGCCTATGGACCCGGATTCGACCGTCCCAACGAGACAAGGGATGGACGGAAGATCGTATATGCGACAAAAAAGGAAGCGTTGCCAGGACCCGAAACTACTTATGCTTCCATTGGTCAGCGGTGGGCGAATGTCGCCAATACGCCTTATCAATTCTGGAAGGCCGAGAGCTACGAAGGCGGTATTCATACTCCGCTGATCGCGTTCTGGCCTGCCGGGATCAAAGCAAGGAAGGGAAGTTATAATGCGCATGTGGGCCACGTAATGGATTTTATGAGCACCTTTGTAGAACTGTCAGGGGCTGAGTATCCCGGTGAATACAAAGGGCATCCGATCCCCCCGACCCCTGGCATCAGCCTCGTACCCACTTTTTCGGGGCAGACGACAAGAGGGCATGAGGAACTGTTCAATGAGCATTTCGGAGCCCGCTATGCCCGGGAAGGCGACTGGAAGATCGTGTCGAGGGCGGGCAGGGACAGTGTCTGGAGATTGTTCGACCTGTCGGAGGATGGGTCGGAGACCATGGACCTGGCTAAGGAGTACCCGGAGAGAGTGCGATATCTGGATAGCCTTTGGCGCAGGTGGGCCAATACACACTACGTGTATCCTAAGCCGGCAGAGAAAAAGAGAAATTAAGAATCACAATGACATAGTAAGATCCTTTTTTGGCCGGGTTGTAAGGATCCGGCCTTTTTATGCTACTAATATTGTAAAGTATCCGACAGGTGACAACACAAGACCAGGAATATATTTTCAGAGAGTGGTTGGAGCAGTATAAAGGGCTGTTCTTCAAGATCGTCAGGACCTATGCCGTCACTGCCATGGACATGGACGACCTCTTTCAGGAAATTGCGATCCAGGTATGGCGATCCATTCCTGTCTGGAAAGGGAATTGCGGCGTCTCCACCTGGATCTACCGTATAGCCATCAACACCGCCGTCAGCTGGACACGTAACGAAAAAAGACATCGGCAGACGGAAGGTCTGGAGGCCGCCCAGATATTGCTGATGGAGCCCGCCGCTGTGGCGGACGAACGGCTGACATGGCTTTATGAAGAGATCCACCAGATGGATGTCATCGACAGATCACTGACCCTGCTGTTGCTGGAGGGGTTTAGCTACAAGGAGATGGCTGACATCATGGGGATCACGGAGTCGAATGTCGGTGTAAAGATCAATCGTATCAAAAAGAAGCTTATTGTCAGATCTCAAAAACAGGACCGTTATGGAATTGGAGGAAGTAAAAAATATATGGAGCACCCAGAATAAGAAGATGCCGTACAGCATCGATACGGCCGAGCTGCATCGCCGGATATTGGCGAAAAAGGCGAAGGCTGTGAAGGTGACGAGCTTGTCGGAGCTGGTGAACATCGTGGTGGGTCTTGGTGCGGGAACGTTCACGTTGTGGACGAATACTACGAGTAAGCAACATAGCTTTTTTATCTACTGCTATTCTGTATGGATGTTCATTTTGGCGATATTGTTTATAGCCGCCCGTATCCGGCGGAAGTCTGCCGGCAGGCAATATGAGAGAAGCGTACATGGCGAGCTGCAACATGGTCTGGCGGTTGCGGGCTACCAGGTAAAGCTTTCCAAACTCATGCGGTGGAATAACATTGTCATAGGAGGACTTATACTTTTTGGTTTGTGGGAGACTGCAAAACCGTGGTGGGCTACCGTTTTTATCATAGTGGTTTTTTCCCTGGGCTGGTATGTCAGCGGCATTGAGAACAAATACTATCAGCGGCAGAAGAGGAGACTGGAGGAATTAAGAGACTTGCTCAACGCATGAATTTAATCACCTTTTAAGCGGGTATATTAGGGTTTGGCTGGAAAACGATTTAAATTTAATGGAGACATCACCCCAAGTTGTTAACCTAAATCATTTTTATGAAAACGCTGTTGCTGGCATGCATTCCGCTGCTGCTGTGCACGGAGGCGGGAGCGCAAAGCCAAACCAAAGAATACGGCGTACTTTCCCTGGATGCGGGTACTTTTTTTGCCCATCGCCCCGGACATGATATCGCCACCACTTTCCCCTATACCGTAACATCTCTCTCTTCGGGCGGTAGTACACAGAACACTTTTAATGGAGCGCTGCAAGGTAAGTTTACGAGTCCGGCCGTTATGGCGGGTTTGAAATTTGACTATGGGTGGCGGCGGAGCGTTTTCGACGTTGGAGCCGGTCTGTTTTGGGCGGATGGCGGCGATCATGGCGTTTATCTGAAGGCGGGCTATGGGTATAACTTTTATATTGGCGGACTGGCCATTCGACCCGCTGTCGACTTCTATTACCTGATGGGTAAGGACAAGATGGGCACCATCGACAATAGTCAGAAACAGATAAGTTTGCTCGGATTTATGGCCTACGAACAGTATACGGTCTCTCAGGATGATGGCGATGGCGGCTCCTATGACGAGACCTATGATGCGAACCATCTGGATATTAATTACAGGCGATTCACGCTGCTGGGTAATCCAAAGATCGTTCTGTCGACCCCGCCATTGGGCCGGCTTGTGGTGAACGTGGAACTGGGCTGGCTGGTGCAGATCTATCAACGCTGCGACCTGCAGCTGGAACAGACCAATACGTCCCATGCGGAGACCTTTACCGTCGGCAAGGTGCGGCTGGATATGAATGGATCATTGGGAGGTGCTTTCGCCGCCGTTAGCATTGGGGTAAGACTGTAAGGACGTAGCTGGCAGCCAGGTGTCGCCAATTCTTTCGCGTGTCCACCACTGATGCTCCTTATTCCCCGGCGGTGCAAACTTATACCGATAGAGGATGGCGCGTATGTAGCGCGGGGGCCTGCCGGGAAATGGATTGCCGGCAAAGAGGCCGACAGCGCCGGGATCATTATGCAGCAGCTTGCTAACCAATGTCATCGTCCATGGATATTCGTCCGGTGTGGACATGGCGGCAAACCACATCTCCCAGTCCAGGCGCAGCTGATAGGGAGCAATCTGCGGAGATGCTTTGTCCAGCGCTACGGGGAGGCCCTTGTACGGATAGGCTTTCCAGTTAGCCTTGTCGTCCGGGACGCTGTCCATCGTGCCTTCGAACACCACATTCATCCGCTCCTTCCCCACGGACCCAAAAGCGCCATAGGTATTTACCAGATTCAGCGGATCGAAGGAGGTATTCATGATCTGCCGCGACGACAGCATATTGACCGCGGGCTGGATGCTGAGAAACCCAATAAGACCAGTGATGATCCATGCCGTGATCTCCATCGGCCGGTAAGGCTCGGCATTCTCCATCGCCGTCATGGCGCGCCGGACCAGTGCCTGTGGCAATACTTTCGACAAGGCGCCATCATCGAAGCAAGCCAGTGCGGGAACAATGGTCAGCCAGTTGAGAAAAGAAAGATTGCCGCTGAGGATAAGGACGATCTGCAGGAGGATCATGATAATTCCGGCGACATGACGGGCAGTGCGCGGGCCGAAGGCAAACCATGGCGCAATGAGCTCCGCCAGCCAATTGAACCAGACGCCCAGCCGCAATATCCAGCGGGGTAGGAAATGGAACCATCTGCTGAGCGGTCCCGGTATGGGTTGTGTCTCGAAATGAAAATAGAGGGCTGTGGAGTTGCGCCACACCTCGTCACCGCGGAGCTTGATCAAACCTGCACCCAGCATGATGCGAAAGATGAGCCAGCGGAACAGAACAATGATCTGTATCGGAGGCGGTCGCCGGGAAAAAGGATGTGCGTCCAGCAGGGGACAGAGGAAGGCGGCAAGGAAGCCTGTCTCCAGCAATTGTATCTCCCATCCATACGAATACCATTCCTGTCCCACATTGACGAAGGACATATAAAGGAACCAGAGTGCCAGGAGCATGAGCGCATTGGCGTAGCCGGCGATGACGACACAGGAGAGGATCAAGCCTATCCAAGCGGCCGCCAGCAGCGCGGCATCGGAATGTCCCATCCAAAAAAGAGAGGGCAGACGTATAAAGCCCATGGTCGGACCGAGGGCGTTACTGATGCGTTGGAGATAGTTGCCTACGGGAAGCAGCCCGTCTGCACCGATGAGAGGGATCACCTGGCAGATCGTCACCAGAAAGGCCACAGCATAGACCACACCAAGACATCTTAGTATGATCCAGCGTGTGAGCCAGTATGTCGGGCGTTGGTCCATTCAAATGGCTGATAAGCAAATGTAGGACCCTTCGCTTATTTTCCCGTCGGATAGTCCTTGCCGGCGCCTTCTTCTCTGGTCTTTATGGGGCGTACCTCTATGCGGGCACCCTTGACAAAGGCAAACTCCGGATTGCCCTTGGCGATCTCTATGGCCTCGTCGATGTCTTTTGCCAGTATGTGATAATAGCCTACGATGATCTCTTTGCTCTCGTTGTAGGGGCCATCCTTAAAAGCGCCGGGTGTGCCGGAGATGATCTTTCCCTCGCGGATAAGGGGTTGTGCGCCTTTGAGGTTTCCTTTCTTTATAAGGTCTTCGATATAGACCATGCAGGCATTGATGAACTGCTGTTGCTGTTCGGGAGAGAAGCTGGCTTTACCGTCACCTTCGTTGCGGATGAGTAACATGAATTCTTTCATTTGGCTTGTTTTTATAATGACCATTTGCTTTTTCAAAAAGGTACATGGAATTTGAAATTTTTTTCCGACCAGGAGCCGCTGGAGTGCAGGCCAATTCCCGCACTCTGATTATCAGATGGTTGTCAGTCGGACGAGGCGTCTATTCAATAGGTCCTTTATGGACGACAGGGGGGCCAGCCGGATGGCATTTTCAAGAGCGGCGGAAGCTGGAGCAGGTTCGCCTGCCTGGATAAGGAACTCGGCCCGGGTGGCATGGAAAAGGTAATATTTGTCGATGGCCGGCTCGTCTTTGATGGTTTCCAGCTCGGCGAGGGCCTGGTGCGGGCCCCGGACCTTGGCGATGGCGACAGACCGATTGAGACGGGTGAGGGGTGAGTTGTCCAGGGTGATCAAAATGTCATAGAGTGAAAGGATACTTTTCCAGTCTGTGGAGGCATAGTCGGGGGCGATGCTGTGTTGGGCGGAGATGGTAGCCAGGATATGGTAGATGCTGAGGCTGTTGTTCCGGGAAGCTTCGTGGAGATGATAAAGCCCGATGGCCCTCAGCTGTCCATCCCATAATCCGCGGTCCTGCTCTTCCATGGTGAGGAGGCGGCCTTCGCTGTCTTGTCTTGCTGAAAAGCGGGAAGCATTCAGGAACATCAATGCCAATAGCGCTTCGACATTTTCCTTTTGCCGGATGGTCTTCTCGGCAGCTACTATCTGCGCCAGCCGGATGGCTTCTTCGCAAAGTTCATAACGGATGATGTCGTCGCCTTTCGAAGCGCTGTAGCCTTCGTTAAAAAGAAGATAGATCGTCTCGAGGACCGCGTCCAGTCTTTTATCCAGATCCCTTCCCCGTGGGATGTCGAAGGGGATGGCCGCCTCGCGTATGGATTGTCTTGCTCTTTTGAGCCGTTGGTTGACATTGTCCACGCTGGTGAGAAAAGCCCTTGCTATCTCCGGTATGCTGAAGCCGCACAATGTTTTTAACGCCAGGGCGATTTGCGAGTCGGACGATATGGCAGGGTGGCAGCAGGTGAAGATCATGCGGAGCTGGTCGTCCTGTATTTCCTCTTCGGAAAATAGATGGTGGAGGGCAGGTTCGGCGGTGAGCTCGGATTTGAGCAGATGTACGACGGAGGATACGTATTTCCTCTTATGATCTTCCCGGCCGATGGTTGTCAGCGCCTTGTTCTTTGCCACTCTGAATAGCCAGGCGGAGGGGTTGTCGGGTATGCCTTTGTATTCCCAGTGGGTCATAGCTTCCACGAGGGAGTCCTGTACGACGTCTTCGGCCAGGTCGAGGTTCTCTATTCCAAATATCCGGGTGAGGACAGATACCAGCTTCCCGGATTCGTGCCGGAACAGGTGGTCGACCAGTTGGGGAATATTATGGTTTTCCGTCATCCGGTGGGGATAATATTTAAAAGGTAATTTTTTTATGACAGACCGTCAAATTTGTATATTTATTCATGCCTTACAGTGAAAAATTAGCCGACCGTATACGTATCGCCCTGATAGACGTACCGAAGGTCGAAGAAAAGAAAATGTTTCGGGGAATGACGTTCATGGTGGATGACAAGATGTGTATCAGCGTAGGTCCGGACAGGATCATGTGCAGGGTCGATCCGGAAAAGCATGATCAGCTGCTGGAGGAGAAGCCCTGTCGTACGATGATCATGAAGGGGAGGGAGTATAAGGGGTATATACTCGTGAACGAGGAGGATGTGGCCAAGAAGGCTGAGCTGGATTTTTGGATCCGGCAGTGTCTTGATTTTAATGCGAGGGCCAAGTCGTCGAAGAAGCCCGCCAAAAAGAAGGCGCGTTAGCGTTCTCCGCGCCCGCGATCCACCCAATAACCCAACAACACAAATATCCACTGATACTGCGCAGCCCAGCCTATAGCATGTCCGGAAGACGGCATGGGAGAGACGGCGCCTGCGATCTGGTTGAGGACCAGCAATACAACCAACACCCACAACCCCCAATTACCTGAGGACCTCGTGGCACGGGTGGACTTGAAATAGAGAACCAGACCCGTGATAAAAATGGCGGCCTCGATGAGAATAGCCACCAGAGGATAGTTCCAGAGCCCAAATCCTACCTTGTCGGAATCATCGGGGAAGAGGGGCAGGTCGGGACGATGGACAAGCAGGTCGAGCACCCAATGGCTCACCACACAAATACCCAGCACAATGGCATTCCTCACATTTCTTTTGACCAGCCAGTAAAGCAGCCCAAAACAAAAACCCCAGAATATACCCATCAGGAGACTGTGTGTGATGGGATAATAGGTGAAGTTCAGTGGAATTTTGGGATTGCCTTTTAGCACTTCTACGTATTCGACGTTGAGCAGCAACAGTACGGGCCAGAGCAGGTCGGCCCATTGTACGGCGATAAACAGTGTCCCCAGCGATATCTTAGGAGCAAACTTCTTTGCCCCAAACCCTACTCCAAAATGTCCTATAACCATTGGTATTAATATTTTTTCCGCCACAAAATTATTCCGGCGGGAAAGAGGTTTTCTTGATAAATGATAAGAATTTTGCTTTCATGACCGAATTGGAACAATACTTACGAACATATATGGGCGTATCCGACGAGTATATGGCCGATCTGGTAGCTTATTTTCATCCCACCGCCCTGGATAAAGGCGACTATTTCCTACGGGCGGGCAGAGTCTGTGACAGACTGAGCTTCCACCGCAGCGGACTTTTGAGGGTATATGCCACCCATGACGAGAAGGACGTGACACAATGGATATCCTTTAAGGGAACGATGATCACACATCTGGAAGGTCTTATCTGTGACGTACCGTCGCCTTATAATTTTCAGGCCCTCACCGCCTGTGAATTTTACACTATATATAAAAAGGACTATCTCAATATGTCCCGGACGGTGCCCCCCTGGCCGTCACTCGAAAGAATGCTGATCACACGATGTTTTGGTTTTCTGGAGACCCGTGTATTTTCCCTCTTGTCCATGTCCGGGGACGAGCGTTACCGGTATCTTCAAAACACGAACCCCGACCTTTTTGACCAGGTGCCCCTGAAATATCTCGCCTCCATGATGGGGATGACGCCGGAATCGCTCAGCCGCATCAGGAAAAAGAATACCGTTAAGGCTGGTAAATAAGCTTGACCAGCCAGCGTACTGATGGCGCGAAGAGATCAGGATCAGGAAGCCGGTGCGTTCTTCTGGACCAGCTTCTGCAAGAGGCCGGGAACTGCCGCAGCGATAGCTCCTGATATGGCAGGGCTCAGGCCGAACTTGCTGCTTAATGCTCCTACCAGCCCACCGGTAATAGCACTGGTGCCGATGCCTCCTGAAGCCAGGCTGCTTTCGATGTTGGAAAGGAATCCACCGGCCATATTGCCCAGGTTGCCCAAACCCAGTCCGGCGGGGGCGCCTGTTTCTGCAGCCGGCGTCTGGCTTTGGATGTTGTCATGAATGTGTGTGGCAATCTCCTGGTGAATAGCATCTGCATGTTCGGCGGGGATTGCTGCGGCTAGCTCGGGGTTGTTGCCGAGGTGTTCTTTTACTGACTGTAGAATTTGTTCAAACATAGTGATGGTATTTAAGCGGGGAATAAATGTACGGGGCATTTGTGGATCAGCCTATTATCAAATTAATATGTAAATTTTAACAGACTTTATGTAAAGAATACTTGACATTTTGAAAAGCATGCTTTACCTTAGGTGGAAATATAAAGATTGATATGAAAACAAGATTTCTATTTCCCCACAAATACAGGCTCGTCGGATGGGTGCTGGCCGTACCCTCCTTTATATTGATGCTGCTGGTACTCCATGCAGACTTCCAGCTAGGCTTCCTCGAGTACGGAGGGAATGGCTTATTCAACTTCGACGGCCAGAAATTTCTTTTTGGCATACACAGACACAACTTCACAGATGAAGTCGGCAGCCTGCTGTTGATCTCCGGATTGTTGATGATAGCTTTTTCCCGGGAGAAAGAGGAGGACGAACGAACCGTCAAGCTCCGGCTGGAGTCCCTTTTATGGGCCGTCTATGTCAATTCAGCGTGGATGATGTTCTCCATTATTTTTTTTTACGATACGTTATTCGCCAATATCATGACCTATAATATTTGTACCCCGCTGATCCTGTTTATAGCGCGATTCAATTTCGTGATGTACAAAGAGCGAAGAACCCTGAAAAATGCCGGCTTATGAAAAACACTATCCGGGTCGAGCGGGCCATCCTGAACATCACACAGGCAGAACTGGCCGAAAAAGCAAATGTGTCGCGACAGACGATCAATGCGATTGAAAGCAATAAGTATATCCCTTCCACCGTGCTGGCGTTGAAGATCGCCCGTGTGTTCCAAAAACAGGTAGGGGAGATATTTATGTTGGAAGAGGGAGACTAAATCTTACATTATATGCAACCAAAAACATCTCAGTCAGCTGGGAAGGGCCTCCTATTGCTTGCCACGGCTCTTACCGGCACTCTGCTCTTTTCCTGCGGGAAAAGGACGGCAACAACATCTCCTGACACTCGCATGGAGCAGGCCGCGCAACTCCTTCACGGAGAAAAAAAGTCCGGAAGTCTTACGGGCGCGGAAAATGCGGGCAGTCTGGCCTTGAACTACAACAATGGCAGCCAGTACATCCTGGTAGACAAGCTGCCGGGCCCGGACAATATCGAGGCCTTTTCCATGATGTCTTCGGAACTGATCACCTCGCAGTATGGCATCGTCATCAAAGACCTTAGCAACAACAGGCTGTTGTTGCTCGCCAATAACGATGATGAAAGTATTCGGAGAATGCAGCAGGCAAGAACATTGTTGATGGGCGAGGCCGCCGGCTTCACCGTGTTCGGGACCATCTTCGGGACTACTATTGTGAATCCCGGCTGATGCGTAGGCCAGGCCACCTGCCGTAGCCTCACGGAGAATAAAGCCGCCCTTTTGGGAAAAACATACAGCCGATGGTTCAATGATAAAAAGAGCCATCGGTTTTCTCATTTACTTTGCGAAGCAATCAAGCAAATAACGATATTATTTAGACGGGGCAGGTTTTCGATCCAAGGGGTCTTTGAGAGTAAGACCCCTTTTTTTATGACCCCCCAAATACAGGAATTATTTTAAAAATACCAGCGGACCATTATTGACGGCCAGTACCAACACTTTCGATCCATCTGGCCTGTTGATCCATTTTGCATCGCGTACTTCACCAGGCGACATTGGTAGCTGGGACAGGTATGGAAGATCTCCCGATGCAGCGTTATAGCCGAATAGGGTTGGGTTCATCGCGTCATAGCGTCCTTCATAGGGCTGCACGCCATAGAAATTCCCCGCTGCCAGATAAAGGTTTTTATTGTTCACCGGGACGGACGAGGACTTGTTCACCGGGACGGACGCAAAGGCAAATACGGGCGCCAGCTGCACCTCATCGGGCAAAGCACGGGCGGAAAAATTACCTTTGCCATCATTGATAAAACAGGTGGAGCTCAACGTCACCGCATTCAACGTACGAGCGCCCTCCAGCCGGCTGCCAAAAAGAAATGCAACATTCCTGCCCGCCACCTCATCATAGGTGAGATGTTCTTTTTTTAAGACTGGTAAAGCCAGTTCCAGCTGATCTTTGCCAAGAAAAGAGTATTCTTCACCACCGATGGTATACGTCATCACCTGCTCCACCGAGCCATTATTGTCGAAATCCTTTACATACAATTTCAGCGGTCCGTCCTTGCCCGCATATAATTTGGAATTATGCCCCCAGTTCCCGGCCAGGATATCCGGGTGACCATCGCCATTGACATCCGTAACGTAAAGACATTGCCAGACACCGCTGGAATTACCAATGTCCGACTCCCGGAAAACACCATTGTGGTTAATAAATATCTTCAACGACATCCACTCCCCCGCCACGATCAGGTCCGGCCATCCATCGCTATTCACATCGGCAAAAGCACAGGAAGTGACGATCCCCATCTCATCCAGCCGGATCACGGATGTGTCAGCCAACTTAAAATGGACAGGAGCCGCCCGGGCGGCGGGACCGCCCTTGCTATCATTTAGTAACAAATAAGAAGGCGAAGGATAGCCATATCGTTTTGCATCGCTGAGACCTCCGACAAAAATATCCTGCCTGCCATCCTTATTTATATCCGCAACCGCCACACAGGATTTATTCGTCAACATCGCCGGCAGGGTCCCCGCGGGCTCGGTAAAATGTCCCTTTCCATCGTTGATATACAAATGGTCTGCGAGAGCGGGATGCCCGTCTGGATATTCGTTACCGCCGCTGACTACATAAAGATCAGGGCTGCCGTCATTGTTGGCGTCGAGAAAAACAGCATCGACACCTTCTGAGTTAGCATTTCGGGCGAAAGGCCCCCCACCGGAATGCCCGGGGCTCCCGCCTGCCCGGTCAGGCCCCCCACCGGCCTCACGAAAGTTACCATCCTTCCCCTGGATCAGTAAAGCACCGGGCTGTCCTTTGGCTCCGCTGACGAACAGATCATCCAACCCATCCTTGTCTACATCGGCTACAGCCATCCGTGGACCACGGGTCGACTCCATATGCGGGATCAGGTACTGCGTATTGAAGTCGATAAAGGCATCCTCCTTGTGCCGCCATCCGGTATTTATCTTTTGAGAAATATCTGTCAGGGCTGGCCGGCCGGCCGGGATATGGGCCGGCTGCTTATCAGGGAAATGATCCGCCTGCATTTCCGGGAAATGATCCCGGTAAACAAAAGCCTCCCGGGCGTCAGCCTGTCGCAACACGAGATGTTGATCGGCCCGCACATTCCTGAGCAGCTGGCATTGTTGATCCGGCCAGACCACGAGCAGACTGTCGACCATCTGAAGACTATCCAATCCAAAATTAAGACGGAGTTCGGAAGAAGACTCAAATCCGCGGGTAGACATCAGCTGCTGGTATTGCATCGCTCCTCCCGTAAAAACCCAGACCTTTGCCCCGATGCCCGTCGTATTCAAACGAGCCCCCTTACAGGTGAGAGATAAATAATGTTTGGCAGGTGTATTGTTTTTCAAAATGGCCGCGGGTCCATTCAGGCAATTGATCACCACGTCGAGCCTGCCGTCATTATCCAGATCCGCATAAGCAGCACCGTTGAAACAGCCTGACAAACCCGCTATTCCCCAAGGCGCGCTCACATCGGTGAAATGCATGTGACCATCCCCCTGAAATAGATAAGGGTGACCATAGCCCTGTGGCATTTTCTCCAGCAGGGTCTTTTCCAGTTGGCCGGGAGTGCCATATTGCCTGGGGTCACGGATATTCGAGAAGAATTGTATAAAATCCAGATCGAGCGGCCGGCGTTCGATGCCGCTGGAAATAAAGAGATCCTTCTTGCCATCGTTGTCAAAGTCGGCCATTAGGGGGCTCCAGCTCCAGTCCGTCGCAGCGATGCCGCTGATCAATCCAATATCGCTAAAGCTTTTGCCATTCCCATTATTGACCTGCAGACAGTTCCTGGAATACTGATCCTGGTATCCGTTGCGCGTTATCTTTTGTGTATAGGTGTCCAGGTGCTCGCCGTTGCCATAAGTCTTTAATATCTTTTCATCGGATGGCAGCATATCCACCGTGACGATATCCGGCTGGCCATCGTTGTTGAAGTCGGCGATGTCATTACCCATGCTGTAGCGGCTATAATGCCTGAAGTGATCGGCGCCGCTCTCGACGAAGGTGCCGTCGCCCTTGTTGACATAATAGTAGTCATTCTCATGGAAATCGTTGCCGATATATATATCATCCCATCCGTCGTTGTTGAGGTCCGCAATGCCAAGTCCCAATCCATAGTTCAGGCTGCTCTGGTAAATACCAGCCTGTGCAGTGACGTCGGTGAATTTTGGCACTCCATCCATCCTATCATTCCTGAACAGCCGCCCGCCGGAATAAGGGTCAGGCTGGCGACGATGGGAGGTATCCACGATGTGCTGGTTGGGATGTTCAGACTGGTTCAGGATAAAACAATCCAGGTCGCCGTCGTGATCATAATCGAAAAAAGCGGCCTGTGTAGAAAGACCCGAGAATGCCAGACCGTATCGGACAGCGCTCTCGGTAAATGTGCCATCGCCGTTGTTAATGAACAATTCATTGTGCCCTTGCAACCCATGCGTATTGGCCACGGCGCAAACATAGATATCCAGCAAGCCGTCGCCATTGACATCGGCCATCGTTACCCCGGTGCACCAGTCGGCCGTTCCGCCCACACCCGCCCGTTCCGTGATGTCCTCGAACTGAAATCCTCCTTTGTTCAGATAAAGCTTATTATTCCCCTTGCTGTTGGCGGTGAAATAAATATCCGGCAAGCCGTCGTTATTCACGTCGCCGACCGCCACTCCTCCGCCATTGTAATAATAGATATATTCCAGGATCCCAAGACCGGGTCTGGATACAGGCGCATTCACGAATTCAATATGTGTCTCTGCTGAAGATAAGGGTATAAAAAAGGCCGGCGGCTGATGGCAGCCGGCCTGCGTCATGATCGCAACAGTCGTGAGCGCGATAGATAACCAAAACAGAATTTTTTTCATTTTGCCTTGGGCGGCCTAAGCCGGTTGACAATCCGGAACACCGACTCCGGATTGTCCTCATAGTCAAGAAGCACCCCTTTCGGTGAATACAACATCATGGCAGGGTACTTGCGGGGCTTGAATCGTACGATGAACTGGTTCAGATTATCCTGCAATAACAACACATTCTTCTGTGTCTTCAACGCCCCGCCGTATTTATCCAAAAATAAGCTAAGCTTCTCCCGGCTGTCCAGACTGATCACATACATTGCCGCATTCCTGAAAGCTGCGTACTGCTCTCCGATGGTATGCACGGCACGCTGACAATGTTCACAGTCCGGATCGACAAAAAGGAAGAACAGCGGTGGACCCTGCGCAAGGTCCTTGTTGGTAAAAGCCTTATTACCCTGGCCCAAAAAACTGAAGGCCGGAATACTCTGCGCGGGCACCTGCGCCTGCCCCCTCAGCACCAAGGAGAGGAAGAGGCCAGCTACTATTAATGGACGGGTGAAAGGTCCCATATCTTTATTGATTGAATAGTTGCATCTCCTCCATTGGAAAAAAGATAGATGCCGTCAGCGTTCTCATCCGGGAATATTTGTGTCGACAAGACGTACAGCCCATGATCGGCAAACACTTCCAGACTCGACCTGTCTACCAGTATCTCCAGGTGGAGGGTTTTCCCGGCAGGCGCGGCAGACCCGGATTGCCCGGTGCCATTCAGGCTGATGGTTTGTATCTCGCGCCCCGCTTTTATCTTCCCGCCGCCGCTATGACTGCGATCCACGTATAGTTGGTGGAGGGCGGCATCATATCCGATCTTCGTACCGGTGCTGTTGTCCTTTGCTGCCAGAAGGAAGCCGGCGTTGGCGCCGTCACCAACCGCGAGGTCAGCCTCGATCCAATACGCATTGCCTGGCATTGCTTTCCATTTTTGCGCAGGGCTGGACTCGCCGGCCGGCCCGGCGTGGTGGACCATGATGTCTTTTGCTGCCGTCATCCTATGATG
>Ga0105237_10005174_pt1 | contig 14756 bp, 8 predicted proteins | sample KBSC24metaG_FD_81520 | JGI IMG/M metagenome (GOLD analysis project Ga0105237, IMG submission 81520) | Corn rhizosphere microbial communities from Kellogg Biological Station, Michigan, USA - KBS C2-4 metaG | ecosystem: Host-associated > Plants > Roots > Rhizosphere > Soil | place: Michigan, USA... | reverse complement strand
CATGGAAAGTTCAACATAGTTGCCTTGCCAGCAGAGGCGCAGCTTTCATGTGTCAATGGTATAGTAGCAACGGATGTTAATGCCGACGGCAATATCGACCTGGTTCTTACAGGCAATTCACATTCAAGTGAAATCATTTATGGCTGGATGGATGCTTCGCCCGGTTTGGTGTTAACAGGTGATGGTAAAGGAAATTTCAGACCGGTTCCTCCTTCGGAAAGTGGATTGTTTCTTTACGGAGATATGAAAAGCCTTGTCTCTATGTATGATAAAAAAGGAAATGGAATCTTGCTTGCAGCAGCCAACTCGGATAGCTTAAAAGTAATAAGACGAGAGCCCGCAACAACCATCGGTGTTTTTTATGCAAACCCCCGGGATGTGTATGCTGAAGTCAGTTTTAAAGACGGCCATAAAACAAAACAGGAATTTTATTATGGCGCCGGGTATTTGTCGCAATCGGCAAGGGCGATAAGTATCAGTCACCTGGTAAAGTCAATTGTAGTGGTCGATGTTTTGGGCAACAAGAGAAATGTTCTGCCTGTTTCCACATCCGTTACACACTTAACAAGAGCCTCACAGTTTTAAAACATGAATCATGAGATTATAATGGTTTTAATGCATTTAATCCTCCATTGAAAACTTCTGCCCGGCGTTACTTCAATCTATAGCAAAGATCGAGTTGGTCTAAATAATTATAACACTCCTGGTCACGTCTTAAGGCTAACTATAATTTTTATTGCCTTCATGCAGCGAAATAACTTGAACTGTTGACTTAACCTATCAGCGCGCCGCTTCTAAAACAACTGCCCTGCTAGCCGGTAACCAGATTTACACCAAAAAAAGGCCCCTGTGAAGACAGGGGCCGCAACCAAAACTAACTGCTTATGAGAATTTGTAAGTATTTAAATTTCTCCAGCAAAGTTATTACGCAATATCCGTTCACCGTGTTAAAACAGTATTATAAAGAAGGCACATGTTGTTAATAGTGCCTTAAACAGGTTAAAGATTAATTATACCGGGAACAAATAACGGTGAGCGGCGAAAAAAATCATTTGTATAAGCGTATCAATTCAGAAAATTTGAATGTCAGGCTATTTGCTGTACATGTTGTCTTACCAGTAACTGGCCTGTTGATACAATTGTAAAAAGGCATAAAGTTTCAGGAATAACTGTTTACATTTATAGTGGTCTTCTCATGAATGTATCATTACAATAAAATAAACATTACATGACAAACAGGAGGAAATTTATACAAGAAACAGGTGCCCTTTTTTTGGGTGCCATTGCTTTGCCAAAATTAAGTTCAGCCCGTTTTCTGCCACAGGCTCATAAGGCCATCGGTTTGCAATTGTATACCCTTGGTGATTTGATGACCACAGATTCAAATGGAACATTGAAAAAGCTTGCTGCTATCGGTTATACAGAGCTTGAAAGCGCAGGCTCCAACAAAGGAAATTATTATGGGTTTAAACCGAAAGAATTTGCCACTATTGTTAAGGATGCCGGTTTGCACTGGCGTTCAGCGCATGTAGGTGGCGCTCCTTTTACCATGGAACAGATTTTGAAAATGGCGAAAAATGCACAGGATTCTGCAAGAATCAAGGCAATGGCCGATCGTTTTAAAAACATGGGCAAAATGCTTAATCTTAAAGACAATCATCAGCAACTGGCGGATGATGCAGCAGAAGGTGGCATTAGCTACCTTGTATGCTCAAGCATACCGGTAAGCACGCTGGATGAAATAAAGACCGCGGTGGATGTTTTTAGCAAAGCCGGTGAGGCCTGCAAAAAGAATGGCGTTCAGTTTGCCTATCACAATCATACAACAGAATTTGATGAGGTGGAGGGCCATCGGCCATTTGATTATATTCTTGGCAATACAGATAAAGAGCTTGTCAAGATGGAGCTGGATCTTGCATGGGCAACCAAGGCAAAGCAGGATCCGGTGGCTTTGTTTAAACAGCATCCCGGGCGTTTTCCCCTCTGGCATGTGAAGGACCTCGACAAGACTACGCAAATGCCCACAGAAGTGGGGGCAGGTATTGTTGATTTCAAAACTGTTTTTGACCATGTAAAAGATGCCGGCATGAAATACTTTTTTGTAGAGCAGGATCAGGCACCACAACCTTTACAGAATATTACCAACAGTTACAATTACCTGAACAAGCTACTTAAGTGATCGTTCATCCTTTTAGGAAGAAAACAGGAAACTATTTTTTTTTATGCCTTTTGGATTTATTGATCAATAAGACTATAAGCGGTTAGGATAGCAATTAACCGGAACCGGGTAATTTATTAGAATGAATTCTGCCCCATTTTATCGCTTATATGAAAGAAGTCAAAATCTACATAACCTCCGGAAGTTTTAGTGGCATAATTGAACAATCCAAAGCGGTAACCCATAAAGTGTGGTAGTGTATAAGACATTTGCAAAGTAGAACCAATTTTTGTCCACGACTTTCCATCGAAACTATAATAAAAATAACCCTTGTCTGTAAGATTTTTAAAATCACAATCAGCTCTTAAAAAAACAGTCTTTTGTGTAACCGGAATACGCCCTGCTTCGACCGGCACACCGGAAGCAGCATTTATCATCACAATTGATTTTGTGCCTGAATCTGCTTTTACGCCTATCCAGCCATAATTCTTTTGCAGAAGTAAAAGTCCCGCATAATCGCCGTCTTTCATATGAGATATATCAATGGCTGTTACACCTGAACATTCAGGCCCAAAAGTTCTTTGTGTTAAAGTATTACGTGCCAAAAGAATTGAAGTATCCACCCGGCCGGTAATCAATCTGAGATAACCTGGCCGATCTTTAAGTGACCATAATTTGCTATCCGGGTTATGGTTCCATTGCCAGGCAAGGGGCAACGAATTACTGCCTTGTTTCCTGTTGAATTCATCAGAAGTTACAATACCTGGCATATAGCCCTTGCTTACCGGGAGATCCAGTGTATCAGGTGCTTTGTTATCAATGCCAGGCACAGGCCATCCATCTTCCCATTTAACCGGTACCAGGTAAGGTATGCGACCAACCGCGCCGAAATCACGGAAAAGATATGCGTACCATTCTCCCTGTGGAGTATTGATAAGACCCCCTTGCGCTATGCCTTTGTCTTGTAAAGCAACACGCCCTTCGTAAGGCCCTGTAATTTTATCTGCACGATGAATAACAACAGTTCTCATACCTCCCCTGGGCCAACAGATATTGAAAAGATAATACTTGCCATTTACTTTGAATAACTGAGAGCCTTCAGCAGGAAGACCTATATTAGAACCAGCAGGGGCACTTGCATTTTCAATGAGCACCCTGCTTTCGGTACCTGCCTTGATACCGGACAGATCTTTATTTAGTTCTGTCAGCATTATCTTTCCACTGCCATAAACCATATACACCTTTCCGTCATCATCAAAAAATAAAGAATGATCATGAAGCATTGGCTTGAAGGAAACAGATTTCCACGGCCCCTTTTCAATATTTTTTGTTGAGTAAATGTATGTTTTGCCCGTAGTGCCGGCGAACGTAGTAACATAGTAAGTGTTATTATAATAACGAAGACTACTGGCCCAGGAACCCCTGCCATAGGTGCTCTTCCCGTTGTTAAGATTAAGTTCATCAACATCATCCAGAATATCATAAGCATAGCTTACAATTTGCCAGTTGATAAGGTCTTTGGATTTCATTATCGGAACGCCGGGACTAAGATGCATTGTGGTACTGCTCATGTAGTAAGTATCTCCTACACGAATCATTGACATATCGGGAACATCCGCAAAGATGACGGGATTTTGTGCATGCTGCGCCAGCAAATAAGCAGGTGAGAAAAACAGTATGATAACTGTTATGGCAAGATTTTCAAATATTTTTTTCATACCGATGCTAAGTTGCGAATGTTTAATACTCCCTGGTTGTTGCATGCACTGTGTTTATTTATGTGTCTTGATTCTGATTACAGTGAGTGACATGGAAGGGATAGTATAGTTAAAATTTTTGCTAACAGTGAAGGTTGAATTTACAGGAATAATACGCTGCGGGTTATCCAAAGTATTGGCGGCTTCAGGACTACCTGTTAGCTCTGTTTTCTCTGCACCAGGTATGATGTTTTTGAAGCCTGACAGGTTAATCTTCATCGTTTTGATTTGATCACTTGCATTAACAAGTTTCAAAATAACATCACCCGATTTGCTATCGCGAACGCAAGAGCCTGCCAGCGTAGAATCTTTATTATCCTTCACAATTACATTTTCAAAATACAGATCGCCCCGGTTTGTGGAGAACATTTTCTGTACATGATAATTGACTGTAGGAGATATTGTAGCGTTGTCAAAATATATCATATCCGGATTCCACTGGGTGAAACCTTTTTTTGCCAGCAATGGTGCATACGATGTCATTCTTACTACATCTCCATTCCGTTCAAGTGAAGTCATATATGCTGCTTCACAAATCGCATTGCGCAGTTTGTTGCCCCATGAAGCATATTCTCCAACATAAACCTGGGTGGCATTCCGGGTATAATCGTCGTAACGGTATTGATGGGAGATAAACCATTCGGGTGCGCTATAGTAATGCTCATCAACAACCGGCAAGTGCAGTTCGTTTGCGAGTTTCCATCCCTTTGTATAATCCTCACCCGCAGGCATTGGGCCCACTGTTCCAATAACAGTGATTTCAGGGTGCTTTACTTTTACCGCATCATAAATCATTTTAAACCGCTGTTCAAATTCTGGTGTAATCTTGTCTTCATTGCCAATGCCAATGTATTCGAGATTGAATGGAGCAGGATGACCTGCTTCTGCACGTTTAGCGCCCCAGGCGGAAGATACGGGTCCATTGGCCCATTCAATCAAATCCAGGACTTCCTGGATATAATCTGTCATTTCATTCATGGGTATTGCTTTTTGACCCGTTCCACCAATACGCCAAGTGCCGCCTGAATTCTGGCAACTGACAGCCGCAGGCAATACAGGCAGTGGTTTTGCACCGATGTCTTCACAAAACTGGAAATATTCAAAATAACCTAAGCCTGCTGTTTGATGATAACCCCAGATATTCTTTTGTTCAATGCGTTGCTCAACGGGCCCAATCGTATTCTTCCATCGATACATATTTCCCAATCCATCGCCATGCGTCAGGCATCCGCCAGGAAAGCGAATGAATGCGGGCTTTATATCTGCCAGCATTTGAGCAAGGTCGGCCCTCAATCCATTGGGCCTGTTCATAAAGGTTTTCTCCGGAAAAAGGGAGATTACATCCAACGCAAGTTTGCCTTTTGTCGTGGCAAGTATTTCCAGGGATGCACTGTCACTGCCTTCAGATGCAGTAAGGCTGATAGTGTATTTTTTCCAGTTGGATGAAGAGATGGAAAACTTGTCTGCAGTAAGTAACTCTCCTTTAGTTCCCCTTAAAATGACAGACAGTGTAATGGGATCTGCACTAAGCTGGCGCGCAAATAATGACAGGCTGTATTTGTCTCCCTTTTTAATCGCTATATGATCAAACCCACTGTTCCTGAAACCAACACCGCTATCGCCCACATGTTCAACATTCAGGACAACGTAGTGAGGATTGTTGGGATGAACTGGTTCACTTGTCTCCACGCTGACTGAGCCATAAGAATATCCCGGCGTAATATATTGCCAGAAAGAAAAAGGATTCCATTCCCTTCTGTCTGTAGGGCTATATTCAAATGAACGGTTTTGTACGAGTTCTGCATAGAGCCCTCCATCGGCTGAATAGTTAATGTCTTCGAAGAAAAGGCCAAATAAATCAGGACTAATCTTTTTACTTCCGGAAGGTGTTTTGGCTTTTGTATCCTGGGCAATGATTAGTGCAGGTAAGAAGATACACAGCACGATTACCAGGAACACTTTAAACGGATTGAAAAAGAACCTGTGAACAAATGACTGGTTACTTCTTTTCATATCTTATGGCTTTTCTTTAAATGGTGATTATTTAAACAGTTGTGAGGAACTGCAACGATTGTTAGATTTAAAAAGAATTTCATAAAGCAATTATTGATGAATCCTTGATGCCGGATCTATTTCTTATCCATCCCTACATGTAGCAACTTAAAATGCCGGAGGCTGTTGTTCATATGATTATTTAAGCAATCTTACATTCTGGCAAAAGGAATCGTCTCTATTATTATAAATTGTAAATATGACAATTGTTTTTATTTCATGCAAATTTTTCTTTTGACGGAGAAACAATGTTGGAATTTCTAAAGATAGTATTCTTCGAGTTACCATCTGATGCTTGGTGATTGGCATTGTTTAAAATGCTCTTCATTGCTAAAGAAAAAATATGGTGTGTGGTTATTTCTTACAACAGACAACTAATCAGGAGCAATAGTTGCGATATTAATTGTTTATTTTACTTTTTATCTGTCACTTCTTAAAATGCATGTTTATCCGTAAGCGACCCGATGAATGAAATGAGATCTTCTTTTTCTTTATCAGTAAGATGTAATGGTATTTGTGATAATGTTTGGTTCGTTATTTTCAGGCCCATACCAGCGCCACCACCCTTGTCATAAAAATCAATAAGCGTCTTAAGACTTTTAAATTTTCCATTATGCATGTACGGTGCGGTTACTGCAGCATTACGTACTGTGGGTGTTTTAAAAGCGCCTTTATAAAAGCGAATAGGAAAAAAATTATAACGCCCCTTGTCTGTATCTGGAACCGGATGGCTAAAATTATCATCCGATGTAGTGCCTAATATTTCATATTCTGTTTTGTTGTACAATGGGGGTGTTAACCCATTAAAAAGAGGCGCAAAGTGACAGGTGCCGCATTGAGCTTTGCCCATAAAAATATTAAAACCGTTTTGTTGGGCCTTAGATAAAGCATTACTATCGCCCTCCATGTATTTATCAAATGGTGACAGAAATGGTGTGAGGTTTCTTACGTAAGCTGAAAGTGCAATACTTACCTGGTTTATAGTAATTGCATTGTCAGCTTTGTGCCATAATTGGTTAAACTGTTCCTGATAGCGCTTGTTTTGCATAAGCTTGTTACAGATAACAGTATCTGAAGCATTCATTTCCTGTTTGTTGTTCATTACGTCGTGAACCTGTGCTTCAAGGCTTGCGGCCCGGCCATCCCAAAACTGGCTGTATTGATAAATAGAATAAAGTAATGTTGGTGTGTTTCTTGTAAGCTGTGTCTGCCCGTTGAAAGTTTTATTACGCGAAATACCATCAGTAAAATAATTGACAGGAGAGTGGCAACTTGCGCAGCTACGTGAATTGTTACCAGATAACGTCTTATCAAAAAATAGTGTCTTACCTAAGTTTATGAGTGCTTCACTTGTATCGTCATATACATTTGAAAAAGCATTTTTATTAAAAGCATTGGGTTTAAACAGATCTGTTGCTGTAGGGTTTAAAGTGTTTGCTGTGGTGAGAAAAATATCGTTTTGTTTACAGAAAATATTCAGGCTTGTTTGTAAAGGCAACGCATAAGCTGTTAAAAAATGAAGGCGGTCGAACGAGTCAAAAGCGCTATTTCTATTGACATAATCCCTGGCACCGGCAAGATAATATCTAATGCTGTCGCCTTCTTTATTTTCAATGTAAGGGTTTAATATAATCCGTATGACATCTAATGCCTGCTCTGCTTCTTCCACTCCGCTTTTGAGCAATGGTGCATCATAGCCGGTTATGTACAGTGTCATGATGCGGATAAATTCCAGCCTGATGCTTTCCATCAACTGCGCATCTGTAGCACTGAACCGGTAAAACAGGGAAGGTATATCTGTGGCTGATGATGTTATAAGGTGCGCCTGCTCGATAAGCGCAGGCTTATCAGGATTTTTTTCATACAGCAACCCTTCAATTACCTGTAATCCTTTTGGTTCCTGGTATTCCATGTACGGTTCTTCCACTTCATATTTGGGCGGGCCATTGTATACCTGCGCTTCGCTTGGATAAAAATATTCCAGGAAGAAGGAAATTTTCTTGTATTGCAACCTGCAAATCTTTAAAGCTGTCCTGGCGCGGATGATGGAAGAGCTATCACTTGAAATATTTTCAAGGGATGTTTGCAAAGTCATTGCTTTGGTGGCGAACAGCGCTGCTTCATTTTTAATATAAGCCACCAATTGCTGATTTTTGAGCAGCGGTTTCTCAGGCAATTTTACAGAAACTGCTATCGACAATAAAAGGCCTGTTATAAAATAAACCGGCAGTTTCATTACTGAGTTTATTTGTTACGGCGATAAATAGTAAAAGTATCTTTAATACAGCCTTCTTTATCTGTAACGATATAGACTGTTTTTCTTTTCGCTGGTGTTACGGTAACGCTTCTTGTTGATTGGTTAAGACCTTTCCATGAGTAGTTGCCATAGTAAGAAGCTGTGAGTGTTATGCTGTCCCCTTTTTTTACATACGATATATTCTGCCTGTTCACATGTTTCATCATGGTAAAATGATCTCTTATGTTTCCATCAGCGCAGATCCATTTAAGATCCAGCCTGTTGCCCTGTACCTCCAGCATACAGGCGCCACCGTTGGTTGAGTTAGAGTAAAACATTGCATCGTGCGGAAAGCTTTTCTCCTGGCCGCCCAGTTGACCTGCAGAGCCGCTTACAACATACACCGTACCCCTGTTACCGGAATCTTTTATGTAAGCACAGGAGTTACTACTGCCATTATATAAACCGCTTGCACTACTCAAATTATATTTTACAGCGCTGAAAGTATTTTCCATACCGTAGTGGCCCTGCATTAACCTTGAGCGTTCATAAACATGGCTGTGGCCACAAAGTACAAGGTCTACGCCATAACGTTCAAGTATGCGTATAAAATTCTCGCGTATTTTAACCAGTTCATCTTCTTCATCAGAATTATGGGAGCCCATGGTATAAGGTGGGTGGTGCCAATAAGCGATTACCCATTCTTTATTTGTATTTGCTTCAAGGTCTTTCTTTATCCACTCAACCTGTGGGCCTAGTGTATCATAGATACGGTACTGGTTGTTTTCTTTTCCGTAGGAATCCAGTGATAGAAAATGTATGTTGCCGATATCAAAAGAATAAAAAGCCTGCGTATGTGAAGGGTATCCTCCAGCCTCAGCATTAACAGGCATAGAGAAGTTTTGATAGTAAGCTGTTTGGTGTGTTTCCTGCGCTTTTTTTACCGCCCCGGGAAAATCTTTATCATTATAATCGTGATTGCCAGGAGATGGAAACAGCGGGTATTTTTTTAGTAAATCATCTTTGTAAATATTGAAAAATTTGGCCTGGAACTCACCATCTGTTCCACTTGTGTATGCATTGTCTCCTAACAAAATCCAGGCATTTAAATAATTAGAATCCAGGTATTTCAAAAATTGCTTTTTTACATTTCGCTGGTTAACAGAATTGTTTCCGCAGTCTCCAAAAACGCCAATGCGGTATAAGTCTTCTTTACCGGTTTGCGGCAGCGTATAAAAGTAATTATCATTACCATACTGAAGCACAGATGTGAAGCTTTCTATTGAATAAAAGTAACGTGTATTAGCATTAAGATTAGTAAGTTTAATGATATGCTCAGTGGTAAGCGTTGAATCTTCTTGAATGTTGCTGAGTTTTTTTGCTTCAGTACCATAGCGTACGCGGCTCCTGGTTGCAACGTCTGTTCTCCAGCGTATGCAGATACCGTTACTGGTTGCTACCTGCAAATAAGGTCCCCTTAGTAAAGAAACAGGAGCATCATCATTTTTAGTTTGGGCTATTGTTTTTAGTGATAGGAAGAAAAGAATTAGCAATAGCCTGTGTGTTAACATGTTTTTCATTTTGTGCGAAGTACTTATAAATATAAATTCATTTTAGATAAACATGTTATAGAATTATTAAGTAATGGGGGTAGGTGATAAGAATGGGTTGCCGTGGCATGTTTTACATCCTTAAAATTTTCTTTATATGCAACGCTACTTAATGAAGAGAAATATTTCTTTTCTTTCGATTGATTGAAGTGGGTGGAACTTCAAACCTGTTATAATAATTTTACTATCATTAGGATTATGATAAACACACGTACATCACATTTCTTTCCTTTGCTTTTGTTTGCTTTTTTACAGATGGATTATTGTTACAAGAAATTTTGCGTAACTGTTTTATCACTTCCAATACTTGTCAGTATATTTTAAAAACGTTGGCCAATTGGGACCAGTTGTATGTCCACCACTATGCTGGCGAAACGCTATTTCACCATCGGTTAAAGCAGTTTCAATAGGGGGAAATTCTGTAGTGCCCAGATCTTTTTTGCCAAGTAATTTATACACGGGCCCGGCATAAGCGCCACCAAGAAAAAGCCCTTTTGCATCTACCCAGGTACCTTCTACATTAGGTGATCCGACGCTGATGAATACAGGTCTTGGTGCACACAAAGCAACAAGCTCATGCGCATCTACCGGCATATCGTTAGGTGTTAATGGGCCCGCATATTTAATAAAGTTGCCGGCAAACCAATGATACTCACCAGAGGATGCAAGATTCTCTACCTGCTCACCAAAAGTGCGGCGCAATATCTTGGCGCCACCAGCACCAGATGAGCCTATGAAGCCAATGGATATACGCGGCTCATAAGCCATGGCAACAAGTGCTGCTTTGCCATAACGTGACAGCCCTTCAATGGCTATTTTCTTTTTATCAATGGCTTTGTCTGTTTCAAGATAGTCGATGGTACGGCTGGCGCCCCATGCCCACGCACGTAAAGCCCCCCAATCATCAGGTTTGCGTGGCTGGCCCTTGTTGACAAGGCCGATAATGCCTTGCGTTAAGCCTGCACCATTGTCTGCCTGGTAACTTGTTGGAATGAGTATTCCATAACCATAACCTTTTGTCAACACCTGCTCCTGCCATGATGGTTCGCTTGTTGATGCAGATGCAGGCATTCTGAAACCGGGTGGCCATATAAAGCTGAATTCAATGATAACCGGCACCGGCTTTGCGTCAGCAGGTATTGTTAATGTAAAGTCTATATCTACCTTAATTGAAGAATACGCGCTGTTGTCAACATGACCAAGCAGCTTTTTGGTAATTGCTTTTATACTGCCGATAATGGTGTCTTTTGTGCTGATGACTTCCCAGTTTACTTTAGGTGTGTTTGAAGGAACACGACCATATATTTCCCGATCGAAATCTTCCACAATTTCAGGCCTGCGTTTTTCCCACCACATCTTTGAAGTAGTGACTTTGGTGCCGTTCTTTAAGAGTAAAGGATCTGGCAATGAAGTATAGGTTGTTGCTTTTGATTCATCGGCATTGGCCGCATTAGGTGCCTGCGGATTTCCTGATGGCCCGGATCTTGTTGAATCAATATGCAACTGTGCAAGCATTTGTTGATAATCTTTTTGCGAAGCTTCCCGGATGACCTTCATGTTTGCACGCAGCAGGCTGTCGCGGCGAAGGCTGTCCGTAGCATTGCTTTGCGCATCCGCGGTTATTGCAATGCTTATCATAATGAACAGAAAGCTCCATGTCTTTTTCATGTAGGTTAGTTTTTATGTATTTGGTATTGATTAACGTATTCAGCCACTTCGGTCATTGGTGCTATCCATATTTCTTTTTCATGCTCTTTAAGAAAATGAAGCAGTTTGCTATGCGCTTCCTTCGATACATTTAAAGAATGGTCGCCGCCAACGCCATGAAACAGAAATACAACCAAACGCCTGCCTTCTATAGCCTTTTTTACAATGCTTATCATTTCATCACCGGTTTGTCCATTCATTGCATAGCAGCCAATGTTGTACAAATCAACTTCGTTTATTAAAGGCATTTCCTGTTGTGTGCCACGTGCTCCGGTGAATAACTTCTTTACAGGGTCCAGGTAAGAAGAGTCACCTATTTTGGTATCACCGCACGGATAGGCAAATGTTCTGGAAGCTTTGCCATCAAAGGCTTTCAACAGTGTGTTCATCATTCTTATTTCATCCGTAATGCGAACGATGGAATAATCACTTAAATCATATTCGGGCCTTACAAATTCACGGCCCGGTATTTTGCCCGTGCAGGGATGATAGAAAGTGTGATTGCCTAGCTCATGCCCCTTTGCTGCGATAGCTTTCCATTCGGTCATGCGTGTATCAAGTGTGCCTGTATAGTTGGATAAATAAAATGTCCCTTTCAAACCAAGTGAATCCAACGCAGGAGCTACATTGTCGATATCCACATTCAAAGCATCATCATACGTTAATACGACGGCACATTTTTTATGATGCCAAATAGTGTCTGTTTGTGCAGAAATATGTTGAATTATAAGCAAGCAAAATAAGAGGTAAAATAATTTTTTCATATCGATGTATAAAGTAGTTGAATAAATTTAGATACCAGCAACATATTTTCATAGCGTCGTCCCTTGCGTCGCAATCACTTCATCTTTCGGATCATTGGGCGACATTTGTCTGAACTACGATTTTACTGATTTCTTCGATTGACCTGATTTCAAGACATCTGCTCCACACGCTATGCAAAGCGTCATCGCTTTGCATGTTTATTCTATCGCCTCCGGCGATTTGTTATCAAGTCAGAGACTTGATGCATAGCACTGCGAAGTCAGGAGACTTCGCAGTGCTATAATTTGTTGCATTGACTAAAGCCAAAGCGATTTAAATTTCAAACGCTGCTACACGTTGGTCAATAAAGAACAAAGCGTCCAAGAGTGCGACGCAACGAAGCCTGATAGTAGCAATATTGTCTGCTTCATAATTATTCTCCGTAATTAGCATTCAACATTCAGCATTGCAACTCACCTTACTTTTCACTTTTCATTTTTCGTTTTTCATTCACCACTCACGACCTAATATTTATATAGCTTCACTTTCTGAATTCCCCAATCACCAACGGCAATGCGAATGTGCCTGCCCTGGTGATCCTGGTCGCCATTCATGCGACGGCCAGGTATCCATTGACCGTTTTTATAAATGCCTTCATCAGCCTGTAAAATACCTGCCGATTGAGTGGCGTTGTTTGTAAGTTGAAACGTGATAACGATACCTGTTCCTGCAACGATAAATTCACCAGGGCCTTCTTCTATAATGATGGCTCCACTATGCGGCCAGTTGGGTTGCTTTGCGCCCGGTGACCAGCCCAAAGTGTAATCATGCTTTGCTGTTAATTTATAATCACCGAAGATTAGCTCTTGTTCTTGATTGGTGCTATCAAGCAATACGCCATCCATGCTGTTGCTTCCTGTATGTTTTGCAATCTCCGGCGCAAGCTGTGCAATTACTTCATAACTTTTACCAACAGGTTCTTCGGTTGGCTGTGTAACAGATTCAATGGAGAAAGGAGAGAAGCCAAAGCCATGATAGTGCCCGATGGCATAAAACACTTTTGCTGCATTGGATGCATCACGGCCGATTTCTGGAATAAACAACGGGTTATTACGCCTTGTATATAAATCGCAATACCATTTGAAGCGTGGATTGTAAAAGTCGGGCGATAGTATATCAATGGCCGGTGCCGCTGCCTGCCAGACATCCATTACCTGTGGCAAGGGACCGGCGCTTGGATATTCACCAGGCTTTACATTGCGGTGGTTAAGCGCAGCATTTACGTACATAGGCAATGCATATTCTTTCTTGCCAGCTTCTGCAACTTTATTGGTGTACTTCGCATAATAATATGCCTGGAAAATTTCATCAGTAGTAAGACTCTTGCCAAACACATTTTCCCAGGTACCGGTTGTTGTAAAATTAGTAGCAGACCAATGCTGTTTTAGCTCCGGTACAAGCGAATCTTTTTTTGCAATAAGGTAATTCATTAATTCAGTTGGCACGTTGCTGTTAAAAAGAGAATCAGCGACACGTGTTCTTTCTCTCGCCGCTTGCAACATGCCAATCTCATTTTCTACCTGTACCATAATGACGGTGTGCTGTTTATCTGTCTGTTTCAGGTGTTTCATTAGCGCAGTAAATGCTTTGCAATCTGCCTCAAGATTGTTTTGGCTAAACGCTGAAAGTATCTCCACTTTTCTTCCTGCATCATTGATAGCACGTGGAAAGCGTTGTGTATTGGTTTTTACCCATGCAGGTGCATAACAGCTCATGCTGTTCTTCCATGAGCCAAACCACAGCAAGACAAGTTTTAGTTGATGTTGCTGTGCAGTATTAATCATGTTATCAACCAATGTGAAATCAAATTTGCCTTCCGTTGGTTCCATCAATTCCCAATATACCGGCGTGATAATGGTATTGAGATGCATGGAAGTAAACTTGTCCAAGTGCGGCTCCATATACTTCATATCAGAGGCGGATGAATTGCCTAACTCTCCGCCTAAAACAATAAAAGGTTTATCATCCACAATTAATTGCGCTGATTTATTTTTTATATCTAAACGAGGCATGCTTGTTTGTGCATTTAACGTGAGTGAAAAATGCGCTATCACTATTGGTGTAATTAAAGTTTTATATGTAAACAATTTCTTCATCATATTATTCCTTTGACCATGTTAAATGCTGAATGATAAATGTTGAATGAATGTAGCCCTCTATTCACCATTGACTATTGACAATTTATTATTCACCACACTTCCCTCAAATGGCGAAGCAGGCAGGTCTTCTTTGTTATATAAGTTAGCTCCATCGGGATTATTGGCCCATGCATAACGCACATACATAGGCTTGGTAATTTCATCGTTCCATACAATCACTTTATCATCTTTAATAATGGCCTTTGCCCAAACAAATTTTTTATCAGCACCGGCAATAGCAAATTGTTGTAAAGCTTCTCCATCATGGCTTACAAGACCGCTGCCTGTGTTGTT
>Ga0105237_10005172_pt1 | contig 14760 bp, 17 predicted proteins | sample KBSC24metaG_FD_81520 | JGI IMG/M metagenome (GOLD analysis project Ga0105237, IMG submission 81520) | Corn rhizosphere microbial communities from Kellogg Biological Station, Michigan, USA - KBS C2-4 metaG | ecosystem: Host-associated > Plants > Roots > Rhizosphere > Soil | place: Michigan, USA... | reverse complement strand
TTTCGAGATATTGCACCAGCAGCTCGAGAGGAAGCCCGGCTTCGCCGCAGGCGCGCTGCACGTTCTTAATCATTCGGCCCAGTGGTGCGAGAAGCACCCTGATTACCTTGCCCCGTACTTGCGCTTCCGTTTCCTGGGTATTGGCGCAGCGCCCTCGCAAGCCGGCGATTTTGAACAGCTGAGTGACATTGTTGACACCTTCGAGTGGCTGATCCGGCGCGGGCAGGAGTTGGGAGAGATTCGGCTCGACCTCGATCCGGCCCGGGTCACCATCGCGTTCCACCATCTTTACCTGGGCGCCATGTTGCGGTGGTTGGCCGATCCGAGTCTGAAGCTACGAGCGGAATTCGCAGCGGCAGTCGAATTGTTCCTGCATGGTGCGGCTGTGCCTGTCCACGCAGTCCCCAAGAACTCCTCCAAGACATCCGCGAAACTCAAGAAGAAGCACTCATGAAATTCATCGTTGCAACGTATGGCACCGAGGGCGATGCGCGCCCGTTCGCTGCACTATGCCGGGGCTTGATGGATGCGGGGCACGAGGCGCGATTACTTGCCGATGCCGCCACCCTCGGCAGCGCCCAGATCCTTGGCGTGCCAACGACCCCGCTCGCCGGCGATATTCGCGGCACCCTCGCTCCGGACCATGCCATCGCCGCTGTGGTCGCCAAGGGGGGAGGTTTCAACGAGACCGCACGCGCGCTGGCAAAGATCGCCAACGAGAATGCAGAGTCCTGGCTCGGTACCATCATCGAAGCAGGGGAGGGATGCGACGCAATTATCGTGGCAGGGCTCGCTGCGTTTGTTGGTCTTTCCGCGGCCGAATACGTGGGTGCCAAAGGCGTCGGCTCTGGCATGATTCCGATTACGCCGAGCGGCGCGTTTCCTTCGCCGTTTGTCCCACCCAAGTGGGTGCCGCGCCTGCTCAATCGCGCCAGCCACCGGTTCGTGAACGCCATGTTGTGGCAAGCCTTCCGCGACAAAACCAACGTGGCGCGTGCAAAGTTCAATCTGCCGGCCCGTCAGGCCGCCTGGACGGAGCATCCGATGATCTATGGAGTCTCGCCCAACCTGTTACCCACACCCGCCGACTGGCCGGCTAACGCGCACCTGTGCGGACAGTGGCTGGCGCGAAGCCCTGCTTGGACGCCGCCGCCAGAGCTGGAAAAATTCCTCGCGGCCGGGGAAGCACCGATTTATATCGGATTCGGCAGCATGAGCGGGTTCGACAACGAGTGGCTGTTGGATGTGCTGAAGAAGGCAACGCTCGGTCGACGTGTCCTGTTCCACCCCGGTTGGAGCGGGATTGACCCCCAAACACTTCCAGGCAACTTTTACGCGATCGGCGATACGCCGCACGACTGGTTGTTTCCGCAGACCGCTGCGGTCATCCATCACGGCGGTTCCGGCACCTCGCACTCCGCCGCGCGCGCGGGCGTGCCGTCCATCGTGACTCCGTTCGCAGGAGACCAGTTTTTCTGGGCCGACCGCTTGCGCCTGGCCGGGGTCGCGCCGGCCGCGGTGGATGGGCGGCGGCCCAAGGTTGAGGTCTTCGCCAGGGCTCTCGACTTCATTGCCGCTGCTCGGGTGCGAGAACGCGCCCGAGAGTTGGGTGAGATGATGCGCGCAGAGAACGGCGTGAGGAATGCGGTCGAGGCCCTCGAGCGCACCCTGGTGAGTTGACGCGACTTCGGCGTTCATCTCGGGACGCCGAAGCCTGTGCGTGCGATCATTGCCTCGCTGTTCGCTAGCTTCGGCCTGGACTGCCGGACCTGACCTGGTCGGCCGAAGCAGATCGGGCCGAATCGCCTAGCGTGGACCAACAAGCCGAGTGGACTGAATGGTTTCGTAGCGGCACTTCGCTGCTCAGTGCACAGCCTTCAACATACTCAATCGCAAAAGCCGCGCCATCGAATATAACGACACGCCCGGTTGGCTGGGGAACCACTCGAAGGCGTGAACGATATCCGTTTCCCCCGGTCGAACCCATCACCTTTCGAATGGAAATCCACCGGACGAGGTCTGACGCAATGGGGGTACGCCAATGCAGTGGGGTGTCACAGTTGCGAGCGTTGATCATGGAACCGACACCGGCATCGCGGGTCACTCGCGGTGGTTGCGTTGCCCGCTGAATGCAAGCAGAAGAGCAGCGCCTACGGCGAGGGCGTCTTCGATGAGGCCCGTTGAGATCTGACCGCTGTTGCGAATCGCACGCTGTCGTATCCCGAAGCTGACGTAGGCGGCCGCAACGGCCGCCGTGGCGCCCAGCACCGCGCCTAGGCGTTGCTCCCTCCCGGGGCGGCGCGACCACCATCCCCGCCATAGCGCCGGTGGCGATCCGAGCAAGGATGCCGGGTGTAGTGATGCGATCGGGAGCCCAGCGCATCTTGTCACCGAGCAACTCCGCCGTGGCCAGCGCGAAAGCCACTTTGGAGACTCGCGGGGAAAACAGCAGTCCCGGCAAGTGGATTCTGTCTGATGTCGGGCCTCGCTGGGCAGCCCCACTGATCACGGCCACCGGCGTCATCGATCGCATGCCGGCGACGAGGCCCATAAGGAGGGAACGGATCATGAGGGTCTCCGAGTGTTGAGACAGCCTGTGAGGCTGCGCATTGATGCTGAAGTCGAGCTCATCTCATCCGCCTTTGGGCCTGGACGAGCTCGCGCGGTTTTTGGGTTCCGTCACGGTGGGCTTTCTTCCACCGGAGGTTCGCGCTGCGTTGCCGGAGCGGAACTTCCGTTGGGTCGCTGCTGAAAACCGGTTTGAGCCTTACCGGCATACAACAACTGTTCGCCCTCCCAGCGGCCCAAGTACAAGGAGGCGAGGCGCCCAATTTCTCCACGAAGGCGATGATGGGAAAGGTGTCCGTCTGGGCGCATTTGATCTTGATCCAATCCTCCTGCCGGCCGGAGCGGTAGACCGAGTGAATGTTCTTGGACACGATCCCTTCCAGATGCATCGCGCAGGCCTGCGCAATGAGGGCGGAAGGATCGGCCTCGATATGGGGATTGAGTTGAATTCGGCTGTCTTCTTTGAAACCGGTTCCCAGTAGTTGACCCAACACGCGTTTGCGGTCCTGGAGGCAGGATCCGCGCAGGTCGAATCCATCGAGGTACAACAGGTCAAAGACTAAGTAGGTAAGCTGTTCAGGTGCCTTTTTGGCGAGCTCGTCCTGGAGCAAATGAAAGTCCGAGGCCCCGCGGTCGTCCATCACGACGATCTCGCCATCGAGCACGAGGTCGTGGCCGCCGAGTGCCTGGAGCGCGTCGGCAATGGGTTTGAATCGTGCCGTCCAGTCATAGCCATTGCGGGTGAACACGCTCGATTTACCAGCCTGCAGGTGTGCTTGCGCGCGATACCCGTCGTGTTTGATTTCATGCACCCACTCGCCGCGCGCGGGGAAATGATCTGCTGGCGTCGCCAGGCAGGGCGGGATGAATCCGGGGAAAGGCGCTCGAAGGGCCCCGCTCAGTCCGCTGAGCGTGGATTTCGGGCGGCGGCGGGCCGCGGCGCGTGGCATGAGGGTCCGCTCCAGAGATGTTAAGTACCTCTGAACGATTTCGGGCGCTGCTCGTTCCCCGGCGTAGCGGAGCGCGGGTCCGGTCGGCACCATGGATCGCTACCGCTGAGATTGCGGTCGAGTCGTGATGTTCCGGCTGCGCCGGTCGCGGAGTTCCGACATCGGAAGTCCTCTGATGAACGCTACAGTCACGCAGTTTGCTAACACCGGCGACAGAAGCGCATCACCGGTAGTCGGGGGTTGTTCTGCAGATACCCGTCAACAGAGGCCAGCGTATTCGCATACTGTGCGTGCGTTTCTCGTAACTGATCCGACCGTTTGGCTCGGGTGAGTTGGGCGAGTCATGGGGTGTTGGGCAGGATTCACGCTGGGCCGATATCCAGTGGCCAGCCGTTGGATTTGCTGGTCGAGGTATTCCCTTTGGCATGATTCGGCGCATGAAAGCAGCGACACAGCGCGGACACGCGACGCTCTACCCGATGCCGGTCCGCTTGGACTGTCCCGCCACGCTCCGCGTGTCGGATGACGCGGGGCGACTCGTGCGTCGCGAGGAACTCCCGGCCGGGACGAATCTGACGGAACGGCCCCGCAGCGCCCACGACACCTACGCCGTCAGGGATGGACCGTGTCGGCGCTGCGCTCAGGTGCGTGGGGCTTTACAGCCGAGCGGGAGGCGAGGCGGCTCCACATTGCCATCCGCGCGGGCATCCTCGTGAGCGTGGCCGCCACGTCGAGCGCCACCATCGCGCATTAAAGGTGTTCAGTGGAAAATCCCGGGGCGCGCTTTTCCACTGGGCCAAGAGCGGCGAGTCAGCCGCGCGAGGCCGACTCGCCGCGGACGAGGGCCTCACAACGCACCTTCCGATGTTGAATGGAGCGCTGCGGAGGCTTCATGTTGTTTGCGGTCATGCACTTTCTCACTTTCTCACGATCCACCACTACGTCTTTGGGTGCGCGGATGCCGAGGCGCACCCGCTTGCCTTTGACAGACAACACCGGGATGCGAATGTCGGGGCCGATGCGTAAGGATTCGTCCGGGGGGCACTACTGATAAAGGTTGATATAGGAAGCAAAATTGCAGGTGACGTCCGTGAAGTTATAAACGTTAATGTGCATTCCATTTGTGAGAGCTAAAAGAACTTGTGCATATGCGCGCTTGAATGTATCTGCATCAGGCGCTGAAGATTGCGGGAATACAATGGTGGTGTTGGCGCAGGGACCAGTGCCACCGACAACGGTGATCGCGAATTGCGGCAAGTTCGCGCTCGTATTGAATACGTTGGAAACGGTAGCACCTGTCACAAGGTAGCCACCGGCTGCCTGTGCAAGGCTGGTCATGAGAAGAGAAGCCAGACCGATTGTGATGGTTTTCATTGCGTGCAATCTCCTATTCTGATTGATTACTCTGGAACGGAAGTTTGGTTGCCGTGCAGACACACTTACGGGCACCGAGCCGAGAAGCGGCATACATCGAATCTTGTTGGCGAGACATGCAAAGCCGGGCAGGCGCCGCGTCATTGCAACAAAAGCTCCAAGATCGGTGGAAGGAGCTGCGCCGGTGTACGCTGATGTGCGAGAGCCGGCGCAAGAGGAAGGGCGCGCTCCTGCTCCCAACGTTGCTTTATCAACTCTGACCCGGGCTCGAGCATGCCGACATATGTGCTACCACCGGCGGTGACCTGCCCCGAGAACCATCCCAAGACGATCCAGATGGGACATCCGTCGAAGAATCCCGTGAGACCTCGGTTTCCGAAGGGCAGGTTGCACCCACTAGCCTGATTTTTCTGATTCGCGTAGTCAAAGAAGCCCTGTAGATGAGGTAATTGATTAACCGGGGCTGAATATACTCCGGCAATGAGCGCCAACTGCTGATCGGGTTTCGAAGGGACTGCCGCGACCCCGGAGAGGAACGACTGCATGCTGGCGATATCATTATTCCCGCCATCAGCCGACCAGTCAGCCGAGATGACATCTATATAGCTTCTATTGAATGTGCCTGGAGCATGGCACGTGGCCATCCACTTAGCCTCATCCTCAGTGAAATTGACCCAAAAGCGCGCTTTGGGAGCGAGAGCCTTGAGTTCGCTCGCCCTTTGTTGCAGTGACGCGTCAATCGGCGCGATATATGGGGTCGGGTCACCTGGGCAGGCGGGCGTACCGTCAGGGAATTTGATAATGCTATCGATGCGCGGATCAACTTGCGGGCCGTAAGGCTCATCGACCAACACCGCAACGACTCGCGACCAGTCAATGGTAACGCCCCCGACGTTACCAACAGAATAGTCATATGCAGGGGCATAGTTGACCAGAATTGTCGGCCCTTGAGGGGGTTGACTCTCATTGCTGAAAGAGAAACTCCTGATGTCCCCATTATTCAGGGTTGCGTCGGTCAGACTTGCGTCGGACCACAGCACCATCTGGAAGCTTCTTGTATTCTGCTGGGCATTGGCAGAGCTACCACCCATCAACAAAACAACCACTGTGAACAGTGTGGTCAAAAAAGCTACTGAGGATTTCCTGATGACGTGCACGGGATCTTCCTTGAATGGTAAAGAAAGTAAATCCAATGGAGAAATACAATTACAGACATGATTGCTTTGTAGAATACATATCGCAAATCGTCATAGCCTCGCTTCTCTCCTTACTATCGTTCGAGGCAAATGGCTGCGGGTTGTCATTGCCCGCAGGATGGATCGCTTGTAATGTTTGCTGAGAGGTACACAAACAATAAACCGTCGTTCTTCGCCTCCATTCCTGTGACGTTCAGGTTGTAAAAAGTGCCGGCAGCTGACCCGCCGCTTTGGACAAACATCATAAACGCACAGAGCACTGGCAGCACGGTTCCAATCGCTCCTCGATGGACACGCCCGGGTCTGCAGACTGAAAACCGACGCTGCGAGTTCATTGCCTGTGGGCGCCTTGGTGTGGATCTTGAAAGATCCCTGGGGGGAGCCTTGCAAATATCTCACTGCTTGCAAAAGTTAACGGGGCGCTCGCCATGCGGATACGGTCTGTGTGCCACTGAAGCGATAGAGAGTACATCGGAGTCATCAGCTGGTCGCAGGGTGTGTGGTGGTGCTCGAATCATACCCAACTCTCACTGTTGTAACCATTGGAGGGCCCATGGTGAATTTACTTTCGCTGGGCGCGATCTGAACATGGTCCCGGCTCAATAGGCAACATCCTCGTCGAGGTCAAGCGCCTCTGAGCTTCTTCATGAGGATACCCTGGTGAGGGAAATTGCTTGCGCGTCGGCAGAACCTGTGATTGACTCAAACAACAATGAGTCGTTTGCGATGGTGAACTCGGTTCACGGATTGCAAAATAAGGTGTGACCAGGGAGTTCGCGGTCTCATGAATTCAACCTAATAGTTAGAGCGCTGCGGATCGACGTCCGCGCGACCCATTGCTCTGTCGTTCGGTGGCGCGTTCGCGCCCGTGTAGAATTCCATGGAACGAAAAGCGCTATACACACGCATCGCGCTGGTCAGCGGCGGAATCGATTGGCTGACTGAGTTGTTTCTGAGAGGACTTACTATGAATCAAGTTGAGAAGAAATGGCGGGCATGGGTCAGTGATGTGCTCGGGGTAGGAATGTTGATCGGCGCTGTTGCAACTGCGCCCGCGGCGCAGGCTGCCACTTACCTCGGTAAGGCAGTGACTATTCTGCAATCGCCGACGCCGACCCAAAACTGCCTGTATTTCCAATTGTCAGGTGTCGCGCAAGCGGATCCGGTTGCGCCTAACAACCCTTGGTTCGCGGTTCCGAGCACGCAAAATGGCTATTCTCAAATCTATGCGACGCTCTTGGCTGCCCGGGTCGCTGGAACGACCGTGGGTGTCGTAACTTCCGGAAACTTCGCGGGTGGCACGTGCGGTGCGGGCTTTGCCGAAATTCTGTATCTCAATTTCTGATGCCATGGATCTAGGACGATGTCAGAAGGACTCGAATTGGATCGGGAGGTCGCATCGGGGGGTGAGGTCGATCAGTGCGGGCCTTATCGGGGCAGGTAGTTACATTGGCCGATATCGAACGCGCTCAGTCATTCCGCCCCGCTCAGTGATGTATTCGCGCGCGAACGTGGACTTGCGGGGCGCAGCATATGAGATGTGGGTCTCGTACAGATGTACCGCCGCGATGCGTATCGTGTCGCCGCTTCGATCGCTCGCCGGAAAAGGTCATGTTGTATTTGAGTGATGCTTCCGGATGCTTTGGGCCGAACGCGTCGACGGGGATCGCCGCAGGTGTCACCGATGCCGATGCGCCTGGAGGTAGCCGCGCCGCTGGTACGGCTTCCGTCTGTACCTCAAAGATAACTGTCCGTTTGAGCTCACCGACCTACGCACGCTCGATACTCGACTCGCGCACGCGTGTTTGGACTATCTCAACTATGACCGCTTAGGGGTATACGATCCCGAGCGGCATCTCCCCGACGGCGGGGCCGAGGTCGAGGGGTGGATCCGCGATTACGGCTGCGGGCCGGGTTGGGCGGACGCGTAGTGGGGGCCGGCGCACGCCTTTCGCGCGAGGGAGGCCATTTGCGATGTTGGATATCACCCGCGTCGTCGAGCGACTCACGCGCAAAACGCAGCGGGTGTTTGCGGAGGCGCGCGGATCGGAGCGGCACGCGCGGCTCTCTCAGCGCTTGGAACGGCTGTATGGCGCGTTGGAGCTGGCGCGGCTGCTCGAGCAGGGCGCGCTCGCGCGATGGATCGAAGCGCATCTCGAGGCGGTCCGGCGGGACATCGAGGCGGATTGAGTGCCTTTTCGCGGGTGCGCGTGACCGCGGGAGGGTAGAGGTGCTGTCCAGGCCACCCAGCGTGAGTGTGTCGACGTTGCGCGCCGAATGCAGGCCGCACCGGCGGGGGTGAGTGTTCCGCAGCCCCGTGCTGAGTCAGGTGCGCAAGGTTCGGGGTGAGCGGGAAAAAAGCCTCGGCAGAGGCGGAGCATGCGGTCCATCAGGGCAGCCCCTGCGCGCGCATCGTGTTCTTCGCATGCGAAAGTCCGGCTAATGCCCTGTGATAGCGACCGTGATCTGATTGCTCGACGATAGGCTTCCGTCCGTGCCCTGCGCAAACACACTGACTTCCACGGCGCCCGCCGGCAGGGAGTGCAGCACGTAGCTGGTGGCGGAGCCCGCATCAACCTCACCGTTCAACTGCCAAAAGCCCTGCTCTGAAGGATTGCGCGCGTACACGAGGAACTTTTGTACCGTCGGTTGTGCCGGCCAGTCGACTTGATTTGGGACCCCCGAGTCCTGCGAAATCGCAAAATGCTTTGCCGGTAGTGGAAATGGGTTCAACAGATGCCAGTTTGTCGGAAAGCCCGACTCTGTGGCGGCACTGCAGGAACTCGAGCCCGTTCCTGGATCGAGTCTGCGGGTGTAGTAAAAGATCGCACCCGAGCTTTGAGGGTAGTAGCGATTGCTGTAGATGAGATCGACGTTGTTGCTGTCGTAGGCGTCCTTTTCATCGACGATGACCGCGCTCCGCTTGCGCAGCTTCAGTTGCTTCAGATCGAGTTCTGCGGCAACAACTCTCGTCCGGGGACAATTGCCCGACGGATTCGCGTCCGTGTTCGCTCCCAAGAATAGGATCCGGTCGTTACGGTTCTTGGACAGAAACGGCGGAGCGGCGGGAGCGTAATAGATCGAGCCATCGTCCCAAGAGAGCGCGGTGCCCGGGCCCACCCAAGTCCTACAACCGTCCAGGGATTCGAAGAGCCAATAGTGGGATGGAATCGAGGGCACCGCCTGATTGGAGCCGCGACTAACGATCGCGCAGTGTCCATTCGTGGCCATCTCCACGATGGCGGTCTCATCCACTCCGCGAGTTGACTGAGTCTCGGTGACCTGCGCCGGTTGTCCTGCTTCCCAATCGATATCAGAGCCATCTGAACGCCAGTGTCCACGGAGGATCTGCACATCCGCGTAGGACGTGACCGAGTGTTGTGGCTGTACGGGATTTCCGTTCGCGTCGAGCGGCGGAATGATCACGAGGGGAATCAGTACATCCTGCTCCTGATTGCTACCAACGATGAGCGAGTTGCCCGGAAATTGATAGCCATTTTTACCGATGGTTACGCCAGGAACGGGATGGCATGCCGTAAACCCCGCCCCACCGGCAATGACCTGTTTGAAGTTGCTGAACGTGTGACCCCCGTCGTTGGAGGTCCGATACCAGGTCTGCGCAGTCGGGCTGACATCCGGTTGACCCGGCGTATCCGGGGTTCCATTCGTCAGCAAAGCAATCTGCAGATACCGCGTCCCAGTTGAGTCCACCCATGTGTACCCGGCATTGTTCGTCGTTCCGACCAGCATCGTCGTCTGTGACGGACAGGTGACTTGCAGTGTTCCCGACGCACTGGGAAACGAATATCTGAAATACTGGGTCGGAACCGACTGAACCGGAATACCGTCATTGCCAGCGACATGTTTACGATAGGACAGCGTGTCGACGACCGCTAGGGGGTCAGGGTTGAACGTCGACAAGGAAGCCTCGACCGCCGGCAAGTAAGTTCTCGTTAGCGCATTGCTCGCGGACGTCTGCGAAAGAGCCGGATGTTGCAGAAGCAGCCCGGATGCCGCGCAGGCCAACAGACCGATCCTATTGCCGCGAGCCCTCCTGCTCATGGCAGCCTGATCATGTCGACACGGCAGTAGTGGTCGGTTGAACCGCCCCACAGCACGGTATCCAGGGCATACACCTTGATTGCACGCTCGGCCAACTTTGCGGCGAGCAAAGTCGCGAAGTTGGCCTGATAGCCGGGATCGGAAGGGCTGAGCCAGAATCCCACACACGAGCCCACAGAGCCACTCGTCAGCAGGAAGATCGTATCGGGCGCGGTCCAGGTGCCGGGGTTGGACTGGTAAGTGTCCATATAGTTGATGGTCGATGCATTGAACACCTCCGTGGCTGACGCACCGGACGAAACCGCTGATAGAACCGCGCAGCAACACAGCCCCACGAGACGTGGTGTCATACACTACTCCAGTTATTTTAGCTTGGATCAGGAAGCGATGAAGTTTGATTTGTCAGTGTTCCGTGACTGGGCATCCGTCCGCATAGCATGTGCCGACTCCCTGGGCACGGAGAACAGTAACACTTTGACTGTGAGTCAAGCCTATGCCAGATCCTGTCGCTAAATCAACCCCAAATTCGGCAGGCGCTTCAACTGCACAATGTTCGCAACAGAGTGTGCGAGAGGTGTGACGCGACACCTCGTCGGCCCTTCCCAGGTCAAGCTCCACTATTTGCAGAGGGCGAGCGGTGGCGTTGGTTGCTCGCGGCAGCTCGGGCATCAACCAAAACTGGATAGCCGTCGGCGGCGAGCGAAGTCCAGTGTTTGTTTGCTACATAGGGGCAAACGCAAGGAACAGGTTTGAACAGGCGGGACTGACTTCGAAGCAACCCTGGCGAACATCAACCCTGCCAGCGGGCCATACAACGATACGTGGACTCGCTAATGCAGCCGTTTGGGGTAGATCGCAGTCGCTTGGATCCTGTCTAAGAGCCTGAATCAGTCGATGCAGACGTTTGTCAGCGCCCCGTGCGCCCTCTGACTGTCCGGTGGCCTGACTCTCGAGATGAGTGGCGCGCGTCGCGGCAGGCGTCACGGATTGGGGGGCGCTTTAACGTGCCTCGAGGTTGTAATCCAACAGGTTGCAGGGATTCGGATACGCGCCCGGTGGGCGAAAGGGCGGCCGTCCGCCCAGTCCTCTGGCGTGTGCATCGAGTGAATAGCTCTACACGGCCTGTATGGAATCTGCCGTGAGCTGCAGAAATATATCACCCATCCTTAAAAAATAGAGGGTGACGCCGGCCGGAGGATGGGCGGATTAGTGCCGGGTGTGGTGGGAGTGAGGGTTGAATGGACCAAGACTAAAGGTGGCTGACGATGGCTGTGCGTTCGGGCTCATGCTTTCAGTTCAACCCTCACAACTGAAGCAGCCTCGTCAGGGAAATTGTCGAGTTGCATTCGGTTGGGAGATCGGAGCGCGTCGAGCGGGTTAAATCAACCGCATGATCAGTCCGCGGTAGTGGGGGTCGGAACAAAAGTGTTTGCGTGTCGTGGATGCTTCAGCTTATGCTCAATCAACATTAACGAGTGCAACCGTTGCGAGAGGGTCGCGGGCTGCAATGACGGTATCGACCAGGAAGCTCGCGGTCTCATGAATCCAACCTGATAGCAGCGCGCTACCGATTAAGCGCGCTCAATGGTAACCCTGCGGTCCTACAAGCATCAGTGGCGAGTTGCGCCGTATCTTAACTGCTTTTGGGGGAGGGCAGGACCTGGATTCAGTTGCGACTCTCCAGTCGAATCGACTTCAGCGGGAGGATGCTGTGATCAAACGTGCGTTTGTCGTATTATTCATCTCATTCGCAGGGTGCGTGACATCCACTGCGTTCGCCGCCGGCGCGGCCTCCAATGTGCAGGTGCTCTCCGTCCGTGTTGACAGTGATGGGCGGGGCGTCATTACATTTACGGCGAACCTGGGAGCTTCACCTCCGAGCTGTGTGATTAGCGTGCGGCTTCCTCTTGCCCGTTGGCGACGTATTGCTCCAGAGTCGTAAGCGAGAATGAGTCGAAGGTTGGTGCGCGATCCATTCTTCCAGATTACATGCAGAAGCGTCACGCGATCATTAACGCAGCGAGCCGAGCGCGCCGTCGAGAATTTCCAGGAGCTGAAGCACTTGGCGCAGAAGGATGTCGATCCCGTCCAGGAGCTCTCGCGCAATGCTCGTCTCGCTGATGTCCGATCCGGAGCGGATGGCTCCTGGCAGGAGATTTCGCCGAAGCCGCCCCTGGATCGCGCGTAGCTCGTTTCCATAGGCGAGTAGGTTCTGGCGTTCGTGGGCGAGTATTGCGCGCGCACCACCGAATGGGCTACCACTCAGCATGTTGTACAAAAAAGACGGCAGAAGGTTGTATGAGACGCTTTTTCGAATTCCGACGCACTTGGAAATCAGATCGTTCACCACTTTCTGCGAGCGCTTCATACCCTGGACGATCTTTTCCACGGCGGCGGCGTCATTTTGCAACTGTGAGCTTGAGACAGCCTCTGTCACCCCGCCACACAAAAGACAGAGTCCGGGGGAGAGTGAAGCAAAATGTCTTTTGGGCTTACATCGATAGATTAAACCGCCTGACGGTGGCGGATGACCAGGCTGATCGGGAGGATTCGGAGGACCAGGCGGCGCCGCGTCATCAAACCGTTTGGGTGTCAGCTTGTGCCCGCATTTCCAGCAGACGCCTGGGCCTAAGCTAGCAAACTTATTACAGTGCAGACATTCGTGGATTGCCATCCGACATCTCCTTGTCCACCCGAACTGAGGTCAAAGAGGGAAAACGTTCTGTTGCTATAGTTTTGCGCGTGGTCACCGACACCGCCGCCGAAAAAGAGGCGGCCAACAATAATGGGCAGATTATCCAGTGGCGCTTCAGCAAGAGCAAGGCTTGCAAGAGCATCGGTTATGTCCATTGAACCATTCGGAAAAACGTTTCTGACGGAGCACTAGTCGCCATCCGTTTTTTGGGGCAATCAGCTTGTCATCGTTGTTCTTCGTGCTTTTGACTCGAGTGCTGACCTGATAGGCGACTATCATCTCTTGCTAATACTGTTTCAAGACTTCCTTGGCCTGGGGCGGCGACCCGCGAAGCCATGCCTCTTGATCCGACTGCGCCAGGATCGCGGGGGCGCACTCACGGTGGTTGGTATCTCTCGGGTCTCAACATTGGTCGCGTCGGCATCGTCGATTCGGTAGTGAGCTTTCAATCTGTTGAGCAAGCCGTCGCGGAATACGGTGTCAGAGAATTGGAGATCTAGGCCAACCTTGGCGGCGTGTCCTGATCATGCGTTGTCCGCTTGGATCGTGAGCGGTCCCGCTGCGCGCCTGGAATCCCACGGTTGGGCGAGGTGGGGATCGGTTCTGCGCGGAGGGCGTTAGTGAGGTAAAGTCGGATGGCGTAAGGCAGTGTATGTTCTCACTTGGCGGTTTCCCGCGTCTTGCTCCGCTGGGGCGATCCGGTCGGAGAGAGCGGGCGGCTAGAGGTCGAGACATCCGACTATGTCGACCATGCGTGTTGGAATGGCGTGAGGTGATCGTCAGCTTTGGGCAATGCGCTACCATCGGTAGAATGCTCCGTATTGACCGCTCGGGTTCGATTGGTGCTGCCCCATGGCTCCGACGGCGGCCCGACGGGATCGTTGATGAATGTTTCAGTGATCCATTTCCGATAGCGACCCAGGAGAAACATCCAGTGCGTTCAAGCAAGGGCCTCTCCGTGACCGTCCAACGTTTGCACTCTGCTGATGTGGCGCTGCTGCGAGAGCTGAATCAGCTCTTTGCGGCCGCGTTCGGCGATCCCGAGAGCTACACTCACGCACCCCCGGATGACTCGTATCTCTGCACACTGCTGGGAAAGGAACACATAATAGCGCTGGTCGCTGTTGTGTCAGGACAAGTTGTCGGCGGCCTCGTCGCTTATGAGCTCGAGAAGTTCGAGCGTGCCAGGAGCGAGTTCTACATCTACGATCTGGCTGTGGCCGAAGACTATCGCCGGCGAGGCATCGCGACGGCGCTCATCGAGCAGCTTAGAGAAATCGCAGCGAGCCGCGGAGTCTGGGTAATATACGTTCAAGCCGACTACGGCGACAACGCCGCGATCGGTCTCTACGAGAAGCTCGGTGTCCGCGAGGACGTGATGCATTTCGACATACCGATTGTTCCACGTGGTTGAGGCCTGGAACATCCTGTTCACGTAAGTTGATCGGGCCGCGCTGGGTCGGATTGAGTGGGCAGGTTCGATGCCCTCCGGATTTCGATCCGCCACCGGCGCGCCTCGCGCCCCGATTCCGACGGTTCGGCGAGGGCAGGAGCTGTCGGCCACCGCCAACCGTTCCTCATGGACGTCGGGAAGTGGTGTTGGTGTCGCTCAGCGAGACGCGGCCTCGTTGTCTATCGTGTGCCCGTCCCCGCGAATCCGTGATCGGCTCGGACGGGCGGTCGGCGGAAGAAAGCTCGAGTCGGGGCCAGAGTAACTTCGATTTACACTGGAAAGTCATGTCGGAGCACGCGTGTGTCGCGATCGTGTGTGATCCAACCGAGGCGCCTGCCAGTAGGCTCGTTGATACTCTGCGAGACAGTCACTCGCGGGGCAGCTCTCCGGAAACCAAGACATTCAGTTCCGCTTCCGTGAGGTCGGCCTGTGCCCAGAGCCACCGAGCTCGGTGGAGTAGCT
>Ga0105237_10005169_pt1 | contig 14766 bp, 19 predicted proteins | sample KBSC24metaG_FD_81520 | JGI IMG/M metagenome (GOLD analysis project Ga0105237, IMG submission 81520) | Corn rhizosphere microbial communities from Kellogg Biological Station, Michigan, USA - KBS C2-4 metaG | ecosystem: Host-associated > Plants > Roots > Rhizosphere > Soil | place: Michigan, USA... | reverse complement strand
GCGCTGCAGGAGCAGCGGCCGCGCACCTCGACGACTATCTGCGCATCGCGCAACGAGCGCTCGCCGAGGAGCGCGCGGCGGCCGAGCGCGTGCACTCGCTGTTCGGCGCAGCGCTCGACGCGTCGCTTCCCACGCACGCCTGACGCCTACGCCCGAGACCGACGCTCGGGCGCCGCGCCGCTGTCCAGCTCAAGCTCTCTCCAGCGGCGCCAGCAGCGAGCTCTCTCCTCGGCGCCATGAGCTCAGCAGGTGCTCGGCCCAGAGGCTCTCGAGCGCCAGCAGCGCGCTCGCGCCGAACAGGATGTCCCTCGCCGTCTGCGGCTCTGCACGCGCCAGGCCACCCGCGAGGTCCCATGCGGCGATGTTCTCGTGCACCGCATCTGCCTCCACGTGCTCGTCGTAGAAGCCCGTCACGTCCGGGCCGTAGCCCAGGCGCCTGAGCGCGTTGCCATAGCGTCGGTTGGGGATCGACGAAGTCATCTCGAAGGCGGCCAGGTGACCGACGATGGCGCCGCGCCGGCGCCTGTGCAGGGCAAAGCCCGACATCAGGTTCACCGTCGCCAGGGTGATGCCCGGCAGGCGGTCCAGATACGCGCCGTAGGTGGCGTCCAGTCCGAGGTTTCGCATCGTCTCGGCGAACAGCGCCGAGTGCATTCGCTCGGGCTTGCCCTCGCCGTACTCGTCGAACTGGATCTCCAGCAGCGCCGCCTTGGCGGGCCCGGACAGGCGCGGGATCGCCCACGAGTGCGGGTCGGCCTCCTTGAGTTGGTACGCGGAGCGGTGAACGACGTGCTCGAAAACCTGCTCGCGGGTCGCCTGGGTCTCCACGAAGCGCGACAGCGGCGGCCCGTCGTCGCGGGCCACCAGGCGCTGCAGCGCGCGGCCCACGTCGATCGTCTCCTCGATCGCCGAGCCCGCCACGAGCTCGTCGACGGCGCGTTCGTTGCGCCGCTCGATGGCCTGGCGAAAGCACAGCAGCGAGGGCGACCACTCCCAGCGTTCGTCGACCCCGTCGAGCGCGGCGTAGTGAAGCTCGTATGCGATGTACAGCGCCAGCTGCAGGTCGTGATCCTCGAGCACGCCACCGCCGTCGGTCGTCAGGTCATCCACGTCGATGACAACGCCGGGCTTTTGCGTCAGGGCCCAGAACAGTCGCTCGGTCCACGGTCCGCGGACGCGCGGCAGCGCGACGCAGCGCGCCGTCGCGCAGGGCAGCACGCCCACGCTCATCGCTCGTGCTCGCGCCGGGCCGGCGCGATCGTCTGATTCGCCGGAGCGTCAAGCTCCTCCGCTCGCCCGGGCGCGCGAAACCCTGTGAGCTTGTGCGTGCCGTCGCAAAACGGCCGCACGCGCGACTTGCCGCACCGGCACAGCGCGATCGTCCGGCGCCCCAACGGGATCTCGTTGCCGTCCTGATCGAGCACTTCGAAGGACCCGCGCACGAGGTATGGCCCGTCTCTATATGGCGTGATCGTCACGCCAGGTGGGCTATCGCGTGAGCTCATCTGAAAAGGCCTCCAGGGGAGGGGCCGCAGACAGCCCCGTCTGCTCAGTGCCTACCCCCGGCCGGCATGCGAAAAACCCGCGCACGTGCGAAACGCTGGAGGCCGGCGAGGGAGCGCTCTGGCGGTCCGCGTTGGCGCGGTCCGCCGTCGCCTCTGCTCACGCGAGCGCCCGCGCGCGCTAGCTTGTCCGCATGGGCGAGGAGCTAAAGCTCGGACCGGGCACGACGCTGCAGGTGATCGCCCACGACGAGCACGCGTTGCGACTGCGCGCGACCTACGCCGCTGGCGGCGCGCCGCCGCCAGCGCACCTGCACCCCGAACAGGACGAGCGCTTCGAAGTGCTCGCCGGCGCCATGCGCAACCGCATCGCGGGCCAGGACGGCGAGCTGCGCGAGGGCGAGGTGCTGGAGATCGGCCGCGGCACGGCGCATCAGATGTGGAACGCAGCAGACGTGCCCGCCGTCGTCGACTGGCGCACGACTCCCGCGGGTCGGACGCTCGACTGGTTTCGCGCGCTCTCGGCGGTGCTCGCCGGCGAGAGCACCGCCGAGCCCGCCGCGCTGCTGGCCGAGTACGGCGACGTCTTCCAACTCGCCGAGGAGTAGCCGTCAGCGGCGGTGGATCGTCAGCGTGTGCTCGCGCTCGTCCAGCGGCTCTTGCGTCGGCTCTGGCGGCGGGCGAAACGACGACGGGCGCCAGCGCTCGCGGCGTGCGGCGTTGACCTGGTGCAGCGAGCGCGAGCGCATGCCCAGCAGCGTCGCCGACGCGTTCAGCAGCACCACACCCGTCGCGATCGCGGCGACGACGCCCGCCAGCGCAAGCGCCAGCAGCGTCAAGCCGATCAACGCGACTGCAAACAGCAGCGCGAGCATCCTTCGGGGTTCTACGGGCGCGGCGCGTTCCCTGCGAGTCGCCGCCCGGCGCTGCTAGGCCGCGCGCGCGCCGGCGGCCGCCGCGAGCCGACGTCCCTGCGCCAGCCCGGCCTCGATCACGGCGCGGCGGCGGCCGTGGTCCATCAGGTTGGCGCCCATCGCGGCCGCGCTGTCGGCGTCGGGGTTGATCGTCGTCACGTTCGCGCCGCGCCCTCGCAGCACGAGCGCCTCGCTCGCCGCCGCCCCGCGCGACACCCGCCCGATCGCGCCGGCCAGCGCACCGGCCGCCGGGCGCAGCGAGCCGGTCGGGTTCAGGCAAAGCGCGAGATCGCCCTTGGACACCTGCGCCGCGTCCATGTTCGTCGGGCTCCACGCGCCGCCGTCCACATAGGTTCGCCCGCCGCTCGACACCGGCTTGAACACGCCGGGTATCGCGCACGACGCCTGCACGGCCAACGACACGGGCGGCTGCGGCGCTCCGGGCGAGCCGAACACGACGCGGCGCCCGCTCTCCAGCTCCACTGCAGTTATGCGCAGGCGCCCATCCCAGCGCACGCCCGCCTGCTCGACCATGCGCCCGAGCTGCGCCAGCGAGCGCCGCCCCGGCGGCAGGCGTCGCAGCGCCGCCCGCCGCAGCAGCGCGCCGCCCCTCGCCGTCGAGGCGAAGGCCAGCGACGCGAACGGCGCGGCCGCCGCGCCGGCGAAATCGGCCGCAGCGCCGAATGCCTGGCGCAGCCCCGTCACGCGTCGCTCGTCCTGCGCCAGCGTCGCGGCGTCCGCGGGCGCGATCGGGCCAAGGCGCGCGTTCGGCGCCAGGCCGGCGACCAGCGACGCGGCGACGATCGATCCTGCGGACGTGCCCACATAGCAGCCGCACGCGCGCGCGTCGAACCCCTCCGCCTCGTCCAGTCCGGCCAGCAGCGAGCTCATCCACGCCTCGCCGAGCGTTCCGCCGCCGCCGAGGATCAATGCGTCAGGGGTTTGCACTGTCGCATCAGCGTAGCCGTCCCGCGGCGGGCGCCTGCGCGCGTACCGCCACGCCGCGCTGCTTGGCGGCCGGCAATCTGGGTAACGGCTTGGTATGGCCAAGGTCGTCTTCCTGCCGCTGCGCTTGGGCGCCGGAATCGCCGCCGGCATCGTGGGCAAGAGCCTGTTCCGGGCGCTTTGGGGCCTGATCGACGAGGAGGAGGCGCCGAAGGCGGAGCATCGCCGCATCCGCCTTTCGATGCTCGCCCTCGCCCTGGTCATCGAAGGCGCGCTGTTTCGCGCGCTCCGCGGTCTTGCCGACCACGGATCGCGGCGCGTCTTTGCTCGCGTCACCGGTTCGTGGCCCGGCGAGGAGCAGCCCGAGGCCGAGTGACGCGCGCGCAGAGCGATCTTCACACGAGCTGCGCCTGGCCACGCCACGCGCAACCAACAGCGGCGAAGCCGCACATCGAAAGAAGGAGTTTTTAAAATGGCAGAGCCGACAGCCGCCGAGAACAAGCTGGTGCAGTACCTCAACGAGGCCTACGGCATCGAGCAGAGGCTCGAGACGTCGCTGCAGGCGCACATCGCCATGACCGGCGAGGCCGCCTACCGCAAACGCCTGCAGGACCACCTGGTCGAGACCAAGCGCCACGCGCGCGAGGTCAAGAAACGCATCAAGCAGCTGGGCGGCGAGGCCGCCACGATCGATCCTCCCGGACCCTCCGCGGTCTCCGACGCCGCGCAGGCGGTGCTCGGCGGCGCGCAGAAAGCCGTCGCGCTCGCGCAGGGGCCGCTGCACGCGATCCGCGGCACGGGCCAGCAGGAGAAGTATCTGAAGAACGTCAAGACCGAGTACGCCAGCGAGTCCGAGGAGATCGCCACCTACAGCGGCATCGAAACGCTCGCCGAGGCGCTCGGCGACTCCGAGACGCGCAAACTGGCCCGCGAGATCCGTCGCGAGGAGGAGCGCATGCGCTCCTATCTGGAGAAGCAGATCCCACGCTTCACCAAGGCGGTCGTCAAAGCCGAGATCCCGGCCTCGCAGCGGGCTCGCCCGGCACGGCCGCGCAAACGCGCCACACGCGCCAAAGTCTCCGCACGCTCGAAACGCACTGCCTCGCGCGCCGCATCCTCGACGCGCGCCGGCAGCTCCACGCGCGCCAAAGCGAGCAGGCGCGCCTGAGCTCGCACGCCTACCAGCCGGAGTCCGCCAGCAGGTCGAGCACCGCCGCCTCGACGCGCGCGCGGATGCGCGCCCGGGCCAGGTCGGGCTCGCCCGCCGGCAACGCCTGCAGCGTCTGCGCGATCGTCGCGCCGGCGTGGTAGCGGTCGATCACGCGCGGGTCGATGTACGACGCGCGCGCGACCGCCGGCGTGTTGCCCAGGTACGTCGCGACCGTCTTGACCGCCGCGCGGACCCTGCGCTCGCGCGCCGTGCGCGTGCTCGGGCGCTCGGCGTCGGCCGCCAACGCGACGGCGGCGAGCACGGTGGCATTCCACGTGCGGAAGTCCTTGGCCGTGAACTCGCCGCCGCTGCGGCGCTTTATGTAGTCGTTGACCTCCTCGGCGCGCAGCTCGCTGAAGCGACCGTTCTCGCGGTAGGCCAGCAGCTGCGCGCCGCTTCGCCGGCGCTTGAGCTCGCCGACCACCTCCAGCGCGTCCGCGTCGGCGATCGCCTGCACGCGTCGCTGGCCCGACTTCGCCGGAAAGTCGAACACGAGCCGGTCGTCCTCGATCGTCACGTGCTCGCGCAGCATCGTCGTCAGCCCGAACGATTCGTTGCGCTCGGCGTAGTCCTCCGAGCCGATGCGAAAGAAGCCCACGTCCAGCAGGCGCACCGCGCACGCCAGCACGCGCTCGCGTGACAGCCTCACCTGCGCCGGCGGTCGGGATCTCGCCGGACGCTCGATGCGCAGGTCGCGCGCGACGCGACGGCGCAGCCGTGGCAGCGAGTGGCCGAAGGCGACCATCGAGTCGAACTTCCGGCGATCGCGATGCGCCCGCCAGCGCTCGTGGTAGACGTACTGCTTGCGTCCGGCCGCGTCGATGCCGGTGGCCTGCAGGTGCCCGAGCGGGTCCATGCAGATCCACACCTCGCGCCACGCCGGCGGGATCGCCAGCTCGGCGATCCGCTCCAGCGCCTCCGCGTCGTCGATTCGATCGCCGTCGGGGTCGCGATATTCGAAGCCGCGCCCGCGCCGGCGCCGCGCGATGCCCGGCGCGGCGCAGCTGGATCGTCGCAGGCGCGGCATGAGCCCTACTGATAGCGCCTCAGCGCGAGATGCAGCTGATCCGCCCGCCGTCCTCGAGGATCGCCCAGCGCAGCTCGGCGATCGAGGTGATCTGCGATTGACGGGCCTCCTCCTCGATGTCTTCCAGCGTGATGCGCTCGCGACGCATGTTGCGCTCGATCGGGCGACCGTCCTGCACGAGCACGATCGGCTCGCCCTCTGTGAGCAGCCGCGCCCGGCGCGAGCGGAAGGAGATCCAGCTGACGGCGACCGTGAGGATCGCGATCGTCGATATCACGATCAGCGCGCCGGTCACCGACTCGTCGCTCTGGGTGACGCCCTGCTGCACGAGGTCGCCGACGACGACCAGCAGGATCAGGTCGAACGGCTCGAGCTGGCTCAGCTCACGGCGCCCGACGATGCGCGTCACCAAGAACACGAAGAAGAAGACGACGGCAGCGCGGATTACGAGGTCCATGGCTCAGGGGAAGATCGTCAAGGAGCGGTGCACGCGCGCCAGCAGCCGCGCGCCGTCCTGCAGCGCGACGTCCTCGCGACGCTCGGCGACGTTCGTCGGGTTGACCTGGAAGTAGATCCAGCAGATCAGCGTTTTGCCCGCGGGCAGCGAGCCGTAGCCGAGCACGACCTGGCCGTCGTGCGACGTCTCGTTGCTCGGTTGCGGCTCGATCGAGTTGACGCTCATCGACTCCCACCAGCCTTCGTCGAAGGCGAGCTGAAGCTGCTTGATTTCGCGGTGGGCGACCACCTTCACGCGCACCTGGAAGATCAGGCCGCCGCGCAGCCGCGTCGGCGCGGTCACGCTCAGGCTTGCGCTGGGACTCGCGGCGGAGGTGGTCGAGGGGTCCTGGCCGAACACGTTGAACAATGCCAGCGCCGGCACCGCTGCCACGCAGCCGAGCAGCGCGCGGCGCAGCCATGGCGCCCGCGCGCGCCCCTGCAGGTCGCGGTTTCGCTTCAACGTGATTCCGTCCGGCGTGTCGGTCATCTGGTCGCTGTTCGTGCTGGGCGCCCGCCCTCCTGCCTGGGGACGGCCCGGCGCCGTGCGCTCCGGCAAAGGCGCGACGACCGATCACAATGGTCCGATGGCGTTGCAGCTGCAAGAGCCGCCGCGCGTGGCGCGCGAAGACCTCGACGGCCCCGCCGAGCTCAGCGGGCGCACGCTGCGCTCGCGTGCGCTGGCCGTGCTCGCGCTGGTGCTCGTCGTCGTCGCCGGCGTCGTGCTGCTGCCGGGTCTCGGCGAACTGCGCACGCGCCTGGCGCACGCCAGCGCCGTCTGGCTGCTCGTGGGCGTCGGGCTGAAGGTGCTCTCCGGCGTGGGCTACGTGGCGGTCTTTCGCATGGTCTTCTGCCGGCGCATGTCCTGGCGCGTCAGCTATCAGGTCGGCATGTCCGAGCTGGGCGCCAACGCGCTGTTCCCGACCGGCGGCGCCGGCGGCCTGGCGCTCGGGGCGTGGGCGCTCAAACGCGGCGGCATGCCCGGCGAGGAAATCGCCCGGCGCACCGTCGCCTTCTTCCTGCTGACGAGCGTGCCCAACGTGCTCGGCGTGATCGTGCTCGGGCTGCTGCTGGCGACCGGGCTGGTCGCCGGCGAGGGAAACCTGCTGCTGACTGCGCTGCCCGCCGCGATCGCCGCGGCGGCGGTCGGGCTGGCGCTGCTGGCCGGGCGCATCGCGCGGCGCTGGGCACGCTCGCTGGAGCGCCGCGGCGAGCACGAGCTCTCGCGGCGCAAGCAGCTCTCGATGAAGGCCCTGACGGCGCTCGGCGACGGCGTGCAGGGGGCGGTGGCGCTGCTGCGCGAGGGCGACTTCGTGCTGATCGCCGGGCTGATCGCCTACCTGGCGTTCGACGTGATGATCGTCTGGGCGACCTTCCACGCGCTCGGCCCGACGCCGCCGCTTGCGATCCTCTGGATCGCCTACCTGATCGGCGAGCTCGGCGGGCTGATCCCCGTGCCCGGCGGCATCGGCGGCGTCGACGCGGGGCTGGTCGGCACGCTGGCGCTGTACGACGTCTCGCTCGCCTCCGCCGCCGGCGCCGTGCTCGCCTACCGTGCGATAGCCCTGTGGGTGCCCGCGCTGATCGGCGGCGTCGCCTTCCTGTTCCTGCGTCGCACGCTGCGCCAGGAGGCCAACGAGATCGCGCTTTGCGCGCCGCAGGCCGAGATCGAGGTCATCGGGCTCGGCCGCGTGGTGATCGGCGGGAAGTCTTGAGCGAGCCGGCGGCGGACAGGCCGCGGATCGAGCTGGTGCTGGCCGACGTCGACGGCACGCTGGTGACGTCCGAGAAGCGGCTGACCGAGCGCACGGTCGCGGCGGTGCGCGCGCTGAAAGGCGCCGGCGTGAAGTTCGCCGTGACGAGCGGCCGCCCGCCGCGCGGCATGCAGATGCTCGTCCAGCCATTGGCGCTGGAGCTGCCGCTGGCGGCGTTCAACGGCGGGTTGTTCGCGCGGCCGGACATGTCCGTGATCGAGCAACACTCGATCGACGCGCGGCTGGTCGGGGAGATCGTCGCGCTGATCGGCGAGCACGCGCTGGACGTGTGGCTGTACCGCGGCTCGGACTGGCTGCTGCGCGATGTGAGCGCCGCGCACGTGGCCAAAGAGGCCGATACGGTCCGCTTCGCGCCGACCGTCGTCGACAGCTTCGACGGCATGACAGAGAGGATCGCCAAGATCGTCGGCGTCGGCGACGACCTCGCGGCGGTCGCCAGGGCGGAGGCCGACGCGCGCCGGAGGTTCGGCGAGCACGTCTCGGCTGCGCGCTCGCAGCCCTATTATCTCGACGTGACGCATCCGCAGGCCAACAAGGGCGCCGTGCTGCGCCATGTCTCGCGCGAGCACGACATCCCGCTGAGCCGCATCGCGACGCTGGGCGATCAGCCCAACGACGTGCTCATGTTCGAAGGCGCCGGCCTGAGCATCGCCATGGGCAACGCCGGCGAGGACGTCCGGCGCGCCGCCACGCAGGTCACGGCGTCCAACGATCAGGAGGGCTTCGCGCTGGCGATCGAGCGCTTCGTGCTGGGCGCGGGAGCGCCAAGTTGAGCACGAGCTATGACGAGGAGCTGGCGCACCGCATCCGCGAGCTGCTGGACGGCGAGTCGGGCGTCAGCGAGATGGCGATGTTCGGCGGGCTCGCGTTCCTGCTGCACGGCAACATGGCCGTCGCCGCGTCCGGGCAGGGCGGGCTGTTGGTCCGCGCCGATCCCCAGGCCGGCGATCGCCTGCTGGCCAAGCCGCACGCGCGCGCCATGGAGATGCGCGGGCGCGCCATGACCGGTTGGATCCGCGTCGCCGACGAGGGCATCAAGACCAAGCGCCAGCTCGCCGCGTGGGTGCGCGAGGGCGTGACCTACGCCGCGACGCTGCCGCCCAAGGGCTGAGGCACGCTCGGCGCAGGCGCTCGGCGCGCTCAGGCGCAGGAGAGCTGCAGCGCGAGCAGCGCCGCGATCGACGCCAGGCACAGCACGTGCTCGCGGCAGATCGCCCGCGCCAGCGCGCTCTGCTGCGCGGGCGTGTCGCGGCGCGCGCCGAGGCGCACGGCGCCGGGCACCGTGCGCGCGCCTGCCAGCGCGATCGGCGCGACGGCGAGCGCCAGCGACGTCCAGGCGACCGACGCGGGAACGTCTGCGCGCGCGATCTCCGCGACGATCGCCGCGATCGTCGCGACCATGACGGTCGCGATCAGGCGGTTCATCGGCCTCGCCGCGGTCGTCACACGGCCGTAGTAGGCGGCGATCGACGCCAGCAGCTCCTCCGGCAGCTCGCGCTCGCGACGGCCGAGCACCTGCACGTCGAACATCAGGTCGAACCACAGCACCGCCAGAAGGAAGCCGCCGCCGGCGCTCACGAACGCGATCATCGCGCCAGCCATGCTAGGCCAGCGGATGAGGCCGTGGCGCGCGCGCGATGGCAATAGGCTGGTGCGCGTGAGCACCGCCCCGCGCGCGCTTCACCATCTGAACTGCGGCACCATGTGCCCGCACGGCGAGCGCCTGATCAACGGCACGGGCAGCCCGCTGGGGCGCGCGCGCGGCTGGTCTGTCACTGCCTGCTCGTCGAGGGCAGCGAAGGGCTCGTCCTGGTCGACACCGGCTTCGGCCTGGACGACATGCGCGACACGCGCCGGCTGGGGCTGATCTTCGACGCGCTCTTTCGCCCGCAGGCAGGCGAGTCCGAGACGGCGATCGAGCAGATCCGCGCGCTCGGCTTTCAGCCGCAGGACGTGCGCCATATCGTCGCCACGCACCTCGACGTCGACCACACCGGCGGCCTGCCGGACTTCCCCGACGCGCAGGTGCACGTGCTCTCACGCGAGCTGGCGGCGGCGATGCACCCGAGCTGGCGCGAACGCGAGCGCTACGTCAAGGCGCACTGGGCGCACGGCCCGAAGTGGGTGGAGCACGAGCCCGACGGCGACGAGTGGATGGGCTTTCAGAGCGTGCGCGTCCTGCCCGGCAGCGACGCGGAGATCCTGCTCGTGCCGCTGATCGGCCACACGCGGGGGCACACGGGCGTCGCGGTCAAGCACGAGGGACGCTGGCTGCTGCACTGCGGCGACTCCTACTTCCATCGCGACGAGCTGCGCACGCCCCCGTCCTGCCCGCCGGTGCTCAAGGCCTTTCAGAACGTCAACTCCGTCGACAACGCCGCGCGCCGTCAGAACGTCGAGCGCCTGCGCGAGCTGGCGCGGCGCCGCGACGCAGATGTCGAGCTGTTCTGCTCGCACGACGCGGCGACGCTCGCCGGCATGCAGGGCGCCGGCGGCGGCTGAGCGGCCGCGCCACGCGGCCGCGCGCTGCGCGCCACGCGCCGGCGAAGGCGCCGCCGCAGCGAAGCGCCAGGCAGGGTGTAGCGCTGCTAGCCGTACATCGCGTCGATCGGCCCGGCGTACTTCTCGGCGATCGGCTTGCGCTTGAGCTTCATCGTCGGCGTCAGCTCGTCGCCGCTGGGCAGCCAGTCGCCCTCGACGATCGTGAACTTCTTGATCTGTTCCACGCGCGCAAGCTTCTCGTTGGCCGTGTCGACGCCCTCCTGCACGGCCGCGCGCACGCGCTCGTCGCGGGCAAGCTGCGCCAGCTCGCTCGCCTCGATGCCCTGCGTCGCCGCCCAGGCGGGCGCGAAGTCGGGATCGAGCACGATCAGCGCTGTGTTGTAGGGGCGCCCGTCGCCGATGCAGCAGGCTTGGCCGATCAGCGGCGAGGCGGTCTTCAGCGCCGCCTCGATGTTCGCCGGCGACATGTTCTTGCCGCCCGCGCTGATGATCAGCTCCTTCTTGCGATCGACGATCTTCAGGTAGCCGTCCTCGTCGAGCTCGCCGATGTCGCCGGTGCGCAGCCAGCCGTCGTCGGTGAACGTCTCCCTGGTCTTCTCCGGCAGGTTGCGATAGCCCGCCATCACGACGTCGGACTTGATCAGCACCTCGCCGTCTGCGTCGAGCTTGATCTGCACGCCGGGCGCCGGTGGGCCGACCGTGCCGATCTTGATCCGATCGCGCGGGTTGCACGTGCCGGCGCCGCACGTCTCGCTCATGCCCCACAGCTCGGCCAGCGGCAGCCCGATCGCGTGGAAGAACTCGAGCACCTCCACGGGCGTGGGCGCCGCGCCGACGTTGATCGCCTCGATCTGGTCGAGGCCGAGCATCTCGCGCAGCCCGGCGAAGATCTCCGCGTCGGCTTTGCTGACCTGCTCGGCCAGCTCCGCCGGCACCTCCTGCCCGCTCTGCTCCAGGCGCACCTTGCGCAGCGCGGCGTCGAGCGCTGCCTGCACGCGCTGGCGCTGCTCGTCGCCCTGCGCGGCCAGCATCGTCTCCAGCCCAGCCTTCAGCTTCTCCCAGATGCGTGGCACCGCGAAGAACCAGCTCGGGCGAACTTCGGGCAGGTAGGAGAGGACCTGGCGCGGGTCGTCGCAGCACGTGATCTGCAGTCCGAACACGACCGGCAGGTAGTGGTGGGCGTTTCGCTCGGCGACGTGCGCGGCGGGAAGCCAGGAGATGACGCGGCCGTCGTCCGGGAACTCGATCAGCTCCTCCAGGCCCTCCACCGCCGCCAGCAGGTTGCGGTGGATCAGCTGGACGCCCTTCGGCGGCCCCGTCGTGCCCGACGTGTAGATCAACGTGAGCACGTCGCTGCCGCGAAGCCGTGCGACGGACTGCTCGACGTCGAAGTCGGGGTCTGCGCCCTCGACGTCCGACAGCGCCAGCGTCCCCTGCGGCGCCTCGCCGTCGACGACGATCACGTTCTGCAGGCTCGGCGCCCGCTTGCGCGCCTGCAGCACCTGCGGCAGATACTGCTGCTCGCAGATCAGCGTCTTGGCTTCGGCGTCTGACAGCAGGTAGCTGATCTGCTCGGGCGAGTAGGTGTTGTAGATCGAGAAAGGCGTCGCGCCGAGCATCATCGCGGCGAGGTCGCAGAGGTGGAACTCGGGCCTGTTGGAGAGCATCAGCGCGACCGTCTCGCCACGGCCGACGCCGAGCTTGGCCAGCCCGCCGGCGAGCGCGTCCACGCGCTCGCGCAGCTCGCCCCAGGTGATCGTGAAGGCGTCGCCCTTCGTGCGGACCGCGACCTGCTCCGCGCGCTGGGCCGCGGTGATGCGAAACGCCTCGGCGACCGTCTCCGCCTCGACCGCGGCGCGCCCGGGCGTCTTCACTTGTGTGACACCGCTCTCCATCTGACGTCCTCCCGCTCGCGCTGCTCCCTTGCCGCTGTTTGCGCAGATCAGCATACGCCCCCGGTGGGGCCGCTCACAGCGAGCGCCCGCCGTCGGCGCTCGCGCCGCGCGCGCCAGCGCCGCAGCAGCAGGCGTGGGGTGCTCAGCTCGGGCGGCTCGCGCACTGCCCGCCCGACGACCGCTCAGGCCGTGAGCAGGCCCTGGCGGCCGAGGAACTCGACCTGGTCGGCGGCGACGCGCTGGGGCCCGTCGCCGACGAACGCGCCGAAGTGGTCGTAGGGGTAGCGGTGCAGCTCGGCCCTCGGCGCGCGCGCGGCGAGACGTTCGACCGCGCGCTTGGAGACCGATATGTCGCGCTCGCCCAGCCCCACCCACAGCGGCGCGCGAAGCCCGCGCGCCTTGGCGAGCGGGCGGTGCATCGCGACGGTCAGGAAGACCGCCGGCGAGATCTCGTTGCGCCATGGGGACCCCTCTGGCACGCTCGCGGCGAAGCCGTCCGCCTCGCCGGGCAGCGTCATCGCCGCGTGCTCGCCGGGTTGCCCGGTGACCGCCACGAGGTTGTGGCGGCCGAGCTGGTCGGCCAGCGCGCGCGGTGTCAGCCAAGCCGACAGCGCCGGAGGCGTCGCGAGCGCGCGCGCCAGCCCGTCGACCATCGGGCACAGCACCAGCGCCGCAGCGATGCGCCTGTCGGCCGCCGCCGTTTCCACGGCGTGCCCGCCGCTGAAGGAGAAGCCCCACAGCACGATGCGCTCGGGGTCGACGCCGTCGAGCCCGCGCGCGTGCGCGACCGCGGCGCGCCAGTCGGCGAGCTGGTCGCGCTTGCGAAAGCGCTGGCGCGGCTCGCCGCCGGAGTCGCCCAGGTAGCGATGGTCGAACACCAGCGCCGCCATGCCCGCCTCGGCCAGCCGCTCGGCGTAGGCGGCCAGGCCGTCGTGGCGCGTCAGCGAGAAGCCGTGCGCCATCACCACGCAGCCGGTCGGCGCAGCGTCGCCGTCTGCATCCGCGCCCAGGGCGCGCGGCGGCCGGTACAGCCACGCCGCGCAATGCGCGTCGCCCGACGCGAATGTGATCTCCGAGCGCTCGATCGCCACAGCCTAGCCCTGCGCTTGTTCGATGCCGCGCCGGGGCGTCGTCGCATCATAAAGCGCGGTAGCCATAGTAGATACGACGTAGACACCATCGCTACCGCTGCACGCGAGGGACAATCGCGACTCGCGGCCGGCAAGGCGTCGCCCTGGTTGCGGTCGTTGCTGCTATGTCAAGCTGATTGCGCAGCGCCCCGCGCGGCGCGCCAGCTGCGCCGGGGCGTTTTTTCGGCAATCCAAGCGAAGCGACCCGGAGGAAGGCGTATGAGCGACGATCAGCAGGTACCGGAGTGGAATGTGGCCGACTGGCATGGCAAGACGCTTGTGGACGCCGAGGGCGAGAAGATCGGCAAGCTGCAGGACGTCTACGTCGACGTCGAGACCGATGTCCCGCAGTTTGCGACGGTCAAGGAAGGGCTCATCGGGCGGCACCTGACGTTTGTGCCGCTTGGCGGGATCAAGGTCGGCCCCGACGAGCTGCAGGTCGCCGTCTACAAGAGCCAGGTCGAGGCCGCGCCCAACATCGAGCTGCAGGGCGAGGAGCTCTCACAGACCGACGAGTCGGCGCTCTATCACCACTACGAGCTCAACTACACACCCCCTGACACCGAGAGCGGCCGCCGACTCGCTCGTCGCTGACGATGGCTCTGCGCGGCGAGCACTAGGCTGCGCGTGCGATGCTGCTGCGTCCGCTCAGCGACGGCGACGAGGCCGAGCTGCGGCGCATCCACTCCACGCCGGAGGTCGTGCGCTGGTGGGGCGAGCCCGAGCGGGGCTTTCCGCTGAGCGACGATCCCGAGTCGACGCGCTTTGCGATCGTCGTCGAGCGGCGCGTCGTCGGGCTGATCCAGTGTTGGGAGGAGCCGACGGCTCGCTACCGTCACGCCACGATCGACCTGTTCCTCGATCCGGCCGTGCACGGGCGCGGGCTCGGCACGGAGGCGGTCCGGCGCATGGTGCGCCACCTGATCGCCCAGCGCCGCCATCATCGCATCACGATCGACCCCGCGTGCGACAACGCGGTGGCCATACGCGTGTACGGGAAGGTCGGCTTCAGGGCGGTCGGCGTGATGCGCCGCTATGAGCGCGACAGCCACGGCGAGGGCTGGCACGACGGCCTGCTGATGGAGCTGATCGCCGGCGAGGAGAAGCTGGGCGACGTCGCCGAGATCGCCGCGCCGGCGAGCGACGCATAGACTGGCGCGGTGGAGTTCCGCACGATCTCCAGCGGCGCGCAGCCGTTCGTCGTCTCCCAGGAGGGCGAGGGGCCGGACATCGTGCTCGTGCACGGCTTTCCCGACACGCCGCACTCCTACGCCGACCTGCAGGCCGAGCTCGTGCGCAGCGGCTGGCGCGTGACGGTACCGTGGCTGCGCGGCTATCACCCGGACACGCTGGTCGCGGGCCGCGCGTATG
>Ga0105237_10005168_pt1 | contig 14767 bp, 12 predicted proteins | sample KBSC24metaG_FD_81520 | JGI IMG/M metagenome (GOLD analysis project Ga0105237, IMG submission 81520) | Corn rhizosphere microbial communities from Kellogg Biological Station, Michigan, USA - KBS C2-4 metaG | ecosystem: Host-associated > Plants > Roots > Rhizosphere > Soil | place: Michigan, USA... | reverse complement strand
GTCCCGATCACGCACGCTGCAGGTTGCAGATGTACTTTCGCGTGCAGGCCCGCTACAAGGCTGCCGAAGCAAACACCTTGAGCCGACGCAGTTCGCGCACGTCGAAGCTGTAATACCCTTCCAGGTTCGGTAAGCTCCCGCAGCGCGATATTTCGAGCTGCGCTCACGTCCGAAAATGGTTAAATAGTTCACCGCCCGCGGCGGATTGCTGTTACCCTGCTGTGCAGCGCAAGGAACACCGCCGGATTCGGTCGGTCTTTTCGCACTCCCAAACGATGTACGGGGCACACGCGACGGGCCCCGAGGGTGCCGCACGGCGTGAGCTGTGCCCCCCGCTATGGCGCACACTTGGGAAGGTTCCGCCTGCAATCCACCGCTCTACACGCAGTCTCCAGTTCAACGGCAGCGCACGCATCGGTTGCCGCACTGCTCGATCTGTACCGTCATATGCTCACGGCGCGCGAGATCGATCATCTGGAGCAAAGATTCACGGCCCGCGGCGAGGCCTTCTTCCATGTATCTGGCGCGGGCCACGAGTCGGTCGCGGCGCTGGCTCCGCATCTAGGAGCGCAGGACTGGCTGCATTGCCATTACCGCGACAAGGCACTTCTGCTTGCCCGCGGTCTGACACCGGAAATGTTCTTCGCCAGCCTGTTCTGCAAGGACGCCTCGAGTTCGCGCGGCCGCCAGATGAGCGCACACATGAGCTGGCGCGCGGGCAATGTGCTGAGCTTGTGCGGCCCTGTTGGAAACAACGCATTGCAGGCGGTCGGGGTCGCCGCACAGATCAGATCGGAGCCGAGGCGGCCCTTGGTGTTGTGTGCCCTCGGCGACGGTACAACCCAGCAAGGTGAAGTGCTCGAAGCGATCGCCGAGGCCGTGCGTGAGGCGCTGCCGGTGCTGTTCCTCGTCGAAGACAATCGCTACGCGATCTCGACACGCACGCGCGGGAAAACCTTCTACTCGCTTCCCGACTCCGAGCCGTCGATGTTCTACGGCGTGCCGATCCGACGCCTCGATGGCCGTGATCCCTCGAGCTGCCTCGCGGCTTTCGGTGATGCTGTCGCGGAGATACGGCTGACGCGGCGACCGGTTCTCGTCGTGATGGATGTCGAGCGCCTCGACGACCATACCAACGCTGACGATCAACGTGCCTATCGCGATGCCGAGGAGATCGAGGACGCACGCAAAGGTTCCGATCCTATTACCGTACTGGCCCAAGAGCTCGCCCAGCTTGGCGTCTCGCTCGCCCGCCGCAACGAGATCGCCGAGGACGTTCGCAGCGAGGTCGAGCGAGCTGCCGCCCGTGCTCGTGAAGGCGCCGAGCCCCAATCGGTGTTCGACGCTAAGAGACCACTCGCACCTCAGTTACAGGCGGTGGCCGGCGAAGCCCGCGGCAGCACGCTCGATCGCAACTTGACGATGATCGGCGCAATGCAAGCCGTGCTGCGCAGTCGGATGGAAGAAGATCCGCGCATCACGCTATCCGGCGAAGACATCGAAGACCCCAAGGGCGATGTATTCGGCATCACGCGCGGACTTTCGACCTCGTTTCCGGGCCGGGTCAGGAACTCGCCGCTGTCCGAGTCGACGATCGTAGGCACTGCGATTGGCCGCGCACTCGCGGGCGGGCGGCCGGTCGCATTTCTGCAGTTTGCCGACTTTCTGCCGCTCGCCTTCAATCAGATCGCCGCCGAATTGGGCAGCATGTACTGGCGCACTGATGGCTCCTGGGAATGTCCGGTGATTCTGATGATTCCCTGCGGTGGCTACCGCCCGGGCCTCGGTCCATTCCATGCCCAGTCCCTGGAAGCGCTGGCGCTGCACGTTCCGGGTATCGATGTCTTCATGCCGTCGACGGCGGTGGATGCTGCCGGCCTGCTCAATGCTGCATTCGACTCGGGGCGGCCGACGCTGTTCTTTTATCCCAAGGCATTGTTGAACGATCGCAGCCTCGCGACTTCGGCTGACGTACGCAGTCAATTCGTGCCGATTGGACGTGCGCGAACGGAGCGCCGTGGCGACGATATCACGCTCGTGGCTTACGGCAACGCGATGGAGCGCTGCCGCCGCGCGGCCGATGCGCTCGCCACGGTCGGTATGCAGACGGAATTGATCGATCTGCGCTCACTATCGCCCTGGGACGAGCAGACAGTCCTGTCGGCTGCGCGCAAGACCGGCCGCCTGCTCGTGGTGCACGAGGACAACCAGACCTGCGGCGTTGGCGCAGAAGTCATGGCAACCATTTCCGAGAAAGCGGGTGTGCCGGTGCGCATGGGGCGAGTTGCCCGCGCGGACACTTATATCCCGTGCAACTTCTCCAATCAGCTCGAAGTGCTTCCTTCTTTCAAGGCCATTCTCGCCCAGGCCGCGGAGCTGCTCGATCTGGATCTGGAGTGGCAACCGCCGGAGCAACCTCCAAGCGGACTGTTCACCATCGAGGCAATAGGCAGCAGCCCATCGGACGAATCGGTGGTGCTGGCCGAGTGCCGCGTCACGGCGGGCGACGCGATCAGCGAAGGCGATCTGCTCGGAACCTTCGAGACCGCCAAGGCATTGATGGACTTCGAGTCGCCGGTGAGCGGCACGATCCAGGAGATCTTCGTTCAGCCAGGTGGAACCGTGAAGGTCGGAGCGCCGTTGATGAGCGTGCGGCTGCCTGACAATACTGCCCGAATTGCAGGCCAGGTGATCGTGGAGGACCCTGGAACGCCGTTGCTCCGCCGCCGACCTCTTGATCCGGCACCTTCGCCTGCAGCGCCGGCGCGCGCGCCGCGTCGCCTGCTCCCGGTGGGAATCTCAGCGATCTCCGTGGCACTCGGTTCGCGCACGGTCGAGAACGAACAACTGATGGATCGCTTCCCGGAACGCACTGCAGCGGATATCGTACGCATGACCGGGATCGAGAGACGACGTGAGATCGGAGCAGATCAGGATGTCGTCTCGCTCGGCGCCGACGCGGCTGCGCACGCCCTCGAACAGGCCGGATTGGGCCTGTCGGACATCGACATGATCGTGTGCTCGACCGGAACACCGCCCGCCGCTACCCCCAGCGTTGCATGTCAGATCCTCTATCGTCTCGGCGGCAGCGGCGCGGAATGTCCGGCGTACGACATCTCGGCGGCCTGCTCGGGCTATTTGTACGGCCTGCAGGCAGCATTCGACTTCCTGCAGTCGAAGCCGAGTGCACGCGTTCTGGTGGTTACGAGCGAGGTCTTGTCGCCGCTGCTCGACCGCGGTGATTACGCGACAACTTTCATCTTCGGCGATGCTGCTACGGCCACGGTGCTGGTCGGAGAGATCGGTCTGGCCGAGTGCGGTTTGCAGCTCAGCCGTCCGATCCTGTCAGCCGAAGGAGAGCCCGGGCGCTATCTGCGCGTTCCCTCGGCAGGGTCGGACCAATCGATCTACATGGACGGCGTGAAAGTCTTCTCGGCTGCTGTAAAGAGGATGGCGAGCGCTTTGACGAAAGCCTGCGCGTCAGAGCAGCTCGCAGTTGCGGATCTCGATCTGGTGATCGCGCATCAGGCCAACCAGCGCATTCTCGATGCCGTCGGTCATCGTCTCAAGCTGCCGCCCGAGCGGCTCTACAGCAACGTGCGTAATTTCGGTAACACGTCGTCGAGCACCATACCGATTTGCCTGTCGGAGATCTTTTCCGGCGTACGATCCGGCCAGAGAATCGGCTTGGCCGCGTTCGGAGGTGGCTTCACGTTCGGTGCAGCACTTCTCATCGGCAGATGATTCGCAGTCGTGGAACAGCCCGGGTGGCGTCCGGGACACGCGCGTCTAAACGCGGTGTTCAGGACGCCACCGTGAATCATCCTTTCTTGTTCTTCTGCCACACGTGCTGCAAATACGCCTGCATTTCCTCGGGCGAGATGTAATGATCGTGATTGGTATCGATAGCCGACCAGTCGCGGGTCTCCGGCTTCGCGGTCGACTGCGCGGCGAATGCGGGAGCAGACAGCACGGCAACCAGAGCGGGTAGAAGCAAAGCAAGTCGTAACATCCTGCACCTCCAATCGAAGCAAAACGAAACCATATCGAGTGCACTCAGCAGCGATCCGGGTCGCTGCAATGCCTCCGGAAATTGGATCGAGAAAGCCACAGCTGAGTTCCATCGGCCTGTGCGCAGCCCGACTGCTGAGAACGCCGGCGCCATCGTTCTGGATACTCCCGCCAGCGCCAGCGGGCGCAACGCATGTGCTTCGGTCGCGGCTCGCCGGCGCAAACGCGCGGGATCAGGACTTGTCGGCAGGCTGCTCGCTCTTCGCCGACGAGGACTTCATGTGGCCGGTGTGGTGTGGCTCGACCGGTTGCTCTTCGAGGATCTTGCCGTCAGCCACGCTGACATGCACGTCGGTCAGCTTATCGTCCTTCAGTACGCGAACGTCGTAGAAATCTTCACCGTGCCGCCGTGCGAGGCGGGCGCTGAGTGTCTTTCCGCCAACCTTACCCTCCGCTGTCGAGATCGCCTGCGAGATCGAAGTCGATGCGCCATCGAGGACTTTCTGTGCATGCTCGAGCATATCGTTCGCTGCGAAAGCGGACCCGGTTGCGAAAGCCGCGCTGACGAAAGCCAGTGCAAGGGGTACATGTCGTTTCATGGTGATCTCCATCTTGTGTTGAACGTCGAAGGAACCAACGTGGCCGGGCGCCCGCGAAGGTGTTCAGCGCGGCGCGGACCATGCGCTAAATTTTGCTCACGGGAAGCTTAAGTCGATCTTAATTGCGCGCGACGGCGTTGTAGTAGTCGAGCGCGCGCTTCGGCACGCGACTTGCGGGCATCCACAGCAGAGGCGCAGGCAGTTTGCGCTTCGCGTCTTTCGAAAACCACACATGGAGATCGAGCACATGAGCAAGCCAAACCAGATTCAAGGTGAAGGCAACTACGAAGCCGCCGAGGAGTACGACGAGGCGCAGCGCAAGTTCGTTAAGTCCGGTAAGGTCGAGGCGGCTGCGCGCAACGCGAAGCCGAAATCCCCGGCGGAGGCCAAGGATATGGAGCGCGCCGAAGAGGCCGGGCGCAGTCACGCCAAGGGAGAAGATCCGGCGGTCAAGCGCGGCAGCGGCGGGTCAGGGTCGTCTAAGCCGTAAGGTTGTACGGGCGCGCTTGCGGGCGCGCTCGCGCTCGCAGTCGTTGGCCTATGTCGAATTTACACGTCAGGTAGCAGTTTTTCCAATGCCGGTTGCGCACACGGTCTCGTCAGCCTCCGAGGGTTGCGGGAGGTTCAACGAAGCGCCACTGTTGCAGTCCTCGAAGATCTCGGCCTAATAACTCTAATTCGGCCAGCTCGAACTGTTAGAGCCGCATCCACCGAGAGACCTTGACACTTCGGGTCCCTGGTTCTATCAATAAATAGGACTTGGAGAGTCCCCGAGCGTCCTGTTGCCCGGAGGCGATTTCTTATCCCTGAGAAAGGAGTAAGACGTGGCATCCAAACTCTCGAAAGCCAAGGATCTGCGACGTCAGATCGTCGCAAAAGCTGTTGTCGATCCAGCGTTTCGCCGCCGCCTGCTGAGCAAGCCTGAAGACGTGTTCGGCGGCAGGCTCTCTGCATCAGATCGCGCCGCGCTTCAGCGCATCAAGAAGATGCTGCCCGCGTTGGACGATATCGTGAGCAGTCTGGCGGGCGAAGTCTTGTGCGGCGGCGGCGGGGGATGCGGTGGCCTCGCCTGAGGTCTTGAAATAGAACTCTAGAACTAGATTGCAGGTCGGGTCGGATCGGACCCGATTTTTCCGGCTCTCATCTCTATTCAGAGGGAAGCCATGTCCTCCGCGTCGGTCGAGGTGAAATCCTTCACGTGCCTGCGGCCCATCGAGCATCATCACTTCCACCTTCGTGGCCGCTGGTTGCTGTTCGATGTGAATGGGCTCCGAGTAGTGCCCTCGGATGCGATGGACGGTGTGATCCTGAGGCTCGCCAGCCCAAGCATCCATCGGAGCGAGCTGATCGAGACTCTGCAATCGACAAGTTCTCCTGTTGAGAACGTCAGTACGCGAGTCGATTTCTTGTGCGAAGAAGGATTCCTCCTGCCGCCGGAGGCGCCAGCACAGATGGCTGAGCTGGGAGCTCCGACCAGCTATGCCACCTTCATGGTGAACGTCTCGCAGCGCTGCAACCTCACGTGTCCGTACTGTTACGTCAATCGGGGCCACTTCGACTACGAAACAAAGCCAATCCCGCGGATGCGTGCGGATACGGCAGCGCAGATCGTCGACAAGATACACGAGAGCTTCCCCGGCCTTTCGACGTACGGATACCATTTCTACGGCGGCGAGCCCCTGCTGAACTTCCGTGCCATCCGGCAGATCGTCGAGGAAGCTCAAACCAAAGCGCGAGAGACCAGCACTCGTTGCGATTTTCATATCACTACCAACGGCACTTTGCTCTCGCGCGAGATCGCCGATTTCATGGACCAGCACCGCTTCACGGTCTATTTCTCGATAGACGGTGATCAGCAAAACCACGACCAGCTTCGCAAATATATCAATGGCCGAGGGAGCTATGCTGACGTCGAAGCGAACCTTGCCTATCTGCGCACCAAACCTGGAATTCACCTCATCGGCAGTTCGGTCATCCGCAAAGGCTTCCGACTGAGCGAAGCACTCGATCACTTGCAACAACATGGAGCCAACCAATGCAAGGCTGAGCGAGTGCGGCTGCAGGACGACGATGTGTTGTCCTTGTCTGGCGACCTGCACGACGAGTACCTCCGCGATATAGAAGGATTGGTCGATCACTACATCGACTATCTATCTAGCGGCCGCAAGCCGATGGATTTTCGACTGTCGTCAAAGATCCTCCAGGTGTTCACAAAAAAGCGACGTAGCTTCTTCTGTCCTGCCGGCGACCGGATGTTTGGGATTTCCGCAGACGGCGAGATCTATCCCTGTGCGTTGCACGTCGGTCGCCCTCAATCCAAGCTCGGCGACTTGTCGAATGGAATCGATCGCGACAAGCAGCGCGCGTTTCGCGCCAAATTCTCACCTGAGAATCAATCGGCCTGCAGGACCTGCTGGACGCGCCACCTGTGCGGTGGTGGATGCTCGGCGATGGTGGATCGCTTCGGCCATGAAGATTGCGAGTCGCTGCGCGCAGAGAGCGAAGCGGCCATCGCGATCTTTCAGCACTTTGCCGAAGATGACCCGCTGAAGCTGCTTGGGCTCGTCTCCCCGAAGGTGGTCAAATGGGTCAATGGAGAGCTGAAGAAACCGGCCGATCTGACACCTTCTGAATCGGCCGCGCAACGCGTGCACGAAGCTGCCGGCGGGGACGCGTGAAATGTCCACCGTCGTGAGGACACGAGGATCCGATCTGCGATTGCGGAATGTGCACCCTTTGGTCGACGAGAACCGTCGTTGCGCGCTGATCTACGATCTCGAACGCACCTTCGTGATCGAGGTCCCGGACCGATTCCAGGCCAGCCTGGCGGGCGCAATCACCACCGCCGACCTTGATGGACCGCTCGGTTCTTGGATGAAGGACGAAGACCTGCTCACGCGCGACGCGCGGCGGGGCTGGAGCGATCCCCATCCGGACATCGCGCCAAGGGTCACTGACGTTTCCCTCGACATGTCCGGCAGCTGCAACATGGGCTGCGTGTACTGCTTCGAAGACTCCATAGGTTCGCGCATCGGACGCATGTCCGAGGAAACGGCCTTGGCTGCACTTGATTTCGCCTTTAAGAAGACCGCAGGTGCCAAGCACATAGCACTGCACTTCGGCTCAGGTGAGCCGCTTCTCCGCTTCGACCTGCTGAGAATGATCGTGCGGGAGGCGGACCGACGTGCGGCAGATGAAGGAAGGAATGTCTCATACGATCTCACCACCAACGCCACACTCGTTACACCTGAGATCGCCGAGTTCCTATCCACGCATCCTTTCAACGTACGCGTGAGCTGCGATGGGCCGCCGTCGGTTCACGATGTCTTCCGCCCGATGAAGAACGGCAGGCCATCCTATGCGTTGGTGGAGCGTGGTTTGAAGTTGCTCATGAGCCATCTTCCAAACCATCTCACCGTGAATTCGGTCATCTGCGGGACTACCCGCCTGAAGGACGTTTGGAGCTGGGCCAAAGAGCTTGGCATTCGCCACTATCACGTCATCAAGGTCGGTGCGTATGATTCACGCAACGTGACTCTGCAGCGGGCAGAGCTCGCTAGATTTCGGGCTGACCTGGAGCTGATCTGCGACGATATGTTCGCCGATCTCGAGGCCGGCAAACGCCCTATCGACTACCAGCCGATCAGCAAAGTCGTCCGTCGGCTCATGATCCCGCAGCCGATCACGCGCTTCTGCGGCGTCGCGGGTAGCTACCTGGGCGTTGCGTCGGACGGCAAGGTGTATCCGTGCTTCCGACATCTCGGTCTAAAGGAGTATCAGTTTGGAGATGTATTGAACGACGTCGACGACCAGAAGCGAGTGACATTCCTCAAGGTCGAAGCGGCGGATGTCGATCAGCGCCCCATCTGCCATACCTGTTGGGCACGCTATCTTTGCGGAGGTGGCTGTTACGCTGACTCGGTGGTGTACGGTCCCGACAAGAGAAAGCCGCAGGAAAGCCACTGCCCGTTCTGGCGTGCGGAAATCGATACGGCCATCCGCTTCTACGATCGTCTGCGGCGGTCCGACCCCACTTACTGTTTAGAGCTCTTTGGCGACGATATCGATAGCCTGCTCGAGAAATCGGCAGCCTCAACTCCGACGTTTCTCGAGAGAAGGAACTGCTCATGACGCCGCGAAGCTGCGACCATGGATTGGAGGCGGGGGTCGGAATCGAACCGGCGTACACGGCTTTGCAAGCCCCTGCACTTCCTGACAGAACAGAGTGTTAGGCGCTACAGCCGCGCGCAGTGCGACGCCGGCCCTCAGCTTTTATCTGGCGGCCAACGGCAATGACCGGGGCGCGAATCCCATGGCGATTCGAGTCTATTCCTGTTCTCCGCACTACATCGAATGTCGAACTCGGTAGCGAGCTCGAAGCGTGAGAGCTCTGTAGGTATTGGGACGATGCGTCGGGTCGTAAGGCCTGCCAATCGGATGGAGGTCATTAGCGCCTCAACTGGTCGAGATCCGGCGAGGCCCAACGCAATCGAGCAGGGCCGCGAAGCCGTGGCGCGTCGGGCGTGGGCACGGGCCTTCCGGGCGTTTGCGAGGGCTGACCGCGCGCGTCCCCTCGGCCCGCAGGATTTGGAGCTTCTGGCCGTCGCGGCCTATATGCTGGGCCGCAACGATGATCACCTGGAGTGCATGAAGCGGGCACATCGCGCACACCAGCACGCTCGCAACCTGCCGCGTGCGGCGCGCTGTGCATTCTGGGCCGGCATCAATCTCGCGGTGCGTGGTCAGGCTAGCCACGCGGCTGGCTGGTTCGGGCGCGCGCAGCGCCTCGCCGAAAGCGGACCACCCGATAGCGTGGAGCACGGCTACCTGCTAGTCCCCGCACTTCTAAAGCGTACCGGGGAACGGGACTGGAAAGGCGTGGTGGATGTTGCGAAGAAAGCGGAACGCATCGCCGAACGTCACGGCGATGCGGATCTCTTCGCCCTTGCCGCGCACGAACGCGGACATGCGCTGGTTCAGCTGGGTCGCGTAGAGGAGGGCTTGCGACGCGTGGACGAAGTGATGGTATCGGTCACGGCCGGCGAGCTCTCCGCGGTCGTGACCGGCCTGGTGTACTGCAGCGTCATCGCCTACTGTCAGGATATGTTCCAGCTGAGCCGCGCTCAAGCTTGGACCCAAGCTCTGACGGAATGGTGCGAGCAGCAGACGGAAATGGTGGCGCATACGGGGCAATGCCTGATCCACCGCGCCGAGGTCACGCAACTGCGGGGCGACTGGCGCTTGGCGTTGCAGGAAGCGCAGCGGGCGACGACACAATTCGCGAAGGCGATGAACAGTTCCGCCGCGGGTCACGCACTGTACCGGCAAGGCGAGGTGCACCGGGTGCGGGGTCACTTCGACCAGGCCGATGCCGCATATCGCGAGGCCGCCCGATCCGGTTACGAGCCGCAGCCTGGGCTCGCGCTGTTGCGACTCGTCCAGGGCAGAACGGCTGCTGCGGCCAGCGCAATTCGACGGGCGCTTTCGGAGACGACTGATGCGGTTCGTCGCGCCAAACTGCTTCCAGCAAGCGTGGAGATCTTCCTGACCGAGGGAAGTACCGACCAGGCTCGGGAGGCCTGCAGCGAAATCCAACAATTATCCAAGGGCCGCAGAAGCGAGCTGCTCGACGCGCTGGCCGCCCACTCCCGCGGTGCGCTGGAACTCGCCGAGGGGAAGCCGGACGCGGCGCTCGGTACTCTGCGGCGGGCCTTCGAGGCATGGCGCCAGCTCGAGGTCCCCTACGAAGTGGCGCGCGTGCGCGTGTTGATCGCGAAGGCTTGTCGCATCCTCGGGGACGAGGAAGCCGCGGCAGTGGAACTGGACGCCGCACGCGATGCCTTTTCCGAATTGCGTGCGGCGCCTGACCTCGCTCGCTTGGATGCACTCGCTCGCGGGACTGTGTGCGGAGCGGAGCATGGGCTAACCAAACGCGAACTCGAAGTGCTCCACCACGTCGCCGCGGGCCGATCGAACAAGGCAATCGCCCGGGACTTGGCGCTGAGCAATAGGACCGTGGATCGCCACCTCAGCAACATCTTCGACAAGCTCGCCGTGTCTTCGCGCTCAGCTGCAACCGCCTTCGCTTACCGCAACCGGCTGATCTGACTGGGATGGGTGGAAACACCCATGGCTTCGTTTCAGCACGCTGGGCGGTTTACGCGATGTAAGCAGTACACCGCACCGGTACCTTGTCTCCACGCCCAACTTCGCAACGGAGACACGCATGCCAAAGGTATCGCGCAATACGGCTTCACATTCAGTGGAACTCGAAGGAATAGATGTGCAGCTCGACCACCTCGACGGCGGATATTCGGTGTGTTTCGAGAAGCACACGGCGGACGCTGAGCTCGATGCGTTCCGCGGCCTGCCCGGCGACCGCTGCCCTCTGCCGCGTTGGGGCTACGTGTTCAACGGCAAGGTGAGCTTCGTCTTTCCCGACCACAAGGAAACCTTCGAGGCCGGGGACGCGTACTACGTTCCTCCGGGTCATATCCCGGTGCATTACGCGGGCACCGAGATCGTGGAATTCAGCCCGACCGACGTCCTGAAGGAGACGATCAAGGTCGTGATGTCGAACCTGCAGAGGGTCGGCGCCTGATGAACTACCGGCTCGCTTACGCCATCGGCTTCCATCCGTGGGAGGATGCCGCAGCCGATCCGCCATTCGTCACAAAGGCGGCGCAGATGTTCGACCGCGAGGAGCGGGGCCGCCAGCCGCCCTACGGGCGCGCGCTCGATCTCGGCACTGGCAGTGGCATCTGGGGCATCGAGCTCGCGAAGCGTGGCTGGCAGGTGACCGGCGTGGATCTCGTCGAGAAAGCATTGCGTCGTGCGCGTGATCGAGTCCGCGGCGCCGGAGTGGAGATGAAGCTCGTCCGGGGTGACGTGACTGCGCTGAGCCGCGCAGGCATTGGCGACGGTTTCCGTTTTATCCTCGATACGGGAACATTCCACGGCCTGCAACCCGAAGAGCAGATCGCGATGGGGGGGAGCGTTACAGCCGTCTCCGCACCTGACGCAACCATGCTGCTGCTCGTGTGGCCAAGACGGATTCGGCCCTTGATTCGCGGCGCCTCCCGCAGCGAGGTCGAAGCCGCGTTTCCCGGTTGGGAGATCATCGACGTCGAGCCTTCGTATTTCAGCCTGCCGAACCTGCTGGAGGTGGTCTTAAGGCCCGACGAGAAGTGGTACCGGCTGCGGAAAAAGCGTCCTTGAACTGATCTACCGTCTGATAGATCGCCGCGAAAGCGGCCACTCCCGAGCGTCCGGAACTGGCCGGTCAGCGACCCTACGAAGTCGCCCACCGGACGCGAGCTTTAGACTTCGGTCTGCTCAGCCATCTCCAACGCATCGTCGACTTCTATTCCGAGGTAGCGAACCGTACTTTCCAATTTCGTGCGCCCAAGCAGCAATTGCACCGCCCGCAGGTTCTTCGTCCGCCGATAGATCAGAGAAGCCTTGGTCCGGCGCAATGAGTGCGTGCCATAGGCTGCCGGATCCAGACCAATCTGCTGGACCCAGCGGTCGACGATTCGAGCGTATTGACGTGTCGATAGGTGCGGTGAGTCGTGAAGCCTGCTCGGGAACAGAAAGTCTTTCGGCCTAAGAGTCGCGCGTTGGATCCACTTCGCCACCGCTTCGCGGGTCTGTTCCGTGATCTCGAACTGGACTGGCCGCTGAGTCTTCTGTTGCATCACGATGGCACGAGGTGCAACGCGCTCACCGTGTGCTACATCCCGGACCCGAAGCTTGACCAGGTCGCATGCCCTCAGCTTGCTGTCGATGGCTAAGTCGAACAACGCGAGATCGCGGATGCGACTCGCGATCTGCAACCGGATGCGGACAGCCCAGATGTCTTTGAGCTTCAGCGGTGATTTCTGCCCGACGAGCTTGCCTTTGTTCCAGGGTTCATGACGTCGATCTGCTGTCGCGGACTGTTCCATGATTCAGCTCCTTTGTGGTTGAAGGGAGCCGAAGTCTGTGCCTTCAGGCGAGGGGCGCTAACCGACCCCTATGTATAGATCTCAACTATGCGTAGTTGCCGCGGCAGGGACCGCGCGGGCCTCTATGGTGGCGAGTGTTCGAGACCAGCGCGTTCTTTACATAGTTACTGCGGCTGAAGGAACCGTACGAGCCAGGTAGGCGCGGAACAGTCGCACTCTCGTGTCTGTGCTTCCAAGTGTGTGAGGGTCTCGGATGTTGTCCGTAGCGGTCTCCTGAAGTGGGACCAACGCTACACTCGGCCGCCTAAACTATGTGAAGAAGATTGTTGGACCACCTCGCCAACAGCCGCGTTGCCGTGCGTCAAGCGGATCCTACCCGTACGACCTATACATAGTTGAGATCTATACATAAGGGTCGCTATGTAAACCTTTACATAGCGACCCTAAGCCGCCCGTCGAGCCTTTAAGAAGCGGACATTCGCGGACATCTCTGTAGAATCGCCCACTGGAGACGGCAAGGATTCGCGACGAGCGCCTATCAGAATATCTAGAATCGAGCGCTCAGCTCCTCCAGCACCGCACCATCAGCCCTGTCAATCCAAACCCTGCCACCAGCAGCGCCCAGCGTCCAGGCTCGGGTATGGGAGTGAGCAGCACGGCGTGGTATTTATTGTGGATGTAGCCTTCCCCCGCAATCTGTCCGAGGTTGTTAATGTCCATCGCCTCTAGCACGTGGGTACCGGGTGAATCGATCAAAGCGTTTAGATCCTGCATGCCAACCTCAGCAGTCCACACGAAACCCCTACCATCACTCACTCCAACTACCTGGCCGGCATTGTTAATGCCGTAGGCGCTGTGGTACGAAGCGGGACACTCGGGACATTGCTTCGGCAGAGCGCCCAAGTCCTGCATGCCGCGGCTGGCGGTCCATAGGAAAGCCCGGGCATTATCGCTGGCGTCATAAGCTATGCCTACGACCTGCCCGGCATCGTTGATGTCGTACGCAAAACTCAAACTCCCCCCCGGCAGCTGGCCCAAGTGCTGTAGGCCGCGGCTGGCGGTCCACAGAAAAGCGCCGCCGTCGCGATCCCAGCCGACCACCTGGCCGGCATTGTTGATGGCTTCGCCATCGCCGAAGATTCCCAGTGCCTTCACGCCGCCACTGGCGGTCCACAAGGAAACGCCCGAGTCATTAGAGCCAACTACTTGGCCGGTACGGTTGATGCCGAGGGCTCGGGTCAACGGCAGCGCCTGCATGCCACGGCTGGCGGTCCACAAGAAAGCCTGGTTCTGATTGGCGAAATACCTTTCGCCTACTATCTGACCAGCGTTATTAATGTCGACGGCAGCACTAAAGTTTGCGCCCAGATTCTGCATGCCACGGCTGGCGGTCCATAGGAAAGCTGAGTCGCTGCTGGGCCGATGATTACCTACTCCTACTACCTGGCCGGCGTCGTTAATGCCCAAAGCATAACTGTGATCGGTTCCTCCCGGCAGATCGCCAAGATCGGTGACGCGATATCGAGTGACTGCTTGAGCGCTGACGCTTGTGAGCAGCAATGTAGCTGCCGTGAGAACCAAACGGGACAAGGGTGCCATAACGATGCTCTCCTCACAAAATCGGCCAAAGTTCCGAAACCAGTTAGGAGACTTTTCGGAAAATTCAGACTAACCATACGGTTGTCTATCGAAATTATGTTGTCAGTTATGGGATCGTAATCAACGACACACGCGCACAGATAAATACCGTCCCCTAACTGTGGTGGAAGGGTTACCGTGCTAGTCGTATATCAAATCAGGGAAGACCTTGGTCTTGATGTCGAAATCCTCCAGGGTTAAAGTGCCCACGATGCCAGCGACCATGCCGCCGCCGGGAATATCACGCAAATTGCTTTTGCTCTGTGCGCCTCCTTTCCGATCCTTAGCCGGCACCGGCTGCCGAGGACAACACGAATGGTTGGCTATGTGAGATACCGCTCAGGTAAACCTGCGGCGAGAGCGGCAAGCCGAGGAGAATTGCGCGAAACGCTGTTGTATTTTCTCTTGCTGCTTTGCACGGAATAAAGCGCACGCAGAGCGATGGTACTCCAACCCCGAAGTACTTACTGAGCAGGCAGCAAAACATCTAACAGTTGATCAAGCTCTGGCATAGCGCACATGAGGTTCATCGAAGAAGTTGGCGAGGATCGCAGGCTGCTTTTGGCGTCGATG
>Ga0105237_10005164_pt1 | contig 14771 bp, 14 predicted proteins | sample KBSC24metaG_FD_81520 | JGI IMG/M metagenome (GOLD analysis project Ga0105237, IMG submission 81520) | Corn rhizosphere microbial communities from Kellogg Biological Station, Michigan, USA - KBS C2-4 metaG | ecosystem: Host-associated > Plants > Roots > Rhizosphere > Soil | place: Michigan, USA... | reverse complement strand
CTCCTGCCGATTGTAGTTGCGATAATCGCGTACGCGCTGCTTCATCTCGGCATCAACGGTTTACTGAGAATGTTCGCGCATCGAAAGACGGCGATTTAGTTTTTTATCAGATCCCGGGCTCCGCACAACGCAAGCCTTGTGAACCCCGCCAGGCCGGGAACGGAGCAACGGTAGCAACGGCAGCGTGTGTTGCGGGAAAGTCCGGGGTCTGGCCATTTCTATTTCCTCTCAGGAGTCGAGCCATGACGAAGATCTTTGTAGCCACTGGGTTCGTCCTTTCGCTTTCAATCAGCGTACTTGCACAAACAGAATCTCGCGCCGACATCCTGAAAAAAATCGAAGCCAAGCGCGCGGAACTCGCCACCCTTGAAAAGCAGTTCCTGTCGCCCTCAGAAGAAGATCGAGCCAGGTATGCAGAGTTTCTGAACCAGCCCGATACCGGCTTGATTCGTTTGTTGCCCCGCGAAAAATTCGACACTGCGACTTTTACCGAAAACAACAAATCGATCACCATTCGCGGCGGTGGCGCTTACTACTCCTTCGCGCGCCTGACCCACGAGTATGGCTATGGCAGCGACATCGAACTCGCAAAGGGCAAATTGGTCACGGGCTTTTATGGCGGACATTTCGGATCGTTCGTCAACCTCGGGGACATACCGCTCGAAACGGTCAATTTGGAAACGCCCGCTGTAAAAGATCTGGCGACGAACACTCAACTCAAACAAACTTCTCAATCTCAAGTCCCTCTGAAGTTAAACTCGACGTACCTGCTGCGATCGGTCGACTCCACGCCTTCCGATGTTCTCGTTGCTTTTAAGGTCGTGCGGATCGACACCGACGAAAGCGCCATCATTCTTTGGAAGCTTTTGAAAAAGTCGCCACTACAAGGGGCTCGCAACAACTAAAACGAAGACATCCTATGGCCTATCAAGTAATCGCACGAAAGTGGCGTCCCCAGACCTTCGACGAAGTAACAGGCCAGGAACCAATCACTCGCACGCTTCGCAATGCCATCGAGCATCAGCGGCTTCACCACGCTTACCTGTTTTCCGGCGCTCGTGGCGTCGGCAAAACGACGACTGCTCGCCTGCTCGCGAAAGCTCTGAATTGTCACAAGGCGAAACAGCCAACGCCGACACCGTGCCGTGTTGACGATCCCACTCAATGTGCGTCTTGCCGCGAGATCACGGAGAGTCGATCGATCGACGTGCAGGAGATCGACGCCGCGTCAAACACGGGCGTCGACAACGTGCGCGAAGCGATCATCGCCAGCGTAGGCATTGCTCCCGCACGCGATCGTTACAAGGTGTTCATCATCGACGAAGTCCACATGCTCTCGGGAGCAGCTTTCAACGCTTTGTTGAAGACACTGGAAGAGCCTCCGCCGCGCGTCGTTTTCATCATGGCGACGACCGAGCGTCACAAAGTTCCCGAAACAATCCTCTCACGTTGCCAGCAGTTTGAATTTCGCACCATCGCTACGGCGAAGATTCTCGAGCGTCTCAAACTGATTGCGAAGGCTGAGCAGATCGCCGTGCCTGACGACGCGCTGCGCGAGATCGCGCGCACCGGCGAAGGCTCGATGCGCGATGCGCAATCCGCGTTGGACCAGGTGATTAGCTTTGCCGGCGACAAGATCACGAAAGAGGACGTGGAGATGGCGCTGGGTGTCGCCGGCGCCGACATTCTCAAACGCATCATCGACAGCATCGCGGAAAACAAGCCCGCTGAAGCCCTCGCCGCGGTTGACGATATCGTCATGCGCGGTCACGACCTGCGAAACTTCTGCCGAGATCTGCTCGCACACTTTCGCGATCTGCTCGTGACGAAGGTTTCCGGCAATGAAGAGTTGCTGGAATCCGCTGTTTGTGAACCGCAGGAGCTCAAACGACAAGCGGAGTTGTTTTCAGAGTCTGACCTGGTTCGGTTCTTCCATTCGCTGGCTGAAACGGAAACAAAGCTTCGTGCCGCAACACAGCCTCGTTACCAGTTGGAGATCGGGATCGTAAAACTGATGGAGCTGCGTGGCGTCGAGACGATCGGTGAGATCATTCAACGACTCTCTGCGCTCGAAAACAATCAGGAACCATCGCCGGTCAAAGCCTCGCCGGGATCGGGAGGCAGTTCGACGACTTCCGGTCGGAGCGAGCCGGAGCGAGCGCCAACGACGTCGCGAACGGCCGTATCGTCGTTTGCGGCAACTGCCGTCGCGCCGGCACTCGAAACAAATCTCGATGAAAAGCTCGAGTCTCCTCCGGTCGCAGCTTCAGAAATCGATCGCGTTAAAGCTGTTTTGGAACGTCAGCGAAAGATGTTGCTCGTCGCCGCGCTGGATGCGGCGCAAGCGACAGTCATTGAAGAAGGTGAGCTACGCGTCGAGTTCGCGCCTGAGGTGCGTCATCATCGCGATTCGCTTTCAAGGCCGGAAAACATCAAGTTGCTGCGTGAAGCGTGTCGCGAGGTCACCGGGAACGAGATCGGCATACGAATCATGGTGAAGGATCCCAGGGCTGAGGGCGAGCCGCTGAGCCGCGAAGAGCAGGAGCGACTCGACAAACAGAAGCTACGCGAGAGGGCTGAAAACAGTCCGATCTCGCAGCAGATGTTGAAGACGTTTCGCGGCGAGATCATCGACGTTTACACTGAGCGTTCCTGAACGAACAAAACGCGGCGCATCGTCGTATGAGGTTCCATTGTGGAGGTAGGTTGACACGATGCGTGATCCGGTTTTAGCAGGGATTTTGAGTTTAATCATTCCGGGAGTGGGGCAGCTTTACAACGGCCGCATTCTGGCTGGAATTCTTTGGCTAATCTTTACGCCAGGATTCTGGATTGGCACGGGCGGCACTCTCGGATGGATTTGCCACCTCATCGCGGCTTACACGGCGTACTCCTACGCGAAAGAGCATCCCGTCAGAGTTTAGACAGGATTGAAAATCCTGTCTAAGGTCTTACAGGTTTCTTCGGCGGCGTTGCCTTCGGAATATCGTCAGTATCAACAGGCTCCTCCAGCTTCACCGTCCCCCCGCGCAACATCGGCGGCAACTTCGTCACCGGCAGACTCACAGTCGCAATCGGATCGACACGCCTCAGAATCGCGCCACCACGTCCAGCCACCCAAACGTTCGTACCGCCGCGATAAGCAATCGAGAACAACGACGCACTCGTGATTGACGGCTGCAGTTCCCACGTCTGCCCCGCATCTCTGCTGTGAATGATGTTCCCTTGTTCGCCGACCACGAGCACATCATTTCGATTTGCCAACGCGACCCCAAACAAGTTGCCGTTGACGTTCGTTTCGAGATCTTTCCACGTTTCGCCGCCGTCGTCAGTTCGCAAAACAATCCCGCCTGCGCCGACAATGTAACCCCGTTGCGTGTCGGCAAACGCGAGCGCGTACAACCATTCTTTCAGATTGCGATCCACACGCTTCCACTTCGCACCGCCGTCGTTAGTGCGCAGGATCGTTCCGCCTGAACCAACCGCGACGCCATTCTGCGCGTCGACAAACTTCACGTCCTCGAGCCAACTGAGCGAATTCGACTGTTGGAATTCCCAACTGACGCCTTCGTCCTTCGTATGCCAGATGGCGCCGCGAGCTCCGACCGCCCATCCTTCACTCTCCGAAGCGAAAGACACTCCAAACAGATCTTCTTTCGCGGGATTCTGGACTGTCGACCACGTAACACCCCCATTCACCGAACGAAGAATCGTGCCCTTGTCGCCGACGACCCAACCGGATTTCTCAGTCGTGAACGTGATCGCGTTCAGACCCGCAGTCGAACCTGAAGGCCGGACGGTCCAGGTCTTACCACCGGAGTTGGTGTAGAGAATCTTGCCACGCTCGCCGACGGCCCAACCGCGAGAGTTGTCGATGAAGAAGATGTTTGCGATGTCGTCGCGCCCACCGTCGGTGAGCCTGTGCCACGACAATCCTCCGTCGTCGGTGCGCACGACGAGACCGTCAGCGCCCGCGGCCCACCCGAGAGATTCGTCTGAGAAGAAGAGCGTTGTGAGCTTCGGACCAGTGCGCACGTTGACCGGCAGCCAGATGTTGCCGCCGTCGCCGGTAGTCAACACCACGCCACCATCACCAGCGGCCCAACCGTGCAGCTCGTCATAAAAGAAGACGCTGTTCAGATCCGTAGTGACGAGCGCGTCTTTGGTGGTCCATGTTTCGCCGGCGTTCTCGGTCTGGAGAATGGCGCCGCGATAACCCACGGCTGTCGCCTTCTTTTCTGTCGTAAACACGACGCCTGTGAGAGCGAAGTCAGTCAGCTTCTTCGCCTTCTTCCAATCTGCGCCGCCGTTTGATGTGACGATTAGCGTTCCGTGCGCGCCAACGGCGATTCCGTTCTTCGCATCTGCGAAGGCGATTGAAAACAGGTGAGACGTTGTTTGACTGTTCTGAGGTTTCCACGTCTTGCCGCCGTCAGTCGTCGCGATGATCGAACCAAACGAGCCAACAGCCCAACCGAGCGACGGATTCTTCGGCGCGAAAGTTACGGCGAAGAGATGATCGCGAACGCCGGTTTGTCGCAGCACCCATCTATTGCCGCCGTTCGAGGTCGTGAGAACCACGCCGCGCGCGCCTGAAGCTACGACTCGAGAACGGTCCTTGACGTAGAGCGAGTAAAGCGTCATGTTCGAAGGGTTTCTCTGCTCCTCCCACTCGAATCCGCCGTTATTCGTCGTGAGCACAACCCCGCTCGCGCCAACGGCCCAGCCGCGTTTTCCGTCCGGAGCAAATCTGATGGAGTGGATCGAGTTTCCCTGTGGCAGCGGGTTTTGCCACTGCCAGCCGCGAAACGGGTCCTGTGCCTTGGTGATAAAGGGCACAGCGAGCAGCAGACAGAGAACTTTGATTCTGAGCGTGAGAGGCACTATTTCCTAGTCCAAACGAAGTCTTTGATAAGGGGAGACAAAATTATAGGGACATCCATCGCAAAGGCGCAAAGGCGCAAAGAAAGAGCAGGGTTTACTTTGCGCCTTTGCGCCTTTGGGAGGGAAATCCTCAATCCAGTTCTCCAGGCTCAACTGTGCCGATTTTATCTACCGCATCACGCAGGATTGATTCCTCTGCGTGGCCCGCGGCAGCGATACGCCGTGCGGCGCTATCTGCGGCTTCCTGAAGAAGATGCCCTGCGTGTCCGCGCGTCCATTCCCAGTGGATTTTGTGCGACGCGGCGGCCTTGTCGAGCCGTTCCCACCACGGAAGATTCGCCTTGCGGCGAAAGCGCCCGTTCATCGTTTCCACAACATACCGCGAGTCAGTAAAAACGCTTACCTGGCACGGCTGGCGCAACGCTTCCAGCCCGACCGCCGCAGCGGCGATCTCAGCCTGCTGGTTTGTCGCAACACCAAGATACTCTCCGACGGCGCGCCAAATACCCTTGTAACCGAGCAGCGCAACTGCGGCGGCGCGAGACGCAACCTGTCCATTCCCGAGGCTCGAACCATCACAGAAAATCGCAACCTGCTTCATCGGTGCGTCGTAGCCTATCACGCAATCGAAGGAAAATGTAGAATCTGGAGCACCGGAGGAAATCTAACAATGACGCCTCTAGAAAAACGTTCGGCTGGTGAAGTCGAACGGATTCGAGATCAGTTTCACCGCGCGTTTGAAGGCGAAGCGTGGCATGGACCATCCGTGCTCAAGCTGCTCGAAGGCATCACCGCACAACAAGCTGCCGCGCATCCGATTCCGGGCGCGCATTCGATCTGGGAGTTGACGCTACACATTGCCGCGTGGGAACGCGCGTGCAAGCGACGGCTCGAAGGCGACCCGGCGCAACTGTCAGATCAGGAAGACTGGCGACCCATCAACGACACGAGTGAAGCGGCGTGGGAAAGCACGAAGCAGCACTTGATCGACAATCATCGCGAACTGCTGAACGCGATCGCGAAGGTTGATGACGCGCGGTTGAATGAGCCGATAATGAAGGATCCAAACATCCCGTTCTCGAGCGTGTACGTGACGCTTCATGGTGGTGTGCAACACGATCTCTATCACGCGGGACAGATAGCAATGTTGAAGAAGGCGTTGGAAAACTTATGAGCGGACTATCAGCTAAAGAATGTGTTCCGTGTCGCGGTGGTGTGCCGCCGCTCCAGGGAGAGGAGATCGCGAAGCTCCTGCCGGAACTGAACGGGTGGGAAGTGGTTAATGAGCATCACCTGAAGAAGAAGTACAAGTTTTCAGACTTTCGGGAATCGCTCGCGTTTGTAAATCGCGTCGGTGAGCTTGCGGAGGAGCAGGGGCATCATCCGGATATCTGCTTCGGTTGGGGTTCGGCGGAAATTTCGATCTGGACGCATAAGATCGATGGGTTGACGGAGAGCGATTTCATCCTGGCGGCAAAGATCGATCAGCTTTAGCCACGGATTTCACGGATGAATGCGGATCGATCCGTATTTATCAGTTTTAATCCGTGGTATAAATTTTCTCGATTGCATCTACCATGCGCTTTAAGCTGAATTTGGTTTTGGCGGCTTCGTGTGCGTGGGCGCCCATGGTGCGGCGCCGGTCTGAATCACGCAGCAGCGCGATCACGGCTTCGGCAATCCTTGCAACGTCGCCAATCGGCACTATCCAACCAGTCCTCTGATCTTCAACGACTTCCTGCGCACCCTCGGTTCGCGTTGCTACAACCGGCGTCCCTGCAGCCATCGCTTCTGCCATCGCCAACCCGAACGATTCGGTTTCGGAAGCCGAGACAAACACATCCATCGCGCACAACAACCCTTCAGCCTCGTCAACCCACCCCAAAAAGTGAAAACATTCCTTCAATCGCAAGTCCGTGACAAGCTTCTCGAGCTGCTTCCGAACATCGCCAATCGTATCAACGCCGGCGAGCACAAAGTGCGTCTCAGGAAACCGCGAAACAATCCGCGCCGCCGCGCGGATAAAGTCGTCGTGTCGTTTCAGCGTCCTTAACTCACCGACGCTCCCAACCAACAAACACTCTTCCGGCAACCCCATGCCTCGCAAAAACTGTCCGCGATCAAACCCGGCGCGCGCGCGTTCAAAGCGTTCGACGTCAATACCATTCGGAACGAGCGCGATCTGTTTTTCAGAAACCACCCGCTGAAGCTCCTTCGCCACAGCAGACGAAACCGCAATCACGCGCGTCGCTCGCGCAAGCGTGTGACGATGAAGTCGATTCAGTTGAAACAGCACGTGACGCGTAGCCACGAATTTCGTTTTTCGGCGCGCGGCGTACGACGCGAGCGAGTAATCACGCGCCATGTGAGCGTGCACGACGTCAATCGCTTGTCGGCGCACAAATCGCTCCAACTCGTGTGCGCTCGGCACGTCGAGCGCGTTGCGCAACGGCAGAGTCAGAATTCTTTCTTTCGGTAGTTGCAGGTGACGAATCAACGGCGAGCCGGGGCGCAGTGCTGCGTAGAGATTGTGTCCGCGAGCAATCAGTGAGTTGGTGAGATCAGCAACATAACGTTCGCCGCCGCCGAATGATGATGCCGAACTGATCTGGAGAATGTTCAATCGTAAACGTCCGTACGAAAGTCAAACAGCGCGCTGCCCGGGTGTGTAGTCTATCGAACGGAATTACCAAGTAAATTCAACATTTTCCCGAGCCTCGCCAGTCGGCACAACGGTTGCCCATGCTAAGTGAAAGATACTGTTTGTTGGGAGGATTGTATGGCCAAGGCACGATTAGTAACAGCACTTTTTACAAGCAAAGTAGCTGCTGAGTCAGCGGTTGATGCGCTTTTAAAGCGAGGTTTTTCACGCGACGATATCAGTGTGCTCATGTCAGACGCTACTCGATCGAAGGAATTTGCCATTCAGACGCGCACGCACGCGGCTGACGGCTTGGGCATTGGCGCTGCTGCGGGCGGAGCTGTCGGTGCCGTGCTTGCCGCGATTGCGGCAGTGGGAACGACGCTATTTTTGCCGGGAATCAATCTCGTCATTGCAGGTCCGATCGCAGCGGCACTCGCCGGTGCGGGCGCTGGTGGAGCGGCAGGCGGAGTGATTGGCGCGTTGGTCGGTGCCGGAATTCCTGAGTATCGCGCGAAGGTTTACGAAGCTGGAATCAAGGGTGGTGGAATTTTGATCGGCGTGGAAGCACGCAGCGATGAGGAAGTCGACCGGCTTGAAGACTTGTTGAATGAGCTCGGAGGCGAGCACGTTCGGACGGAGTAACGATTTACTAAACTAAGGGAGGGTTAAGACATGGGTTTACCGAATAGAGACGAACTAGAGGGAAAACTGGATCAGGCAAAAGGCAAAACTAAAGAAACGATCGGTCGGGCAATCGACGACGACGAACTCGAGGCTGAGGGCCGAGCCGACCACGCGGGCGGCAAGGTAGAAGAAGGCTTCGGCAAAGCACGCAGGAAAGTCGGTGAAGCAATCGAAGACGTCGGCGACGCTATAGGTCGCTGAGCCACAAAAAGGCACAAATAGAAGCCACAAAAAGGCACAAAAGGCACATTTGATTAAGAAGGTGAGAAGTTCTTTCTTAATCATTTTGTGCTTTTTGTGCTTTTTTGTGGCAAGATTTGGGCTGTGGCTACGAGAGTAGAAACCGATTCCATGGGCGCGATAGAGGTAGCGTCCGATCGCTACTGGGGCGCGCAGACCGAACGGTCGCTACATCACTTCAACATCGGCGACGACCGAATGCCGCGCGAGATGATTCGCGCGCTCGGCATTCTCAAGAAAGCCGCCGCCCTCGTAAACAAAGATCTCGGCAAACTCCCATCAGACAAGGCGAAATTGATCGTGCAGGCGTGCGACGAAGTGATCGAAGGCAAGCTCGACGATCATTTCCCTCTGCGTGTGTGGCAAACCGGAAGCGGCACGCAGACGAACATGAACGCCAATGAAGTCATCTCGAACCGCGCAATCGAGATCGCAGGCGGCGAGCTTGGCAGCAAGAAGCCGATTCATCCGAACGACGACGTCAACATGTCGCAGTCGTCAAACGACACGTTTCCGACTGCGATGTACATTGCCGCGGCGGAGCAGTTGAACAAACTCATTCCGCGCGTTCGCGAACTTCAGGACGCAATCCAGGGCAAGGCGAAAGAGTTTGCGGGCGTGGTGAAGATCGGGAGGACGCATCTTCAGGATGCGACGCCGTTGACTGTCGATCAGGAGATGGGTGGTTGGGCAAATCTGATCGAGCGCGACATCGATCGCATGAAAGCCGCGCTGCCGGGTTTACTCGACCTCGCAATCGGCGGCACGGCTGTCGGAACGGGATTGAATTCACATCCTGAGTTTGGCGAACGAGCCGCGAAGAAGATCGCGGAATTGACCGATTTGCCGTTCAAATCGCAACCGAACAAGTTCGCAGCGCTATCGGCGCACGACGAGCTTGTGTTTGCGAGTGGCGCGCTGAAGACGCTGGCTGCGTCGCTGATGAAGATCGCTAACGACATACGCTGGCTGGCGTCGGGACCGCGCTGTGGCTTGGGTGAGTTGAGTCTGCCTGAAAACGAGCCGGGTTCGTCGATCATGCCGGGTAAAGTCAACCCCACGCAGAGCGAAGCGTTGACGATGGTCGCGGTGCAGGTCTTTGCAAACGACCTCGCGACCAGTTTTGGTGGATCGCAGGGGAATTTTGAGTTGAACGTATTCAAACCCGTGATGATTCACAACTTTCTGCACTCGGTGAGGCTGCTCTATGATTCTATTCACAGCTTCGTCGAGTTTTGTGTATCTGGAATTGAGATCAATCGGGAACAGATCGACCAGTATTTACGAAACTCCCTGATGCTGGTTACCGCCCTGAACCCTCACATCGGTTATGACAAAGCCGCCCAGGTTGCGAAGAACGCACACAAGAAGAAAATCAGTTTACGCGAATCAGCAATTGAGCTCGGTTTTCTGACAGGTGAACAGTTCGATCAGTGGGTGATCGCGCACGAGATGACGCATCCCTGACGGCCAGATTCGGCGTGCCTGACAAAAACGACAAAGTAAAAGAGAACGTCTGCGGTTCATATTACGTGGATTCGTCGTGCATCGACTGCGACGTCTGCCGCGACACCGCGCCGGATAACTTCATGCGGTCGGATGAGAACAGCTACTCGTTTGTTTACAAGCAACCGGAGAGTGAGGACGAGAATGCGCTTTGTCAGGAGGCGATGAGCTGTTGTCCGGTTGAGGCGATTGGGAACGACGGGTAGTTAGACAGGATTTCAGGATTTAGAACAGGATTTACAAGATTCAATCATGAAAATCCGGTCTTAAATCCTGGTAATCCTGTGAAACGATCTCTACTTTAACTAGCCCCTCTTCAACTCTCACCCGATACGTTCGAATCCTGTCCGGCACGGTAAGGCATTCCCCGCTCCGTACATCAAACTGCCATCCGTGCAGTCCACACTCAATCACATGCCCGCATAACGCGCCTTCCGTGAGCCGTGCGCCGCGGTGTGGACAGAAATTCTCGGTGGCATAGTATTCGCCATTCACGTTGTATACAGCTAGCTCGCTGCCATCGGGTAGCTCAACACTGATGCAGGCGCCTGGCCGCAGATCTTCGATTCCGCCCACAACTAAAGTTTCTGTGGGGTGGAGGGCGGCGCTCCGTCGTTAGTATCAGTATCGAATGATTGCATGGGATGGATGGTAACAAAACACGTTTTGCAGAACCAGAATCACAAGTTGCCGGCAAGGTTTACTCACTCGCGCGTTCCTATCACAATAGGACCAGAAGAGGAGAGACTATGAAGCAACTAACACTATTGACAGGCCTTTTGGCCGTAATTCTCGGGGCTGCAACCGTGCTGCACGCAAAAGAGATCACCGTACGCGGAAAACTACAAAAAACTGTCGAAGCCGGCGGCTGGCTCATTGTCGGCGACACGAAATATCTGATTCTGAACTCCAAACAGTACGAGAAGAATGCGTGGTTCAAGGAGTCGACGAGCGTTGAAGCCATCGGCGAAACCAAAGACGTGATGACGACCTTCATGGAGGGCACGCCGTTCGAGGCGAAATCGATTACGCCGCTCCGTGAAGGAGACGCACAAGGTGTAGCAACTCCCGGACGTGAAGGGCGTGGCACGCGCGTCATGGTCAGTGGCGATTCGATCATTAAAGCACAACCTGACACAGCGATCCTGACGATCGCCGTCGTGACGCAGGGCAGACGCGCGATTGACGCACAACAGGAAAACGCTACAAAAACCGACGCCGTCGTCCGTGCAGTGAAAGCAGCAGCCGGAGCGGGCGCGGAAGTCAAAACAAGTGGCTACAGTCTTCAGCCGCAGCGCGTCTACAAGGAAAATCAACCACCGACGATCATCGGCTACGAAGCGCGCAACAGCGTAACAGTCACAATGGGCGATCTGACGAAAGTCGGAACCGTGATCGACGCCGCAGGACAAGCCGGCGCAAATGACGTCGCGGGAATCAACTTCACGTTGCGACAGGACCGCCAGGCACGCGATCGCGCGCTGAGCGAAGCGACTCGCGTAGCGATGAGTAAAGCGCAAGTGATCGCGCAGGCGCTCGGCGGTCGCGTGACGCGCATAGTCGAGGTTCAGGAAGAAGGATTTCAACTACGACCACCTCAACCGCTCTATCGCATGGGCGTTATGACGGAGCAAGCAGCAGCCGTGACCACGCCAATCGAGGTCGGTACACTCGAAATAACGTCTCGAGTGCAATTGATCGCGGAGGTGGATCAAATTTAATGACCCCCAAGCCCCCACGGTTTTCATGATCCTGGTAAGGAGGGAAGCAATGGCCAGATATAGAGAAGACCTGGACGACAGGGACTACAATCCCCGGGAAGACCGGTTCAGACGTGAGAACTTCGGTTCTTACGACGAACCATACAGAGGTCGACGTGAGACTGAACGCCGGCCCGACTACAACCGTGGCACATTCGGCGAGCGCGCCGAATACGACTACGACGAACCGCGATACGGCGGCGACTATCGTCAACGTGAACGTGGCAACGACGAAGGCCGTCGCAGCTCGCTCTACGACATCCGCGGCGATCTTTCTGGCGGCCGGGACCGCGAATATTACGCTCCCGAACGCTCGCGTTTGCGTTGCCGCGACATCATGACGCGCGATCTCGTGGTAGCCACGCGCGCCACGACACTCGTGGAAGTCGGCCGGATGATGAAGCAGGAAGACACGGGCGTGATTCCCGTGGTCGAGTATGACACTCCGGTTGGTAATGGCAGAGAAGGAGAACCAATAAAATATGAGGGCCGCAATTATGCGCGCGGCAGACTAACTGGCTTAATTACTGACCGCGATATAGTCATACGCGCTGTTGCCGACAACAAGGATTGTGCCAGCACTCGTGCCGAAGACATCATGTCGGTCGACATTCACACTGCGCATCCGAACGATCGCGTCGTCGACGTCATTCGGAAGATGGGAGACAAACAGGTACGCCGCATTCCGGTTGTGAATGAGAATAATTACCTGGTTGGAATGATCTCCATGGCCGATATCGCAGTCGAGACACGAAACGATCGCGAACTCGCAGATGCTATTGAAGATATCTCGAAGGGTTCGTCGTTCTGGAACAGGGTTTTCGGTTAAGACTTTGCCGCGGGTTTATACAGATAGCACGGATTGAATCCGTGCTATCGGTGTAGATCTGCGGCTTATTTTCCCTTATTCTGTTGCGATGCGAAACACGAATCGTGATTTCTCGCTGATCCATAGCGGCCGGCGAGTGGTACCGTCTGGCAGGCTGTGGAATCCAGCCGCCGATGTTTACCGGGTGTCTGACGGCTGGGTCGTGAAGGTCGATCTCGCGGGTGTTTGTACTGACGAGTTGGAGATCGAATTGCACAATTCGATCCTGACAATTCGCGGGTGCCGGCGCGACACGCACTATCGTGAGGGTTTCGTCTACCATCAGATGGAGATCACCTACAGTCGCTTCGAGAAATCAATACAGTTTCCAGTCCCCGTTGAAGGCGCATCTATACGACGCGATTACAGGGACGGATTCTTAATCGTCGACGTGCGTCGCGAACAGGAATAATCGAATGCCGGAATCTTCTGAAAATGTAACGCCAACTGCCACCCCTCCTCCGGCCGAAGAAACAGCAACCCCGCAGAATGAAGGTTTGAGATTTTCCACTCAATCGACCGGGCAGCAGTTTGAGGTCGCAGTTCTCGCTCTGCAAAACCTCACGATTTTTCCCGAGACTGTTATTCCTTTGGGTATCGGAAGGCCGCGCTCGCTGGCCGCGGTGGAAGCTGCTCTGGCGACGCCGGAAAAACTGCTGGGATGTATTACCGTGCGTCCCGAAAGTTCAGACGACACTGACGCGAAACCCGCTGATCTCTACGAAGTCGGAACGCTGGTAATGATCAAGCGGATGGAGCGCTCGGAGAATGGAATGCGCATCATCGCGCAGGGCACCGAGCGCATTCGCGTGATCGAGTGGAAACAGGAAGACCCGTTCCTGCGCGCTATCGTCGAGATCCTGCCTGAGCCGCGCATCGTCGATACCGACCAGGTCGAGGCTGCTAAACGCAACCTTCAACAAATGATTCAGGAGGCAATGTCGCTTTTGCCAAACATTCCTCCTGAAGTGCGGATTGCGGTGCTCGGATCCGCCGATGCGGTTCGCTTGTGTTACTTCCTGGCGTCAGTCCTCAACCTCGGCGTCGAGGAAGAGCAGAAGATGCTGGAAGCGAATACGGCCGACGAACTGGTGCGCCTGGCCCACGCCGCACTCGCTCGCGAACTTGAAATCCTGCAACTGCGGTCGAAGATCGCGTCAGAAGCCCAGACCGAAATGGACAAGGCGCAGCGCGACTACGTCCTGCGACAGCAGATGCGCGCGATCCAGAAGGAACTGGGCGAAGACGAGACTGGCGAAGCCGCTGAAGCTGAGTTACTGCGAGAACGGCTCGAGAAAGCTGAACTTCCGCAGGAAGTGCGCGACGAAGCCGAGCGTGAGTTGAAACGCCTGCAACGACTGCCGCCCGCCGCGCCTGACTATCACGTGATTCGCACGTACCTCGAGTTTATTCTCGAACTGCCGTGGCTGAAGTCGTCTGAAGACAAGCTGGAGCTCGCCGAGGCGCGGCGCATTCTTGACGAAGATCACTACGGTCTCGAAGACGTAAAAGAACGTATCCTCGAGTTTCTGGCGGTCATAAAACTGCGGCCAGACACTAAGAGTCCGATACTGCTGTTTGTGGGACCGCCGGGAGTCGGCAAGACGTCGCTCGGACGGTCAATCGCACGCTCCCTGGGCCGGCAGTTTGAGCGAATGTCGCTGGGCGGCGTGCGCGACGAAGCTGAGTTGCGCGGTCATCGCCGCACGTACATCGGCGCAATGCCGGGCCGCATCGTCCAGTCGGTTCGGCGTGCGGGAGTGAACAATCCCGTGTTGATGCTGGATGAAATCGACAAACTCGGAAACGACTACCGCGGCGATCCCGCTGCGGCGCTGCTTGAGATCCTCGATCCACAACAGAACAACTCTTTCCGCGATCATTATCTCGATCTGCCGTTCGATCTATCAAAGGTCTTTTTCATTGCGACGGCGAATCAGCTCGGTCCGATTCCCGCGCCACTGCGCGACCGTATGGAGATCATCGCGCTGGCAGGTTATAGCGATCGTGAAAAACTCGAGATTGCTAAACGTTACCTGATACCACGACAGACCACCGAAAACGGACTCAACAGCGCGCAACTCAAGATCGACGACGACACGATCGAGTTGCTCGCGGCGCGCTACACGCGTGAAGCCGGTGTGCGCCAGATGGAAAGAAACATCGGCAGCATCGCTCGCAAGGT
>Ga0105237_10005162_pt1 | contig 14778 bp, 14 predicted proteins | sample KBSC24metaG_FD_81520 | JGI IMG/M metagenome (GOLD analysis project Ga0105237, IMG submission 81520) | Corn rhizosphere microbial communities from Kellogg Biological Station, Michigan, USA - KBS C2-4 metaG | ecosystem: Host-associated > Plants > Roots > Rhizosphere > Soil | place: Michigan, USA... | reverse complement strand
TCGCAGGGATGGCCGGCTTGTCCGCAGGCGAGCCGGGGAAGGGTCGCCTCGGGCTCGACGCGAAGCAGATGATCATCTGTCTCGCCGACGAGGCTTCGTCGTTCGAGGGAACACTGCAACTCTTTCATCGCGACGCCTCCGGTCAGTGGCAGGCGGATGGCGATCCGTGGCCGGTACTGTTCGGACGTGGCGGACTGGCGTGGGGGAGGGGATTGCATCCGCCGCAGGCCGGTCCTCAGAAAAAGACGAACGACCGCAAGAATCCGGCGGGCCTGTTCAAGCTTGGCTTTGCTTTGGGCTATGCGCCTTCCTTGCCGTCGGGCGCGCAGGGCTGGCCCTACCATCAAGTGACTGATCGCGACGCGTGGATCGATGATCCGAAGCTGGCGGCCCTTGGCTACAATCATCTTTATACCCTTCCTCCGGATGCGCCTTATCCGCCGTGGTGGGAGGAGGAAAAGCTTCACTTGGGCGACGCGGCCTACGAATGGATGGTGCTAATCGAGCACAACTACACCGGACCCGATCCCGGTGCGGGGAACCTGATTTTCTTCCACGTGCGGCGCGGCGAGCATTACCGCACTGCCGGTTGCACCACGATGAAGAAGGAAGACCTCGAGCACATGCTCCGGTGGCTCAAGCCCGGTTCCAACGCGATGCTGGCCGAGCTGACACGGGCCGATTACGCGCGCCTCTGGAAAGAATGGCACCTGCCGCCGCCGGAAAAGATGCCTGCGAAGAAATAGGCGCGAGCCTACATACTGAACCGGTGACCGAGGTAGATCTCCCGGGCGACCGGATCGTTGAGGAGGAATTCGCGCGAGCCCTCGGAGAGGACGCGGCCCTCGTCGATGATGTAGGCGCGGTCGACCACCGAGAGCGTCTCGCGGACGTTGTGGTCGGTGATGAGGACGCCGAGGCCGCGCTCCTTCAAGTGCAAAATGATTTCCTGGATATCGTGCACCGCCATCGGATCGACGCCGCTGAACGGTTCGTCAAGCAGGAGCAGAGTGGGCGAGGTGACGAGGGCACGGGCTATGGTCACGCGGCGTTTTTCCCCGCCCGAGAGCGTGATGGCGACGTTTTCGCGGACGTGTTCGAGCCCGAAATCCTTGAGCAGCGCGTCGCACCGCGCCTCGCGTTCTTCCTCGCTGATCGGGAGCGTCTCGAGAATGGCGAGCAGGTTCTCCTCGACCGTCAGCTTGCGGAAAATCGATTCCTCCTGCGGCAGGTAGCCGATACCCCGGCGCGCGCGGCGATACATCGGCATGTGGGTGACTTCTTCATCACCCATGTAGACTTGCCCCAGGGTGGGAGGCACGAGGCCAACGATCATGTAGAAAGTGGTTGTCTTGCCCGCGCCGTTCTTGCCGAGCAGGCCGACGACTTCTCCCGCCCGGACGTGAATATCGACACCGTTGACCACGCGCCGACCACCGTACTGCTTGACCAGGCCGTGGGTTTGGATGAGGAAGGGGGAATCTCCGTTTTCCGGCGTGGCGGAAAGCTCCGGTTTTTGTGCGGGCTTGATGGCGGGGAGTGGGGGAGGCGCGCCGCGCTGGGCGGATTTCTCTTCCACCGGCTCGGTGGCTTCTACCTTCGCCAGTACGGGTGATTCCTTCTCCGAAGAAGCCGCCTCTTCCTTTTTTTCGGGGAGTAAATCGGCCTGTGCCGAGCTGGCAGGAGCGTCGGAAGCCGAGGCGGGACGGACCCGTGGAGGTAGGCGGTGTTTCATGCCTGGCTTATTGGGGATTTTTGGCCGGTGCGGCAGCGGTACCCACGCCGTTCCCGAGGGTGGTCTTGGTGCGGCCTTCTGTGATCATCTGCTGGCTGGTCCGGTAAATGGTGATCTTGGGCGCCTCAATCTTGTTCTTGTTGTCGAGGATGGAGGGCTGGTCGGTCAGGACGAACTTGTCGTCTTCGTGGAAATATTCGGCCTGGCCGCAATGCGAGATGCGCCCCGGCTGCTCGATGACCACGTCGCCCTTGGCCGTGATGTGGTCGACCTTGCCGTCCTTGGTGAAGTTGACGACCATTTCCTGGCATCGCAGGGTGAAATTGTTCCCCACGGCGAGCACGTTGCCGCTGAAGGTCGCCGTGTGGCTCACCTGGTCAGCGCGCAATTCATCGGAAGTGATGATCGAGCCTCCCGGTGGTGGAGTGACATCGCCTGAAGTCTGGGCCAGGGCGGGAACGGTCCAGCCGGCCAGCGTCACGAAGAGGAGGGGAAGGATGCAAGATTTCATGGATTGACGTTGGCGGGCGGATTGGCGGGCGCGGTGTTGGTGTTGGCGTAGGCGCCCGGCGTATCGAGCAGGGAGCCACTATTATGGGCAGGAAGGGAGGGGGAGGGAACCAGACTCAAAGGCGGAATCACCGGGGCCGATTCCCGAGGGCGAGGCGCGGGAGAAGAAGGAGCGGCAGCCGGGGCCGCAGCGGGTGCCTCGCCGCCGGGAGTGGGAGTCTTGAAGGTGGCGTCGAAACTTTTCAGGACGACCTTCACGTTTTCGTGCAGCTGATATCTTTTGTTGGGGAGGTCGAAATCGCAGCTTTGGGCCGAGGCCTCCATGTCGGCGCGCTCGATCAGCACGGTATTCTTGGTGCGCATCCGCTGCTCGGCGATGTAGAGATCGGCCTTGGGCGAGGTGACGGTGGTCGTGATCTTTCCATCGTCGTAGAGATCGATCTTGAGTTCCGTCGCTTCGGCGCGGTTGATGGTCGTGCCCTTGGCTGAGACGGCGGAGAGCATGACCTTCAACTGGCCGTTTTCGTAGTAGGGAAAGTGGAAGTCCTTGAAGGTCTGTCCAAAGGGAATCTGGGGAGTGAGTCTCCCACCGGGAGTCTGGGCCCAGGCGGCTCCCAGGGCGAGGACAAGGGTTCCGATGCTAAGAACGAGAGGCCTCATGGATATTCTTTAAAGTTCGCAGCAGGGGCTCCATCTGCGCAAGTGGAATCATGTTCGGGCCGTCGGAGGGCGACTGGTCCGGCTTCGGGTGCGTCTCGATGAAGAGACCGTCGACTCCGGCGGCGACCGCCGCGCGGGCCAGGACCGGAGCGAACGTGCGATCCCCGCCAGTGCTGGTGCCGTTGCCGCCGGGCCGCTGCACGGAATGAGTCGCATCGAAGACGACCCGGTGCCCGGCCTGCCGCATGATCGCAAGGCTGCGCATGTCGACGACGAGGTTGTTGTAGCCGAAGGTCGTTCCTCGTTCGGTCATGTAATAATCGCGACAGCCGCCGGAGCGAAGCTTGGCGGCGATGTTGTTGACGTCATCAGGTGCTAGGAATTGGCCCTTCTTCACGTTGACCGCGCGTCCGCTGGCGGCGGCGGCGAGAAGGAGATCGGTCTGGCGGCAGAGGAAAGCGGGAATTTGCAGGATATCAATGACCCTGGCGGCAGCCTTGATCTGGGCTGCATCGTGGATGTCGGTCAGGACGGGACAGCCAAAGCGCTTCTTGATCGCAGCCATGATCTTGAGCCCTTGGGCGAGTCCCGGCCCGCGAAACGACTTGCCGCTAGTCCGGTTGGCCTTGTCGAAGGAGGCCTTGAAGACGAGTGGGATGCCCAGGTCGGCGGTGAGCTCGACGAGGTGCTTTGCGATCGAAGTGGCGAGCGCCTGTGATTCGAGCACGCACGGGCCTGCGATCAGGAAAAAGCTTTTTGTCGGGGAAGGGGATTTCTTCACGGGTAAGTGGCGAGATTACAGGAAAGCCCACCGGGAAGCGAACCGCTTTTACATTTCAAGTCCGTCATCCGGGACGGCGGAACGGCCGAGCCGTTTCGCCGTTATTTGGCCTGCCGCGCCACTGCCGCCTTGATGAAGCCGCTGAAGAGGGGATGGGGATGGTTCGGCTTCGACTGGAATTCCGGATGGAACTGGCAGGCGGCGAACCAGGGATGATCGGCCAGCTCGATCAACTCGACCAGCTTCTGGTCGGGGGTGAGACCCGCGATGATCATGCCGTGCTTCTCCATCTTTTCCCGGTAACGGTTGTTGAACTCGTAGCGATGGCGGTGCCGTTCGGTTGCGCGATCGGTGCCGTAGGCTTCCTGGACCTTGGTTCCGGGGACGAGATGACAGACGGAAGCGCCGAGGCGCATCGTGCCGCCCATCTTCACGACTTCCTTTTGCTCGTCGAGCATCGAGATGACTGGGTCGGGCGTCTCGGAATTGAATTCGGTGCTGTGGGCTTTCGTCAGGCCGAGGACGTCGCGGGCGAAATCGACCACGGCAATTTGCAGGCCGAGACAGAGTCCGAGGTAGGGAATCTTCTGTGTCCGGGCGAAGCGGGCGGCGAGGATCTTGCCCTCCACGCCGCGCACGCCAAAGCCTCCCGGCACCAGGATGCCGTCCAGCCCGGTCAGGAACTTGGAGGCGCCGTGCTCTTCGATCTCCTCGGCATCGACCGGAATCAGGACAATCCCGGCATCGGCCGCCGCGCCCGCGTGGGTGAGGGATTCGTAGATGCTCTTGTAGGCGTCTTGATTTTCCATGTACTTGCCGACCACGCCAATCTTCACGCGATGCTTCGGCGTGATGATCCGGTCGACGAAGCCGCGCCAGGCGGTCATGTCGGCGGGCGGCAGGTCGAGCTTGAGGTGGCGCACGGCCAGCTCGTCGAGCTTCTCGCGCTGGAGCATGAGGGGCACTTCGTAAATCGTGTTCGCGACGTCCTTCTCCTCGATCACCGCCTCGGGCGTGACGTTGCAGAACATCGAGAGCTTCAGGCGCAGGTCGCGGTCGATCGAATGTTCCGTGCGGCAGATCAGGACGTGAGGCTGGATGCCGATCTCGCGCAGCTTGGCGACGCTTTGCTGCGTCGGCTTCGACTTTAGTTCGCCCGCCGCCTTGATGTAAGGGACAAGGGTGACGTGGATGAAGAGCGTGTTGTCCTGGCCAACCTCGAGCGCGAACTGGCGGATGGCCTCGAGGAAGGGAAGGCCCTCGATGTCGCCGGTCGTGCCGCCGATCTCGGTAATGACCACGTCGCAGTCCTGGAACTGGCCAACCTGGCGGATGCGCTGCTTGATTTCGTCGGTGACATGGGGGATGACTTGGACCGTCTTGCCGAGGTAATCGCCGCGCCGTTCCTTGGCCAGCACCGCCTCATAGATCTGGCCGGTGGTCAGATTGTTCTTACGCGAGAGCTTGGCCGAGGTGAAGCGCTCGTAGTGGCCGAGATCGAGATCGGTCTCGGCACCGTCCTCCAGCACGTAGACTTCGCCGTGCTGGTAGGGGCTCATCGTGCCGGGATCGACGTTGAGATAGGGGTCGAACTTCTGGAGCACGACCTTCAGGCCGCGATGCTCCAGCAGCGTTCCCAGCGAGGCCGCCGTCAGGCCCTTGCCCAGCGAACTGACCACACCTCCGGTGACAAAAATGTATTTCATACTCTCTTCCTCCCTTTTTTTCTCGCCCCGGCGGACCGGTTCAGGCGGCGCAGCTCCTTTTCCACGCGCGCCAAATCTGCGGGCGTATCGACGCCGAGGCAACGATATTTGGTCTCGATCACCTGGATGCCAAGACCGTTTTCCAGCGCCCGGAGCTGTTCCAGGCTCTCCGCCAGCTCTAGCGCGCTCGGTTTCAGCGCCACAAAGGCAGCCAACGCCTGCGCGCGGAAAGCGTAAATGCCGACGTGGCGCAGCAGCCGCGCCTTCGGGTCGAACGCCCGTTGGAAGGGCAGCGGCGAACGGGAGAAATAGAGCGCCTCGCGATGCTGGTTGCAGACTACTTTCACGACTTCCGGGCTGAGCCACTCGGCTTTTGAATCAAGGCGGTGGGCCAGCGTGCCGATGGGAACGCGGGGGCTTTCCATCATGGCGCGGATGAGGTCGTCGACCGCTGACGCGGCGAGGAGCGGCTCGTCGCCTTGGACGTTGACGTAGAGGTGGGCGGAAATCTTGTCGGCCACCTCAGCGATCCGGTCGGTGCCGGAGCGATGTGACTTTTTCGTCATGACCACGTCGGCCCCGAACTTGGCCGCGGTGTCGGCGATCCGGTCGTCGTCGGTGGCGATGACGACCTGCTGGGTGAGCCGGCTGCGGCTGGCCGCCTCCCAAACCCACTGGATCATGGGTCGGCCCTGAATGCGGGCGAGGCTCTTGCCCGGGAACCGGGTCGAGCCATAGCGGGCGGGGATGACGATGACTGATTTCATTTCGCGTCAGCCTTCATGGGTCTTGGGGATAACGTCGGGGGAGGTGACCTGCAAAATCCACTGGGTTGCCTCCATCAGGTTGTTGGCGATGTAGTGGGCCTTTTGCTTCGCGATTTCGTCCTCCGGATCGGGCGTGTTGCGGCGGCTGGATTTCTCGTGCGTGAGCAGGACGGTGCGGCAGCCCGCATTGATGCCGCACTCGATGTCGGAGAGGCGGTCGCCCACGAAGAAGGAGCCGGGCAGATCGAGCTGGTGCATCTCCGCCGCCTTGAAGAGCAGCTCGGGCGAAGGCTTGCGGTCGGTGGCGTAGGGATCGTCCGGCGTGGCGAAGGAATGGAAGAAGGCGCGGATGTAATCGCCGCCAAGCTGCCGTTCCAGCTCCACGTTGACCGCGAAGACCTGGTTGCGCGTGATGAGTCCCCGTCCCACGCCCGACTGGTTGCTGACCACGAAGAGCCAGAAGCCGGAGCTTTGCAGCGTGTGCATGGCGATGGCCGCATCGGGAAAGATTTCGACCTTGGTGGGGTCGCCCAAGTAGGGGACGTTGACCATGATCGTATCGTCGCGATCGAAGAAGACGGCTTTGTGGATCATGAATTGCCTCCGGGATTTTTGGCGAACATCTCACGCAGTTCTTCCACTGTCAGAGTCGCGGTGCCGAGCTTCCCCACGACGACACCCGCTGCGTGATTAGCGATCTCGGCTGCCTCGACGCCGTTGGCGCCCGCCGCCAGCGCCAGGGTGAAGGCGGCGATGGCGGTGTCGCCCGCGCCCGAGACATCGAAGACGTCCTGCGCCTTCGTCGGTGTATGGTAGGGCTTCTCCCCCTTCTGGACGAGCAGCATCCCCGCTTCGCCAAGCGTTACCAGCAGGTGCTGAATGGAATGCCCCTTTTGCAGGACGGAGATGGCCCGAAGCACGTCCTCCTCGTTCTGTGAATAAGGCAGGCCCGCCGCGAGGAAGGCTTCGCGCCGGTTGGGTTTGAGCACGGTGGCGCCCGACCAGTTGAACGGATTGTTCGGGTTGGGGTCGATGGCGATGATCTTGTCGTGGGCCTTCGCCTCGCCAATGACGAGCGTGACCAGGTCCTGGTCGATCAGGCCCTTGGCGTAATCTTCAAGAATCACCGCGTCGTGCGCACGGATTTCTTCCCGCAGCCGGTCGAAAAGCCAGCGCTTACTTTCGGGGTCGAGCGGCGCGCGCGATTCGTCGTCGACGCGCACGATCTGCTGCTGATCCTCGATTTCGAGGTGGTCGTGCAACTGCCGGGTGATCGCGCAGATGCGGGTCTTGTGCGTCGTCGGTCGAGCGGAGGTGGCCCGGACACCACCGGTGGTGATTTTGCCCTCGTTGAGCAGCTGGATCAGCTTTCGTCCCGGCTCGTCGTCGCCGATGACCCCGGCCAGGCCCGACTGGGCGCCGAGGCCGACCAGGTTCCGCGCCACATTGGCCGCGCCGCCTGGGTAGGCCGCGCGACGCTGGATGTCGAGGACGGGTACGGGCGCCTCGGGTGAGATGCGGGTGACCTTGCCCCAGAGAAACTCGTCGAGCATCAGGTCGCCGATGACGAGAATCCGCTGGCGCGGGAAGGCGCCAAGGATCTCGTCCAGTCGCTTCGAGGAGAAATGCATGGATCAGTAAATAAAAACGGTGGCCAAAGTCCAAGCTCAATTATGCTAAGAGGGCGCCACAATCTCCCGTTCCTGGGAGAATGTCGAATCGTCGGGACTACTTCCCTAGTTCTGTTCCCTCAAAGGGAATTTTAGTCGTTTTTACATCGAGCAGCGGACCCAGCTCGTAAATGGTGGTGTAACCATACGCTTTCAACGAGGTGTAAGTGGACAGGTTCAGCGATGCGGGCGCGGCCTTCGAGGCGAAGGAGACCCGGCTGTTCAGAAAATTATTGTTACAATAAATCAGGATTTTTACATCCTTGCCGGGCAGGACGCTGGCCAGAGTCTGCTCGGTGAAGTCGGTAAAAGGCAAGTTCACCGCGCCCTTGATATGCCGCAACTGGTACTTATCCGCACTGCGGGCGTCCAGGATGACGACTCCCTGCTCCGCCATCGCGGCGATGAATCCCTCTTCGGTAAGCCGTCGCCCTTCTCGTTCACTTTTCGACGTGTCGACGATCTTCTGGAATCCGTCGTAGTCGATCAGTTTGTTGGGGATGTTATCCACCGCTCGCAGGGAAGGTAGAAAGGCCGCGAGAGCCAAGGCCGTCAGGACGGCGTATCGCAAGGGCTTCACCTCTCGAGAATCGCTCATCTGCGCCAGCTTCGCAAGCCGGATCAGGCGCTCAGCTTCCTCACCAGAATCTCGCCGACGAGCTGTGGGTTGGCGGTCCCTTTGCTCAACTTCATCACCTGGCCCTTGAGGGCGTTGACGGCGTTCTGCTTGCCCGCCTTGAAATCGGCCACGCTCTTCGGATTGGCTGCGATGGCCTGATCGCAGAAGGCCTCGAGTTGGCCCACATCGCTGACCTGGGCGAGGCCGAGTTCCTTGACGAGCAGGGCCGGGCTCTTGCCGGTCTCAAACATTTTGGAGAAGACCTCTTTGGCCTGCTTGCTGTTGATCTGGCCGGAGCTGGATAGCTCCGCCAGCTCGGCGAAGAACTCGGGTGCGACCTTGGGCAGCGTCTCCTCGTCCGTGGCCGTGGCGAGGAAGTCGTTCAGCAGAAAGTTGGCGACCGCAGCGCCGTTGGCCGGCTTGCCCTTGGCCGCCTCCTCGAAGTAATTGGCCAGCGCCGCGTCGGCGGCGAGCACGCCCGCCTGGTAAGCGGTGACGCCGTAAGCCGCCGCGAGCCGGTCCTTCTTGGCGCGGGGCAGCTCGGGCATCTCGGCCCGGGCGCGGTCGTAGAGGCCGTGGTCGGTGCGGAGCGGCTGGATGTCGGGATCGGGGAAGTAACGGTAATCGTGCGCCTTTTCCTTCGTGCGCATGAGGGTCGTCTCGCCCTTGTCGTCGTCCCAGCGGCGCGTCTGCTGCTCGATCTTGCCGCCGGAGGTGACGACGTCGATCTGCCGCGCGATCTCGTATTTGAGCGCGCGCCGGACACCGCTGATGCTGTTAAGGTTCTTCAGCTCGCACTTGGTGCCGAATTCCGTCTGGCCGCGCGGGCGAATGGAGACATTCACGTCGCAACGCATCTGCCCCTTCTCCATGTCGGCGTCGCTGACGCCGCCGTAGACGAGGATCTGCTTGAGCGCGGAGAGGTAGGCGAAAGCCTCCTCGGGCGTCGCCATGTCAGCTTCGCTGACGATTTCCATCAAGGGCGTCCCGGCACGGTTGAAGTCGATGCCGCTGGTCCCGTCCTCGAAATGGAACGACTTGGCCACGTCTTCCTCGAGATGGATGCGCGTGAGGCGGATCGCCTTGTCCTCGACCGTGGAGGAGTCCTTCTGGACATCCTTCGGATAGGCGAGCAGGTCGAGTACCACAGCGCCGCTCTGGCAGAGCGGCTCGTCGTATTGCGAGATCTGGTAGTTCTTCGGCATGTCCGGGTAGAAATAATTCTTCCGGTCGAACTTGCAGCGCGTGGCGATCTGGCAGCCGAGCATCTCGCCGGTAAGGATCGTTTTCACGATCGCCTCTTCGTTCGGCACCGGCAGCACGCCGGGCATGCCGAGGCAGACGGGACAGACGTGCGAATTGGTCGCGCCGCCGAACTCGTTCTTGCAGCCGCAGAACATCTTCGTGTTCGTCTTAAGCTGGACGTGGACTTCAAGGCCGATCACGACTTCGTAATCGGCGGCGGTGAGGGGGGAAGTTGCTATCATAGAGAATTTTTGACGGAATTACGGAATTAACAAAATTACCTTTTACTTTCGGCCACCCAGTCCGATCCTCTTGTTATGAATGAAATAAAAAGCCTTTCCAAGATTGAGCGCCTGATGTTGATAAACCAATTTAAAATCCTAAAAAAATTAAACGATGATTGCACGGATTACGACGACGACATTAAAGCTCTAGAATATGGATATGTTTCTCACTACTCTTGGATGACGCAAAACATCTGCGATGAAGTACCAGAAGAGCTTTGTAAATTGGTGCTTGATGTATTGTCCTTGCATGAAAAACTCCATTTTTCTTACGAAAAACTAACCGATAAAGATGGCATCGATGCCGACTCTATAAAGTTTCGAGGATTTGATGGCAATAATGAGACCGAATACATGGGTTATGCTCAGTACTTTTGTCATCAGTTGCAGCGCTATACAATTCTATTCAAATCGAATTTCGACTTTAATAGTCACTTTCCTAGTTTGGATCGTTACAAAGCAATGCTTGCTGTTGCCCAAAATCTTCCTAAGTCCGAGTACTTTAGTGCAGAGCAAATCAAAGCGATCATCAAGAATCGATAAAAGTCGAGTAGCGTTGGCTTCCCAGCAGGTAGCGATCTTTACAACGGGGGCTTTTCCTTGTGCCACGGCGTGGCCTGCTCGTAAGCGTGGGCGACGCGGAGCATCGTCTCCTCGCCCCACTTCGGGCCGATGATCTGGAGGCCGATGGGCAATTTGTTCGACGTGAAACCGCACGGGATCGAAACACCGCAGATGCCCGCAAGGTTCACCGCGATGGTGAAGATGTCGGCGAGGTACATCTGGAGCGGATCCTGCGTCCGCTCGCCCAGCTTGAAGGCGGGCGTGGGCGAGGTTGGCGTCAGCAGCGCGTCGCACTTCTCGAACGCGAGCCGGAAATCCTCCGCGATCATGTGCCGCACTTTCTGCGCGCGGTTGTAATAGGCGTCGTAATAACCGGAACTCAGCACGTAGGTGCCCAGAATGATGCGCCGCTTCACCTCCGCGCCGAAACCCTCGGCGCGCGTGCGGCCATAGAGATCGAGGATGTCCTTCGGATTCTGCGCCCGCTTGCCGTAGCGCACGCCGTCGAAACGGGCCAGGTTGGCCGAGCATTCCGCCGTGGCGATGATGTAATAGACGGCGACCGCGTACTGCGTGTGCGGCAGCGAGACCTCCACGATCTCCGCGCCCTGCTTCTTGTACTCGTCGATGGCCGCGCGCACGGCCTTCTCCACCTCGGGATCGATGCCCTCGATGAAGTATTCCTTCGGTACGCCGAGTTTGAGTCCCTTCACGCCCTGGCCGAACGAGGCGGTGTACTTCGGCACGGGCCGGTCGATGCTCGTGTTGTCGCGCGGATCGTAACCCGCGATGATCTCCAGCAGCAGCGCAGCCTCCTCCACGGTTTTTGTAAACGTGCCGATCTGGTCGAGGCTGGAGGCGAAGGCGACCATGCCGTAGCGGGAAACGCGTCCGTAGGTCGGCTTCAATCCCACACAGCTGCAAAGCGCCGCCGGCTGGCGGATCGAGCCGCCGGTGTCGGTGCCGAGCGCGGCGAAAGCCTCGTGGCCGCCGACCGCCGCCGCCGAGCCGCCGCTGCTCCCGCCCGGGATGCGGTCGAGATCCCACGGATTGCGGGTCGAGCCCCACGACGAATTCTCGGTCGAGGAACCCATCGCGAATTCGTCCATGTTCGTCCGGCCCATCAGGACCGCGCCCGCCTCGCGCAGCTTGGTGATGACGGTCGCGTCATAAGGCGCGGTGTAGCCCTGTAGAATCTTTGACGCGCAGGTGCAGGGGTCGCCCTGCACGTTGATCACGTCCTTGATCGCGATCGGCACGCCGCCGAGAGGCAGCGCCGGGTTGGCCGCATCGGCCGCAGCACGGGCCTTGTCGGCGTCGAGGTGGAGATAGGCCTTCAGCTTCGGATCGACGGCCCCGATGCGGGTTGCGAGCTGGTCGACGATTTCGCGTGAGCGGAGTTCCCCCGACTGCAGTTTTTTCCTGAGCTCGGGAATGGTAAGGCTGGTGAGGTCCATGGCGGAAAAGGGAAGGCGTTGCTCTTACTCGATGATCTTCGGTACGACGAAGAGATTGTTTTCCTGCTTCGGCGCATTGGCCAGCGCGGCTTCGACCGACAAGCTGGGCCGCACCTCGTCGGCGCGGAGCCGGTTTTTCAGGTCGGCATCGCCAAGGAGGGAAATGTGGGAAACGTCGACCTCCTTGAGCTGGGCGACGTAGCCGAGCACATCGCCGAGCTGCTTCTGGAACGTGGCGATTTCCTCCGGGGAAAGCCGGAGCCGCGCCAGGTCGGCGACATAGGAAACGTCGATGCTTTCGGAAGCAGGAAGGGAATCAGCCATAAGCGCACCATGCTCTTACCTCCGGCGGGAACGGACAAGCGTTTTTTCAGTCCTTCCCGTCAAACGAAAGGCCCCGGGCGGAAGTTCCGCACCGGGGCCTATTGAAAGCCTTAAAGGCCGGCTCGATCTTTAGCCCTATTTTTTGTCCCCATCCTTTTTATCGTTCCCGTGCTCGTCCTTACCTCCGCCGCCGGAGGGATGATTGCCTCCGCCCTGGCCACCAGAGGGATGCTGACCCTGGCCACCCGGATTTTGAGGATGATTATCCGTGTGTTGTTGGGGCTGCTGTTGTTGCGGATGGAACGACTGTGCAGGCGGATTGCCTCCGCCTTCGTGCCGTTCCTCATGATGAATGGCCGCGGGTGGGTTGTTGTTCTGAACCTGGGGATGGAATCCGCCGTTATTTGGATTTTCCATGTGCTGCTGTTGCTGTTGTTGCGCCTGCGGCTGGTGGAAGGTTTGCGGATTGTTCCCGTCGTCATTTTTCTTCTCGTGATGGAAACCCTGTGACGGATTTCCACCGTTGTTATTATTCTGAACCTGGGGATGGAACGTCGGAGGCGCGGAGGGCGCGACGGCTGGCGCTTGCGGCGCCGCCTGGACTTCGGGATGGAACGTCTGGGTCTGCTGCTGTTGCTGTTGGGGATGGAAGGAATTCGGCTTATTCCCCGCATCACCCGGATTGTTTCCCTGCGCCTGTCCCTGCTGATGGAAGTTCTGCCCACCCGGACGATCCGGATTATTGTTCTTATTATCGTGCACCACTGGTGTCAACGAATTGAACGACCGGTTGGGTTGCTGCCGGGGCGGAGTTCGGCCCGTATCGATCTTCGCCTGGGCGGGAGCCTTCGCCTGGGCTTGCTGCGCGGCCTGGACCGCCTCGGCGCTGGGTGCCTTGCCGCGAATGTTGCGCGTCACGTCCAGCGGCTTGTTGATTGAGTCACCGCGATTGAAGGTCGGCCGGTTGATGGTCTGTCCAACCGCCCGGGGCTTGTCTTGGTGCAGCGAATTCGGATTCACCCGCGGCGAATAGACCGAGAGCGTGTTGCCCTGGAGGGAAGCCCGGCCCGGCTGGTTCGCCCGCGCGAACTGGACATTCTGCACATGCTGGCGGGAATGGGCGTTGATTTCGGCAATGGGAGGTCCCCCGGCGTTGATCCGGTGAAAACGATCCCCGCCTCGGCCCCCAGCTCCGCCGCCCCGGTGATTGATGTTGATGTTCGTGATGTTGTTTGTCTGATTGATAATCACGAAATTATTGTGGCGATCCACGAAATGGTGGCGGTAGTCGCGCTCACCGAAATCCTCGACGCGGATGAAGTTGTAGCACCCGGCACCGATGCCGAAGCTTACGTCGACGTCATTACCGAAATGGAAACCGAGGCCCACGCTGACTCCCGGCTCGTCATATTCCGCTCCGTAGAGCGTTTCCGGAGGCAACGGCGCCCATCCGCAATAACCTCCGCCGTAGCGCCAGCTCACCCACGCAGGAGCCCATTCATAACCGGGCACCCACACCCAGCCCACACCTTCGATATTGGCCCAGCGGCCATAATGATAGGTCGCCCAGCCCCACGGCTCATCGGAAACCCAGGTAAAACCGGCATCGCTGTCGGCCCAATAGCCATCGGTATAGGGCTGCCACTCGTCATCGGTCACATTAGGCTGGAAAACGTAACCGTAATCGTCGGTTTGGATCCACGTTCCCTGGTCGCCCAGCTGATCGTAAAAGGTTTGGAAGGAGGCATCCTGGTCCCCGCCACCGCCGTCATCCTCGTCTTGTGCTCGAATTAAACCGGGAATAAACAAAGCCAGTACGGTGGCCAAAGCCAATGATTTCAAAAGTATCTTCATAAAGTTTCCATTGATGATTTTAAACTAACGTTACCCCTTGGACGCAGAGGTGGGGGAAGCCTTTCAAAAAATAAGGTCTTTAAACGACCACGCTAACAAACCATTGCCCTCAATTAAGGAAGGGCGGCATCCCCCCCGTGCGGTAGAGTCTACTTGATGCTCGAGTAGTTCTTGTCGTCGAACTTGACGAAGTAGGCCTGAGCCGCGTCGTCGAGCATCTCGGCGGTGACGGTGGGCTCAATCTGCCGGTAGCGGCAGACGTCGAGAATGTTGTCGAGAATGTCGCGAGGCAAACAGCCGCGAAGAGGCCGTCCGTGGGTCCGCATGTGTTTTTCTACGAAATAGTCGACGATTTCGTCCGCGTAGGGCACGCCCTTCGCCTCGCTGACGATGCGCCAGATGGCGCGGAAATTCTCATGGGTCGGATCGTCGATCGGGATCTTGTAGCGAATCCGGCGCAGGAACGCGTCGTCGACCAGATCGCGCGGATTGAGATTGGTGGAGAAGACGATGAGCTCGTCGAAGGGAATTTCGATCTTCGTCCCGGTATGGAGCGTGAGGAAGTCGATGCGCTTTTCCAACGGCACGATCCAGCGGTTGAG
>Ga0105237_10005161_pt1 | contig 14779 bp, 10 predicted proteins | sample KBSC24metaG_FD_81520 | JGI IMG/M metagenome (GOLD analysis project Ga0105237, IMG submission 81520) | Corn rhizosphere microbial communities from Kellogg Biological Station, Michigan, USA - KBS C2-4 metaG | ecosystem: Host-associated > Plants > Roots > Rhizosphere > Soil | place: Michigan, USA... | reverse complement strand
CCGGCCAAGCGCGACATAGAAGGGCAGGGCGGTGCGCGCTGGATGATCGGACTGACGCTTCAGCCCAGGGTCGAAATCACCAAGCTGGCATTGCCGGCAGCGCTCTCCGAATCCTGGCGTCAGAACCTCCTGAACACGCAACTGATCGTGAAGTCGCTCGAAGGCATCGTGGAGCGCAAGATGTCCGCGAAGTCGCTGCAAGGTCCCATCGGTATCGCGCAGATGTCGGGCGATGCGGCGCGGGAAGGCCCCATCCCCTACTTCCTGCTGATGGCCGCGGTCAGCCTCAACCTCGCCATCTTCAACCTGTTGCCCGTGCCCATCCTCGACGGCGGCGTAATGTTGATGCTGTTCGTCGAGATGCTGATGCGCCGCGATCTGGATATGAAGGTCAAGGAAACCGTGGTCAAGGTAGGCTTCGTGTTTCTGATGTTCGTGGTGGTCTTCGTGATCTATAACGATATCTCGAAGATCTTTCCGCCTGGATAGACGCTCGCTAAGCAGCGGCGTGAACTCGAATCTCTTGCAGCGCAACCCTGCCCGCGTCGCGGATCGCGCACCATTCTTCGTCCGCGTTCAATCGATCCCACGCCTTGACTCGGGCTTCGACCGAAGCAAACGAGATCGAGTAGGCAGTGCCATTTTGCCGCCGTTCCACCGACACGGCGTGGATTCCATGGCGCTCAAGAACTTCCCGGGGCGGCAGCACGCTGCCGATCGCGTAAACGCGCCGCTCGATGATCGCGGGCGGCCGGGCCGTGGAGGAACCGAGCACTGCGGTTCCGGAAGCCAGACCAGCGACGCCAGTCAGGCCACACGCAAACTGGCGACGGCTGATGCGCATGCCTCAATTGTAGAATGGGACACATGCCGAAAATCCTGGTAACCGGGGGCGCCGGATACATCGGCTCCGTCACTACCCGCCACCTGTTAAATCGCGGTTTTGAAGTGACGGTGATCGACGACCTCTCCCGAGGCCATCGCGAAAACATCGCGCCGGAGCGTTTGCATGTCCTGCGATTACAGGACACCAGCGCTGCCGCGCGCCTGCTCAAAGGCGTGGATGCCGTGGTTCATTTCGCGGCCCATAGCATGGTGGGCGAATCCATGCGCGAGCCGGAGCTGTATTTTTCCAATAACGTCGGCGGCACGGTGTCGCTGCTCGAAGCCATGGCGCAGGCGGGCGTCCGCCGCCTGGTGTTTTCCTCTACTGCCGCCGTCTATGGCGATCCTGAAAAGCTTCCCATCCCGGAGGACGCGCGCATTGCGCCGGTCAACCCCTACGGAGAATCCAAGGCCATCGTCGAAAAGATACTGCAGAAGCTGGATCTCTACCGGGGCTTGCGTAGCGTGGTCCTGCGCTACTTTAACGCCTGCGGCGCCGAACCCGACGCGAGCTTGGGCGAGGCGCACAACCCCGAAACCCACCTGATCCCGCTGCTCTTCCGCGCCATTGCGACCGGCGAGCCGATCCAGATTTTTGGCGACGATTACGCCACCTCCGACGGCACCTGTATCCGCGACTACATTCACGTCACCGATCTCGCAACCGCGCATCTGGCCGCGCTCGATCACTTGATGGCAGGCGGTGCGTCCGGCGCTTTCAACGTCGGCACCGGCAAGGGGTTAACCGTGATGGAAGTTCTGCGCGCCGTGGAAGAAGTCACCGGCAAGCGCGTGCCGCATAAGGTCGCCCCCCGCCGCGAGGGCGATCCGACCGAACTGGTGGCGGATTCCACGCGGCTCCGCAATACGCTTGGCTGGGAACCGCGGCACAGCGAAATCCACGAAATCGTACGGGACGCCTGGGCCTATTTTCAAAAGATGTGACTCCGGTGAAGCCGCCTTGCCTTGCGTCCAAACGCGCGCCGGCTTGGAGTAGCATAGAAACCATGAAGAAATTCATCCTCGTAGCGCTTTTTACCGGCTTCGCTGCCCTATCCGCGCCGGCTCGCGATCTCGACATCTATTGGGTGGACGTAGAAGGCGGCGGCGCCACTCTCATCGTCACTCCCGAAGGACAGTCGCTGCTGGTCGACACCGGAAATCCGGCTCCCGATGACCGCGATGCGAAGCGAATTTTTCGCGCGGCCCAAAAAGCCGGCCTCAAGAAGATCGACTACCTGATGATCACGCATTACCACGGCGATCATATCGGCGGCGCACCGGCGCTCGCCAAGCTGATCCCCATCGAGCATTTTCTGGATCATGGCGAGTCCATTGAAGCCCAGGACCCGCGCAGCGGCAAAATCTGGGACGCCTACAAAGCCTTGGGCGATGGGAAACGCACCACCCTGAAGCCCGGCGACAAGCTGCCGCTCAAGGGACTGGATGCTGTGGTGGTTGCCGCCAACGGCCAAGTCATCGCGTCGCCGGTGAAAGGCGCGAGCGGCGCCGAGAATCCCTACTGCAAGGATGCCCAGCAAAAGCCGCCCGATACCACCGAGAATCAGCGCAGCGCTGGAATTCTATTGACCTATGGAAAGTTTAAGTTCCTGGACCTGGGCGATTTGACCTGGGACGTCGAAATGCAGCTCGCCTGCCCCGTGAACAAACTGGGCACCGTCACATTGTTTCAGGCCACGCACCACGGGTTCTTCAACGATTTCTCCGGCGCTCCGGCGCACGTGCTCGCGCTCAAACCGCAGATCGTGATTGTCAATAACGGCGCGACCAAAGGTTGGCAGAATTCAGCCTGGGACACGGTCTACAAGATCCCCGGCCTGGAGGACGTGTGGCAGGTACATCAGGCCATGGGACCCAACCGCGACCACAACGTGAAACCGGATCAGATCGCGAATCTGGAATCAACGCCGCACGAAGGCCAGTGGTTAATGGCATCGGTCACGCGCGACGGCAAGATCACGATCACCAATGAACGCACTGGATTCAGCAAGACCTATAGGACTCATTAATGCGTGACTTTTACCGTCACTGTATTCGAATACGCTGAAACGCTGGTGACGCCGTTGGTCGTATTGTAAGCCTGCACCCGATAAAGGTATGTGCCCTTGCTGACAGTGTTCGTGAAAGTCTTCACATTACCCGCGACCGTCCCAACACGCACGAAACTGTTGCTGCCAGAGGGCGCACGCTCGATGTAGAAGCCGGTCTGGTAAGTGGAAGCATCGCTCCACTTCAAGGTTACGGAGCCTCTTCCGGCGGTGCCTATCAAGTTAGTAGGCGCGATCAGCGGGTTAGCGCTCACCGTGACTGAAGCGTTTGCTGTCGCCGTGGCGCCGCTATTGTCGGTGACCGTGAGGACCGCAGTGTAGCTGCCCGCGTTCTGATACACATGCGCCGGTGAAGCGCTGCTGCTGTGGGCCGTGCCATCGCCGAAATTCCAGCTATAAGACGCGATAGATCCGTCCGGATCGTTCGACCCAGCCGAACTGAAGGTCACGGTCAGCGGCGCGATCCCGGATGTGGGCATCGCCGAAGCCTGTGCTACCGGCGGCACATTGGCGGTGCCGGTAGGCAATACCAGCAGTGTAATGCTTTGTGGTGGCGCAGTGAACGCCGCCGTGCTGCCGCTGAAGCTCAGGTCGGCCAGCCGCGTGATCGCATTGGCCGCCGTGAGCTGATAAACCTGGGCTGTTCCATTAGCGGCAAAATTGTTCAGCGCCAGATTCACCGGCGTGTTCCCCGACAGATACTTATTGATGACCATCACCGTCAGCGCGCTATCGGCGGTACGCTGTGCGGCGAACACAGCAACGTTGTCGGGATTCGGGCCGCTGGCCGAAACGCTCATGTCACCAAAGCTCGACTTGTTGCCGTCGTAGTTGCGATAAAGCTTGATAGCTTTGTAAGTAGGCGTCGATGCGTCCGGCGTGGTCCAGCGCGCTGCCAGATTCAGACCCTCCCGGCCGAAAATCCCCAGGATGTCTGCCTGCGCCGTCGCACCGTTGATATAGGGCTCCGCGCCCCAATTGTATTCCGTGATGCCGATGGGCGTGCCCGCGTCATAATACGCGTCCACCCAGCCACGGAGGCGCGGAATCAGCATCACTTGAGTATTGATCCAGGTCTGGTCCACATAATTGGGATCCCACAACGAACGCGTCGACTTGTTCCGCAGCAATTGCATCGTGGTGCTGACGTCATTGCTGAATTCGCCGCCCTGTGGATAATAGTGCACTGTGAAGACGTCCAGCAAATGCCGCCCGTCGGCTTTCAGTTGCTCCAGCAGCCACGGCAGGTAGTCCATGCCGCCGTGGTTGGTGCGGTCGGGAAGATAGCTCCAGCCGTGCAGGCTGCCGTACTGCTGGTCATAGCCGCTGTAAAAATAGCCGCTCCAGCCCCATTCTTCCGGTCCCACAATCAGTGCGCCCGGATCCGTCCCGCGTATCGTTGCGCCGTAGTCTTTGATCCGCGCCAGAACTTCATCCATGGTCGCGCCGGTGGGGTGCACGTCGCGATGGGTCGAATGCCAGATGCTGTGCTCGTTATCCAGAACGTAATAGCGCGGCGCGTTAGTGCTCGCCGGGCCGAAGGCTGTGGCCATGTGTTGCACCCATTGCTGCTGATAAGACGACGTACTCGGTACGTTGGCGTCGTTGGGATCGTTGCCGGTTACATATTGCCCGTTGGATTTCAGAATGCCATTGCCGGCATCCGGATACCATTGCGCGTCGTTCCCGGTCTGCGGGCCGTACTTGGCCTGCGAAAAACTGGCCAGCTTGCTGCGATTCGCGCCGAGCTTCGCTACCCAGTCGAGCATCGGAATCGTGATCATTGCCCGCGCCCCGGCCGCCTGCGTGCTCGAAATGAAGGTATCGCCGCGCTCCCCGGCCACCGCCGACGCATCGCCGATGCTTTCAAAATACCAGTCCTGGTCGCGATTGTCGGCGTTCACCTGCCAGTTGTAGCGGCTGCTATTGTTGCCCCCGTAGCGGTTCAACGGAACGTTCAAATCGGAAAGTTGCGCGGTGGTTCCGTAGGCCACGCCATAGATCCGCGGATCAATCGCGTGGCGGTTGGCGTTGGCATCCACGGTTAATGAAGCGGTCGGGTTCTGCGCCAGTGCAGCGCCGCTCAACAGAGCGGCGAGTAACGAAATCTTAAGCATGATCTATTTCCTTGTGATACTGACCGTCGCACTGGCTGACTTGCTGGCATCCGCATTGCTAGTGGCGCTAACCGTGACCTTCGACGGCGAAGGAACAATATTCGGCGCCTTATATAGTCCGCCGGTGCTAACGGTGCCGAACGTCGAATTCCCGCCGGTGACTCCGTTTACTTTCCATGTGACCGAGGTGTTTGTGGTATTGGTCACGCTAGCCGTGAACTGTTTAGTAGCCGTCACGCGCACTCTCGCGCTCGTGGGAGAAATGGTCACCGCGATCGGAAGCGCGTTCACCACTGTAACCGCCGCGCTGCCGGCAACCGCGGGCGCCACAGCGCTGCTGCTGGCGTGAACCGCAACCGTTGCCGGCGATGGTACCGACGCCGGCGCTGTGTACAGCCCGCTCACTGAGTCTATGAAACCGACCGTGCCATTTCCTCCGACCGCACCATTCACATCCCAGGTAACCGCTTGATTCGAGCTGCCGCTCACCGTGGCAGTGAATTGTTTCTGCGTGCTCAGTGGAACGCTCGCGCTCGACGGACTCACGCTCACCGTCACGCCGCTTTGCACCGCCTGCCCCGAGTCTGGATTCACCATCAGCACCGTCGCATCCACCGCCTCGAAATTGGACCCCGCGATGGTCGTTAAGGCGTGCAGATCGTCGTTATTCCAGCCAGCATCCGGCGCGCCGGAGAGGAACCAGGCGGAGCCATTGTCCGCCAGCATCATGCCGTACTGCTTCAAGGCTGTCAGAATCACTTGGTTAGTTGGCGAGAAACCCGACATGTCAAAGCTCGCCTTCAGGCGAAACCGCGCTCCCATCGGCGGATACTGCGCCCCGGTTAGCAACGATGCATAGTGCCGCGCGGGCCATACATATGCCCTCTGGGTCTGCGGCACCGTGAAGCGAAGCGCGTGGTGAATCGCACCGGTGGCAACTTCATCGTGCCGCACCAGTCCCGGGAAAATCGGCAGCCCGGCGGCATCGGCCGAGGTCCAGGTGGCTGGCCGCAGCGCGTCTGAAAGCAGGTTGAAGATGGCACCGGAACCGCCGGTCCAGCTCGACGTCTGCGGATAAGCGTCGTAAATTTCGTAAAGAATACAATTGTCCGTGTCGACTGAGATCACATGTCGGTCGCCAGTGCTTGAGCTGCCGCCTTCAATCGGCGCGTTCAGCGGGATGGCGTAAGGACCGGTATCGCTCTCGCTTTGATACGTGAAGGTCGCGGGATACTTGGTTTGCGTCCCAGGAACCGTGACGTACGGGATGCCGATGGGGCCCCCGTTATACAAACCTGAACCGAAATCCGGGTGCAGTGGTGAAGACGCGCCGATGGTGCTCACCCAGGTGGAAGAACTTGGGTGAACCGGCAGTTGATCGATTCGCGTGTTCCAAATATTATCCGCCGGAAGAACCGCGCAATTCCCGATGGTGGGCGTCTGCGCGGACGCAAGGCTTCCGAGCCCTAGCAACAGGGCTGCAGGTACGATGTTTTTCACAGCGACACTCCTCCGAGGGTCTCAGGATACCGCCTGAAGAGTCTTCCTTCTATCGGGTAAGCACCCGAGAAACCTTAGTGAATCGCCGCTTAGAAGCCCGCGAACCGCCCGTTCGCTAATCGCCGCTCGCCATGGCCACGGACGCTTCCACCGCGCCGCCCACCTGGACCGCGCCGGCCTTGCCGCTGTCGAATTCGTTCTCCCATTTCGCCACCACAATCGTCGCCACCGCGTTACCGGCCAGATTGGTGAGACTCCGCATTTGCGACATGAAACGGTCCACGCCTAGCAGCAGAGTGATCCCCGCAACCGGCACGGTATGCAGCGAAGACAGGGTTGCGGCCAAGGTGATAAAGCCGCCGCCGGTGACCGCCGCCGCGCCCTTGGAGGTCAGCATGAGCACCACCAGCAACTGGAATTCCTGCGCCGCGGTCAAGTGCGTATTGGTGGCCTGGGCGACGAATAACGCCGCAAGGGTCAGGTAGATCGACGTGCCGTCGAGATTAAACGAATACCCTGACGGCACCACCAGCCCAACCACGGACTTGGTGCAGCCCAGTCTCTCAAGTTTTATCATCAGCGATGGCAAAGCCGCCTCGGATGTAGAGGTCCCCAAGACGATCAAAAACTCCTCTTTCAAGTACTTCAACAGGTTCCAGATGCGGAATCCGTGCAGCCGCGCGATCGCCCCCAATATCACGAAAACAAACAGCGCCGCCGTGGCATAGAAGCACAGCATCAGGTTTCCAAGCTGCAGAAGGGTTCCGACTCCATACCGTCCAATAGTAAAGGCCATCGCGCCGAATGCTCCTAAGGGAGCGACATACATGATGAAGCCGATCATCTTGAACAAGATGTGATTGATGTAGTGAAACGCGTCCAGCACCGGCTTGCCCCTATCGAAAGTTGCCAGCGCCATTCCGAACATAATGGCGATCAACAGGATCTGCAGGACCTCGCCTTTGGCGAAGGCGTTGACCATTTGATCCGGAATGATGTTCATGATGAAATCCACGGTGCTCAAATGCTCGCCCGACGTGGTGTATTGCGCCACGGCTTTAGTGTCCAGCGTTGCAGGGTCGGCATTGATGCCGGCACCCGGCCGCACCACCGTCACGATCAAAAGCCCGATCAGCAGCGCCGCCGTGGTAACCACCTCGAAGTACAGCAGTGCCTTGACGCCCACGCGTCCCAGCTTCTTCATGTCGCTCATGCCCGCGATGCCCGTCACCACGGTGCAGAAGATGATAGGCGCAATCATCATGCGGATCAGTTTGATGAAACCGTCCCCCAGGGGCTTCATTTTTTCGGCCAGCGGGGGATCGAACACGCCCAGCGCAACCCCCAGCACGATCGCCACGAATACCTGGAAATACAGGGCCTGATAGAACGGCTGTCGCGTGGCGCTCACCGGAGAGGGCGTTGTGTCTGCCATAAGCTCCTACAATTCTACGCTGCAATTCCCGGGAATGGTGCGCTGCCCGGGCGTCCCACCCGGTCGTGCATCCACTACCACCGCTCGCACCGCCGCCCGCCCCTTGTGACTCGTGAGAAATGCCTCTACCCTGTACAAATGCTCCCTTTTCGAAAAATCCTTTTTCCGGTGGATTACTCCGAGCCCTGCCAGGCCATCGTTCCCTATGTCTCGGAAATGCAGAAGCGTTTTTCCACGGAATTGAGTTTGGTTCACGCCTACGGCGCTGAGGCTCTGGCCTTCAGCTCGCTGCCGATCGCGGATCTGCAGCTGCCGGAACAAGTGCGCGCAATGTCGGAAGAACGGCTGCGGGAATTCGCGCGTGTCAATTTTCCCGGCCTGAAGGTGGATATCTACGTTGAAGTCGGCGAACCCGGCGCCGTCATCGATAACATCGTCCAGCATCAGGGCGCCGACCTGGTGATGTTGCCCACTCACGGCCGCGCGCCCCTGCGGCGTTTTCTGCTGGGATCGGTGACCGCCAAGGTTTTGCACGATCTCACCGTGCCCGTCTGGACCGGTCATCCGTTACGCATTCCTTACACTTCCGTCCTGGCCGCGATCGATACCAGTGACGAAGCCGAGGCCGTGATTCGCGCTGCGTCCGCCCTTGCGGCATCCTACGGGGCTCAGATGTCACTGGCCTACGCGCTGGAAATGCCGCCTATAGGCATTGGTGAAGCCTTCATCGATTACCATGACGATTTCATGAAGGCCGCCGACGCCCGCATTATTGAGTTGAAGAAGCGAGCCGGCGTGAACGCGCCGCACACGATTCTGCAAGGACCGGTAGCTGATGCGATCCATGACCAGGCTCTGCATACCGGCGCGGACCTCATCGTGACCGGACGCGGTGTAGTTTATGGCGCCGTCAGCCGGATGTGGTCTCACCTTTATCCCATCATTCGCCACGCGCCGTGCCCCGTTTTGAGTATTTGACTGGTTTTCACTAGGCGGCCTGGAAGCATATGCGACGCAGCAACCGGATCTGTCCCGCGTGATACAGGTCGTGCGCCGACGCGCCGCGGATCAAATGGCATGTCGCGGGAGTCAATGCGCGAGCCGGTAAGGCCGCCACTGTGTCGCGCAATTTGCCATGTTCCGCTTCCAGGATGGCGATGTCCCGCTTCCACGCCGCTTCGGCGGCGGCCGATCCAGCGGCGGCAAATCCGCGCTCCGGCCGTTCGAAGAAATTGCTGCCGGTGAGCACGAACGTCCCGCGCTTCTCCCGCAAAATCTTCCGCCGCACCACATACTTCCAGTACGCCGCATGCAGCGTCAGTTCCCAGATGTTATGACAATCCCCCGCTGGACGCCACGCCGCCTGCGCTGCCGTCACGCCGCGAATCGCTCCGCGCAGATTGGGGCCGTGCCAAGACTTTTTAGCGAACGCTTCGTCCAGGCCATCCAGCAGCAGCGAGGTAATGACGCTCATAAAAGATGCGCCGGCGTCGCACGCGGCTTCGATAATACCTTAGACCGGAGGCACACATTCACTTCTTCGATCGACCCAAAGAATCCCACGAACGCCTGGTCCAAGTGCCGCGGCCTGCGCCGCGATTGTCGAAAATCGCGCGGCCGGAACTGATCGGTAAAAGAAATCACTGCGGTCCCTAGCGGCCGGTATTCGTGCGTGCCCTGGGCCCACGCGAGACCCGGCTCCGCATCAATCCACAGGGCGAACCCCATACTTCAATTATGATTATGCCGGCGATTCCCCGCGAGCCGCCTGCTGCAGGATGCGCGCCGCGCGAGCCGGATTAAACACTCCGCAAGAGCAGAATCGCGTCAGGCAGGCGGCCGCTTGCTCCGGCGTGCGGCGGCCTTCCTTCACCCAGTCGATCATTTTTTTCGCCAGCGAATGGCTCACCATGCCGTGCCCGCACATGGTCGAAAGCAGCAGTACATCGGCGTTCGGCAGCTTTTCGGTCTTGCCTTCGAAACCCAGCGAGTAGCCAACGCTGTGCCGCGGAATTCCGGCGGCGAAACAACACTGTTCAGCGCCGTCCACGGAAGTCGAAATGTTGATGCTCAATCCCAGATCGGCTTCCTTGACCGCTTTTACGAAATCCTCAGCGGCAACCCGGTTGTCGAACACCGCGGCCACGGTAGTCAGCGCATCCATTCCGTCGATTACCGCCCGGAAGTCGGCGGTCGAATCGCGATTCCAGTGCGCCAGCGGATTCATCGCGCGTGACGGCCGCAGCGCACCGCCGTGAATCGCATCGCCCAGATTCACCGGCTTGAAGGGCACCGCCATTTCGAGAAACTGGCGCAGCTTGGGCAGCGCATCGCCGTCATTCTTGCCGCGCGCGCACATCGCAAAAACAATGTAGTCGTCCGCAAAACTTTGCGAGGGGCCAAAGCGATGGAGCGTGTTGGTCATGCGCTCACCGTGATCTTGGCTTCAGCCTGGGTCACCCGCCCCAATCCGATATTGGTCTTCGCCCGTTCCGGATGATAGCCCAGTTTTTCCAGCATCGGCGCCACCACATGATCCTCCCCGTCTGCATCGCAGCGCGCGCCCACGCCCAGCGCGACCACGGTATCGATCTGCTTTTCCACGTCCCACACCAGCCGTATGATTTCTTCGGCGCGCTCTACCGGTACTTTGATCTCGATAATCGCCGACAGCACCTTTTCGTTCATGATGTCTTCGCGGATCGTCCCCGTCGCCATATCACTCATCAAGGACGTCACCGGATTGCGCTTCTCAAAAGTCACGCCCGCCTTGGCCAGCGCCCAGCACATCGTTTGCAAATCGCGGAACCACACGCCCACGCCGGGACGCCCGAATTCGATGGTGAATCCCACCTCGCCCTGTTTCACCCGGCCGCTGACATCGTTGGTCTTCACTTCTTCGGTGCCGCGTCCGTGCACGCCCGTCGATTCGTGCGGCACACGCGGATCGGAAAACGCGCGCCGTACCGTCCGTGGCCACACCAATTCGTCCGGCGCGAACGCGGCCGTCGGGCACACATCAGGTTCAGGATCGAAGCGCAGCCGCAGCATTTGAAACACCTTGCGCAAGGTGCGCACAAACGTGGGATTCAGGTGTTCCTGACTCAGCCCGTTGTAACACGCGTAACATTCCACGCATTCCTTGGAGTTGACAGTCGCGCGCCGCGTCGCCGGATCGATGTAGATCGCCCCCACCGGACACACATAGGTGCAATTCCCGCACGCCACGCACTTGTTCGGATCGATCTTCACGCTTTCATTCTCATGCGACCCGTTTGGTCGCGTCAATTTTCAGGAACAGCGCCGCCGCAATCAAACATAGCGCGCACGTGATGAAGAAAGGCGCATTCCAGCCATAATCTCTCGCCGCATACGTGACCACTGCCGCTGAAATCGCGCCGCCGATGTTGCCCAGAGTGTTCATCACCGCCGAAACGGAGCCGGCGAAATCGCCCCCGATATCGAGCGTCACCGCCCAGGAAATTCCCACAGTCCATTCGAGACTGAAGAAGGCCGCGCAGTAAAACGCTACGGATACCTGAGGATCGCGCGCCAACACTGCCGGAATCGTGGCCGCGGCGGAAACCAGAAAACCCGCAATCGCCACCCACCGGCGTGCCAGATTCACGTTGCTGGTCCGCTTCAGCACGCGATCTGAACACCATCCGCCCAGCAGATCCCCCAGCGTCCCTGCAAACAACGGCAAACTCGCATAGATGCCCATCTTCGCCAGCGTCATGCCGCGGGAATCGTGCAGATACGTCGGGAACCAGTCGTTATAGACGTTGAGATTGAAGTTGTAGCAGAAGTACATCACCGAAAGAATCCACAGATTGGGGTGGGTGAGAATCTGGCGCCACGGAATATCAGTGGCACGTTTGCGCCCGGACCCGATCAACTCGCGTTCGGCCGCATTGACGCTGCTGTGCTCTTCCGGCGTGTCGCGATAGTAGAAATACCAGACCGCGGACCATGCCACGCCCAGCAATCCAAAAAGCAGAAATGCCGCGCGCCAGCCAAACATGGGGATGAAGCCGCTCCAATGCAACCCGTAAATCGTGAAGCCTGCCAGTACAAGCGGCGTCAGCGCCGCGCCTAAGCGTGATCCGGCGTGCGTGACGCCCTGTGCGAAACCTCGCTCCGTCGGCCGCATCCAGCGCGAAAGGGAACGCGTGGCGATGGGGAACGCGCCGGCCTCGCCCAGCCCAAAGAATATTTGAATCACCAGCATCGAAACCGCGTTCCACGCCAGCGCCGTGATCCCCGTGAAGATGCTCCACCATGTGACCACCGCCGTCAAGGCCCGGCGGGCGCCAAAACGGTCGCCCAACCAGCCGCCGGGCAGTTGAAACAGCGCGTAGGCGATGCGGAAACTAAACGTGATCCACCCCATCATCACCAGCGAGATTCCAAGTTCGTCGCGAATCGCGGGACGCGCTACGGCCAGAATCTGGCGGTCCATGTAAGTGATCATGTACGCCGCCACCGTCAGGCCCAGAACCACGTGGCGTACGCGGGTAGGGCGCTCGCCGGAAGGCCTCCCGCTGTGGGGAGCGCTCTGCATCAGAGGATGGGGAGGAGGTACGGCCACAAAGGAGTGATCATACCACTTCCAACAAACTGCGGATCAAGACCGCGGGATGCACGCCCGTGGCGCCAGCCAGATCCGCCACTTGATGCCGGCATGAAGTGCCCACCGCCACCAGCGCCTCGCCGGCCTTCATCGCCCTCACCGCAGGCAGCAACTTGCGGTTCGCGATGGCTACCGACACATCATAGTGATCCTTCGAATAGCCAAACGACCCAGCCATGCCGCAGCACCCCGCATCCAGATCCACCACACTGCATTCGGGAATGCGCCCCAGCAGCTTCTTGGTCGATTCCAGCAGTCCCATCGACTTTTGATGACAGTGCCCGTGCAGCAGGATTTTCGACGGCCCTTTGCGGATCGGCAGGTCCAGCGTTCCCGCGAACTCTTCCCACAACAGCACTGCGCCGGCTACCGCACGGGCCTTCTGCTGCTGTTCACCGCGCAGCAGCGATGCCGCGTCTTCCTTCAGCACCGAAAGGCAGCTCGGTTCACAAAACAGGATCTTGTCCCCGTGCGCCGCAATCGGGTAAAGCCCTTCCACCAACTGCCCGACCTGTGCGCGAGCCTCACTCAACAGCCCCTTTGAGATCATCGGCCGTCCGCAGCACCCCGGCCTGACTACGTCGACGCTGCATCCCCCGCGCTCCAGAACTTCCACCGCCGCCACGCCGATCTCCGGATCGTAGTGATTGGTAAAAGTGTCATTGAAGAGCGTAATGCGCCGCCCGCTCCCCTGCGCGCGTGCCGTCCTCCCCGGGACCCGCCCATTCACCCAGTGCCCGAAGGTCTTGCGACGCCACTCCGGCAACTTACGGCGCGGGTCCAGCCCTAGCAGCTTCTTGTTAAGCGCCGTGCCCGCTACCCAATTCGAGATCGGCGCGAACGCACTGCCCAGCTTCGCCAGATTCGCCGTGTTTCCCAGCGCGCGCGCGTGCACCGGCGTCCCATGACGCGAATAATAATCTGCCAGGAACTCGCTCTTATAGCGCGCCATGTCGACGCCCACCGGACACTCCGCCTTACACGCGCGGCATTCGAGACACAAATCGAGAGCCCTGTAGACCCCGTCGTCGCCCAGGCCCGCCTCGCCCTCAATTTGACCGCTCATCGCGAGCCGCAGTACATTGGCGCGCCCGCGCGTCGAGTCCGATTCTTCTCTTGTCGCCATGTAGGACGGACACATCGTCCCGGAAAGCTTCTTGCGGCACGCCCCCACACCGCTGCACATTTCAACCGCGCCGCCCAGGCCGCCGTATTCCGAGTAATCGAACCAGGTTTTTGGATTCGGCGTCTTATATCCGCCGCCGAAGCGCAGGTTCGAAGTCATCGGCGGCGAATCCACGATCTTGCCCGGATTGAAAATGCCGTGCGGATCGAAAGTACGCTTGACTTCGCGAAACGCTTCGTACAACGTATCGCCGAACATCTGCCGCATGAAAGGACCGCGCACCAGGCCGTCGCCATGCTCCCCCGACAGCGCACCGCCGAATTCGAGCACCAGCTTCGCCACGTCATTGGCGATGGCCTCGAACTGCCGCACGCCCTCTTCGGTCTTCATGTTGATCACCGGACGCACGTGCAGACAGCCTACCGACGCGTGCGCATAAACTCCCGCCGTGGTGTTGTGCCCGCGCACCAGCTCCATGAATCGTCCGATAAACGGGCTCAGTTTTTCCGGCGCCACCGCCGTGTCCTCGACGAATGAAATCGATTTCGCGTCGTCCTTCATCGCGGTCGAAAGGCCCAGCGCCGATTCGCGCAGGCTCCAGACGCGAGCTTGCCCAGCAAGGTCAGTCTCGGTGTGATAGTGATAGCCGAGCTTCCGTCCCCGCAGGTCTTCTTCCAGCGCCTGCATGCGCGGCGGCAGGTCTTCTTTTTGATCGGCGTACATTTCGACGCACAGCGTCGCACCCGGATCGCCCGAAACATAGGTATTGCGAATTTTGTCGAGCGTCGCGTTCTGGCGCGTGAAATCCAGGATGTGCTTGTCCATCACCTCCACCGCCGAAGGCTTGTGCTTCAGGATCACCGGCGCCGCCGTCAGCGACTCCAGCAATTGCTCGAAGCCGATCACCATAACCGCTTTGGCCTTCGGCAGCGGCACCAGGTTGAGCTTAGCTTCGAGCACCACGCCCAGCGTGCCTTCCGACCCCACCATGATCTCCGCCAGATTGACCGAGAT
>Ga0105237_10005160_pt1 | contig 14779 bp, 12 predicted proteins | sample KBSC24metaG_FD_81520 | JGI IMG/M metagenome (GOLD analysis project Ga0105237, IMG submission 81520) | Corn rhizosphere microbial communities from Kellogg Biological Station, Michigan, USA - KBS C2-4 metaG | ecosystem: Host-associated > Plants > Roots > Rhizosphere > Soil | place: Michigan, USA... | reverse complement strand
TTCGGACGCCTTGCGGGTCGCGACCTTCTGCGGGTTGGCGAGCAGGCTCTGGACATGCGGGTGTAGCAGGTTCGGCTGCACGTCGCCGCGGCGTTCCCAGCCGAGACGATCCGGGTGCGCGGCGAGGCGCTCGGCCCAGGCGGCGTGCGGGGCAGCGCCACGGGCACCGGCGGCGAGCCAGGCGTCGCGGATGTCCTGCGGGATCTCGAACGCCGGGTGGGTCCAGCCGAGCGCGACGCGGGCGGCGGCGACTTCGTCCTTGCCGAGCGGCGAGCCGTGGACCTTGGACGTGCCCTGCTTGTTGGGCGCGCCCCGGCCGATCACGGTGCGGCACTTGACCAGCACCGGCCTGTCGCTGGCGACCGCCTCGTCGAGGGCGCGAACGATGTCCGCCTCGTCATGGCCGTCGCATTCGACGACGTGCCAGCCGGTCGCGCGGTAGCGCGCCGGGATGTCCTCGACCGAGGAGAGCGAGACCGCGCCGTCGATCGTGATCTTGTTGTCGTCCCACAGCACGATCAGGCGGTTGAGCTTCAGATGCCCGGCAATGCCGATCGCTTCGTGGTTGATGCCTTCCATCAGGCAGCCGTCGCCGGCGATCACCCAGGTCTTGTGGTTGACCAGGTCGTCGCCGAAGACCGCGTTCAGGTGCCGCTCGGCGATCGCCATGCCCACCGCCATCGCCAGGCCCTGGCCCAGCGGGCCGGTGGTGCACTCGACGCCCGCCAGCTCGAAATTCTCCGGGTGGCCGGCGCAGGGGCTGCCGATCTGGCGGAAATTCTTGATGTCCTCCAGCGTCGGGCGGGCATAGCCGGTCAGGTGCAGCAGCGAATAGAGCAGCATCGAGCCATGGCCGGCCGACAGCACGAAGCGATCGCGATCGGGCCAGGCAGGGTCCGCCGGATCGAACTTGAGATAGCGCTGGAAGAGGACGGTGGCGACGTCGGCCATGCCCATCGGCATGCCGGGGTGACCCGAATTGGCGGCCTCAACCGCGTCCATGGAAAGCGCGCGGATGGCGTTGGCGCAATCGGCGAAGGATGCTGTCACGTGATATTCCCCGTTTGGTCGCGCACGCCTTTGGAAGCATGGCGCCCCGGCGTCAACCGTTCGGCGCAGGCGTTACGACCTGCATTAACCCTGTCGCCCTTGCCGCTGCGCCGAACCATGCTATCCGGCGAAGATAATGTCCGACCCAGTAGCAGATCGTATCGAGCGAGCTCTGAACCGTATCGAAGTCGCCGCGACCGCGCAGACGCAGACGCGCGCCAGGCTCGAGACCCGCAACGCAACGCTGCGCGCCCGGATCGAGTCGGCGCTGGTCGAGCTGGACGCGCTGATCGCCCGCGAGCGCGAGCTCGAAGCCCAGCTGGCCGGCGACGACGCGGACACGGCCGAAGAGGAACAGGGCTGATGGCGGAGATCACGCTCCAGGTCGCCGGGCGCAGCTACTCGGTATCCGCGCGCGACGAGGACATGCCGCATTTGCGCGAGCTGGAGGCGCGGATCGGTCGTCATGCCGATGCTGCCCTGCGCGCGGCCGGCGGACAGGCCGGCGAGCGCACGCTGCTCTATCTCGCGCTGATCCTCGCCGATGCGCTGGACGAGGCCGAGAAGAAGCCCGCGCCCGCGCCTGCTGTTCCCGACGGGCTGCTGGAGCGGATCGCCGATCGGCTCGAAGCCGTCGCATCGGCCCTTGAGGAAAGCGACGCGACGTCCTAAATAGAGGCGTGACGGGAACTGCCCGGTGCGAGCCTTAGCAATTATCCCTGAGGCTATAATCTTCATCCATGGGAGCTGTCCCTGTGCAGATCCTGGTCTGCAACACATGGTTCCCACCTGACGTTCTGTGCGTCGGTGGATATTCAGGCCAACGGCCCATGGTGGTTCCCGTCACACCTTGCCCGCGAAACCGATGCTGAGCGACAAGCCCGCCCTCCGGGCCCGGCTGCGGGCCGCTCGCGACCTGTTCGCCGCGCAATCGAGCACCGCGATCCGCGCGCCCGAGGCGTTCGTCGAGAAGCTGACGCCCGGGATGATCGTCGCAACCTATTGCCCGGTCGGCAGCGAGGCCGACCCGACCCAGCTCGCCGCCGCCGCCGCCGAGCGCGGCTGTGCGCTTGCGCTGCCCCACGTCATCGACCGGGCGGCGCCGATCCGGTTCCTCGCCTGGGAGATGGCTGCGCCGCTGGTTGCAGGTCCGTTCGGACTGCGCCAGCCGGATACCGCCAGTCCCGAGGTCGCGCCCGACGTGATCCTGACCCCGCTGATCGGCTATGACCCCCGACTCAACCGCCTCGGCCAGGGTGCCGGGCATTACGACCGCGCCTTTGCCCGGTTCGAGAAGGCCTGGCGGGTAGGCGTGGCCTGGTCCGCGCAGCAGGTCCCCGCCCTCCCCGCCGACATCTGGGACGTACCGCTTCACGCCGTAGTGACCGAGCAGGGCATGCTGTGGCACGCCGAGCCATGAACCCCAGCTGGCGCAAACCCGCCGGGGCGCTGGCGATCGTCGGGCTCATCCTGGTGTGGGTGGTGCTGGTCGCGAGCTTCTCGGGGCAGATCGGGCGCCTGCCGATCCTGGTGCAGACCCTGGTGTATCTGGCGCTTGGGATCGTGTGGATCCTGCCGCTCAAGCCGCTGCTGCGCTGGATGGAGACGGGGCGCTGGCGGATGCCCCCTCCACCACGCCGCTAGCGCGGCGCGGTCCCCCTCCCCCGCTATCGCGGTGGAGGAAATGCATTTTCTTGCCCTGTCTCGCCGCGCGGTCGCGGAGGACACCTCCACCACGCCGCTGGCGCGGCGCGGTCCCCCTCCCCCGCTTCGCGGGAGAGGAAATGCCTTTCTACTGCCGCCGCCCTTAGCGTTTCCTCTCCCGCGCAAGCGGGGGAGGGGGACCGCCGCCGAAGGCGGTGGTGGAGGGGGCCGGCCTCAGCGCCGCTCGCGAACCGCCTTGAACTCCGACCCCGCCTTCCACGTCGGCCAGGCCGACCCTTTCGCCAGCTCCGCCCCGATCGTGCCGAGCAGGTCGATGTCCTGCACCGCACCTGCCAGGTTCCAGTCCGGCCCCCAGGCGTCGCAAGCCTGGTGATAGCACTGCCCGGTATAGGCATCGATCCACGCCTGCCCGGCCGCTACCCCGCCCTGCTTGAGGTCCGAGGCCCCTGCAATGCCCATCAGCAGCAGTGTCGGCACGCCCTGCTTGGCGAAGGAGAAATGGTCCGCCCGGTAGAACAGCCCGCGCTCGGGCAGCCCCTCCGGCGTCACCCGCCGCCCCTGCGTCGCCGCCACGCGGGCCATGTCGTCCTCCAGCGTGTTCTGCCCCTTGCCGACCAGGACCACGTCGTTGGCCAGCCCCGCGGTCTGCAGGATGTCGAGCGTCAGGTTAGCGACGGTCTTGGCCATCGGCACCACCGGATGCTGGGTATAATAAAGCGAGCCGAGCAGCCCCCGCTCCTCCGCCGTCCAGGCCGCGAAGACCACGCTGCGCTTGGGTGCCGGGCCCGCCTTCATGCTCCGGGCGATCTCGAGCAGCCCGGCAATGCCGAGCGCATCGTCATTGGCGCCCGCGCGGTAGATGCGGCCCTTCGCATCTGGCTTGCCGACGCCGTAGGCATCCCAGTGCGCGCCGAACATCACCGCCTCGTCGGGCCGCTCGCTGCCGGGGATCTTGGCGAGGACATTGTAGCTGTCGACCTGCTCGGCGGTGACCGGCACGTCGGCGGTGAAGCGCACGCCTTCCAGCGGCACCGGCCGGAAGCTCGCCTTGCGCGCGTCGACCCGCAGTTTGGCCAGATCCAGCCCGGCGGCCGCGAACAGCCGCGTGGCCGCCCCGCCCTCCAGCCAGCCTTGCAGCGCGACGCTGGTCAGTTCCTCGGGCTTGCGGACGATGTCGTAATTCTCGCCGCCGCTGCTCACCACGACGTTCCAGCCATAGCCGGCGCCGGGCGTATCATGGACGATCAGCGCGCCCACCGCGCCGCGCCGGGCGGCTTCCTCGAACTTGTAGGTCCAGCGACCGTAATAGGTCATCGTCCGCCCGCCGAACTTGCCGGCGACCGCCTCGCCCTTCTCGGCGGAAAAGTCGGGATCGTTGACCAGGAACACCGCGACCTTGCCCTTCAGGTCGACACCCTTGAAGTCGTCCCACTGCCGCTCGGGCGCGGTGACGCCATAGCCGACGAACACCACCGGCGCGCCGGCGATTCGCGCGGCGGCATCGGGGCGAATCGTCGAGACATAGAGGTCCTTGGCCTGCTCCACCGGCATCGCGCCCTTGGGGCCGTCGAATCGCAGCGTCTGCGGCGCGCCCAGACGGGTGTGGAGGAGCGGCACCTTCTGCAGCCACTGGCCGTCCGGACCGGCCGGCTCCAACCCCAGCGCCTCGAATCGCGAGACCAGATAGCCGAGCGTGCGGTCCTCGCCGCGAGTGCCGGGTGCGCGGCCTTCGAACGCGTCCGACGCCATCGTGCGGACGGTCTGTTCGATTCGCTTCGAATCGGCGGCGATCTGGGCCGAGGCTGGGAGGGCGGTGGTGGCGAGGAGCAGCGCGAGCGCGCGAACAGAGGTGCGGATCATCCCGGCGGCTTAGCGCATAAACGGGAGGGCCTGCAAAGGCCCGGCCAGCGCGCATTTCCCTCTTTTCCGAGGAGATGCGCCACATGGCGCGAGTGACGGGGCTCGAACCCGCGACCTCCGGCGTGACAGGCCGGCGCTCTAACCAACTGAGCTACACCCGCTTGAAACCAAGCGAGGAAATCTTGAACGGCCAATCGCCGCCGGATTCCATCTGGAGTCCCGCAAGGCGAGTGGCGCGAGTGACGGGGCTCGAACCCGCGACCTCCGGCGTGACAGGCCGGCGCTCTAACCAACTGAGCTACACCCGCTTGAGCCAAGCGAGGAGGCGGCACCTAGCCGCGTGTTTTCAGGCTGTCAACCGGATTGATCGAGGTTCGCGCGACGACGCGAACGAATGTCCGCAGGATCGCGCACCAGCGTCCCCTGCTCGAACAGGAAACCGGCGATATCGGGCTTGCCCGCGGCGTTGAGCACGGTCTGGATGATGATCAGCAGCGGCACCGCCAGCAGCGCGCCGGTGGTGCCCCACACCCAGCCCCAGAAGCTCAGCGAGATCAGGATCATGATCGGGTTGATGGTCAGCCGGTGGCCGACGATCAGCGGCGTGACGACGTTGGCCTCCACAAGGTGCGCCGCGATCATGATCGCGGGCGGCACCATCGCCGTGCCGATATCGGCATAGGACATCAGCCCGCCCACCGCGAGCAGCAGCGCCGCGATGACCGGCCCGATGTAGGGGATGTAGTTGAGCAGCGCGACGAGGCCGCCCCACATCAGCGGCGTCGGCATGCCCATCAGCCACAGCGCGCCCGCGACGATCAGGCCGAGCGTCACGTTGATCAGCGTGATCGTGCCCAGATAGGCCGAAGTGTCGTCGACCACGTCCTGGATCACCCGCGCCGTCGCCATCGCGCCGCCGAAGCTGGCGCGGCTGGTGATCGCGCGGCGGCGCAGCCGAGTCCAGCCGGCGAGGAAGAAGTAGATGACGAGGATCGCGAAGAACATCTCGATCAGCGCCGACGGGGCCGAGGTGGTGAACAGGTCCATCAGCGACGTCGGCGGCTGGGCGGCCTGCACCACCGGCTGGCGCACCGGCGCCGAGGCGAAGTTGTTGAGCGTCTTGTTCACGAACCGCTCGAGGTTCGAATAGAAGCGGATCAGCGGTTCCAGATTGTGCTGGATCTTGGGGATGCTCTCGGGCAGCCGCCGGATCCACTGCCAGGCCGGCACCACGATCGAGGCGAGCGCGACGTTGGCGGCGGTGAGGAACAGCAGCACGCAGATGAAGGACGCGATCGGCGCCGGCAGCCGGTGCCGCTCCAGCCATTCGAGCAGCGGCACCAGCGCGATCGCGATCACCAGCGAGGCGGTGACCGGCAGGAAGAAGCGCGAGCCAGCCTGGAGCGCGAAGGGCAGCGCCAGCACCAGCCCCATGCCGGCGATCAGCACCAGCGCGGCCATCAGCCGGTCGCGGCGCAGGCTGGGCGCGGGCTCTTCGCCCTCCCAGTCCCCGGGCAGATCGGCGGGCGCGATCGGATCGGGAACGCCCCCCGCCCCGCCGCCGTCTCCACCCATCATCCCGGTACGCTGGTCCACGCGAAAATCCCCTTCTGGTACAGTGTAGAGGCGCGATTGTGTTGCGGCAATGCAAGGCTCTAACACGGCGCAATTGCGGCGGCATGTGTTGCCAGCTAGCCTCAATTGCATGGCCGAATTGCTTCTGGTGATCGATGAGGGCACCACCTCGACTCGGGCGATGCTCTTCACGCCTTCCGGCCAATGTGTTGCGAGTAGATCTGCAGAACTGACGCAGCATTATCCCGGGCCGGGCCTCGTCGAACATGATGCGGGCGAGATCTGGCGGCAGAGCCACGCCTGCGCCGCGGCGATGGTGACGCTGGCAGGTGGCCCCCAGCGAATCGCCGCGATCGGCATCACCAACCAGCGCGAGACGGTGGTGTTCTGGGACAAGGCGACCGGCGAGCCGCTGGCCCCCGCGATCAGCTGGCAGGACCGCCGCACCGCGCCGCTGTGCCAGGCGATGCGCGAAGCGGGCGACGAACCCGGCATCCAGGCGCGCACCGGGCTGCTGCTCGATCCCTATTTCTCCGGCACCAAGATCGCCTGGGCGATGACCAACTGGCCGCAGCTCCGGGCGGCCGGCGATAGGCTGGCGATCGGCACGGTGGAGAGCTGGCTGGTGTGGAAGCTCACCGACGGGCTGCACATCACCGATGCTACCAACGCCTCGCGCACGCTGCTGATGGGCTTGGCCAATGGCGGCTGGAGCGATGGGCTGGTCGAGCAGTTCTGCGCGCCCCGCGCCGCGCTACCCGAGATCGTCGACTGCGCCGGCCGCTTCGGCGTGACCAAGATATTCGGCGGGGCGATCCCGATCTGCGGGCTCGCCGGCGACCAGCAGGCGGCGACGATCGGGCAGGCCTGCCTGACGCCGGGCGACACCAAGGCGACCTACGGCACCGGCGCCTTCGTGCTCACCAATGCCGGCACGCGCCAGCCCCGCTCGCGCCATCGCTTGCTGTCGACGGTACTGTGGCAGCTTGGCGGGCGGCGCACCTACGCGCTGGAGGGATCGGTGTTCGTGGCGGGCAGCCTGGTCCAGTGGCTGCGCGATTCGCTGGGGCTGATCGCCACCGCGGCGGAGAGCGAGGCGGTCGCGCGCTCGGTACCCGACAATGGCGGGGTCTATTGCGTCCCCGCGCTTACCGGCCTGGGCGCGCCCTGGTGGGAGCCGGAGGCGCGGGCGGCGATCTCGGGGCTCAGCTTTTCGGCCGGGCGCGCGCATATCGTCCGGGCCGCGCTGGAGGCGATGGCGCACCAGAGCCACGACCTCGAAACCGCCTTCGCCGCCGATGGCGCGCGGTGGGGCCGGTTGCGCGTCGACGGCGGCATGATCACCAACGACTGGATCGCGCAGGACCTGGCCGACATGCTCGCCCTCCCCGTCGACCGGCCCGATTTCGCGGAGACGACGTCGCTCGGCGCGGCGATGCTGGCGGGGCTGGGCTGCGGCATGTTCGACAGCCTCGACGACGCGGCGATGATGCGCGGCACGATCCGGACTTTCGAGCCGCAGATCGAGCCGGACGTGCGGGCGGCGCGGCTGACGGGATGGCGCGACGCGATCGCCCGCGTCGTCGCGATCGACTGATCGCCCTGCCCCGTGCGGATCGCCGCGGTCCAGTGCCGCCCCATGTTCGACGACGCCGACCAAACCATCGCGACGATCGTCGCGAAGATGCGCTGGGCCGAGGCGGAGCGCGTAGACCTGCTGCTGTTTCCGGAAGCCTGGCTACTAGGCCATGCCTATGATGCGGCGGTGCTCCGGGCGCGCGCCGATGCCGCCTCCGACGACGCCCTCCCCGCCCTGTGCGCGCGCATCGCCGGGTTCCCCACCACGCTCGTGGTCGGCGCGTTCGAGCGTGTGGGGGCACAGGTGTTCAACAGCGCGGTGGTGATCGAAGCGGGTCGGATCGTCGGCCGCTATGCCAAGGCGCACCCGAACGAGGATGGCGTCACGCCGGGCACCGCATTTCCGGTCTTCGCGCGATCGGGGGTGCGCTACGGCATCAACATCTGCAACGACGCCAACTTCCCGGACGCCGCCGCGCAGCTTGCGGACCGAGGCGCCGGCCTGATCCTCTACCCGCTGAACAACCTGCTCCGCCCCGAAACCGCTGCGCGCTGGCGCGAGAAGAGCCTGGCGAACCTTGTGGCCCGGGCGCGGCAGACGGGATGCTGTGTGGCCTCTGCCGATGTCGCGGGCACAAGCGACGGCCGCGTCAGCTATGGCTGCACGACCATCCTGTCACCGGCAGGAGACGTGATGGCCCGGGTGCCGGAACTGGCGGAAGGCGTCGCGGTGTTCGATCTGCCGGCGGCACCTGCCCTCAGCTGAACAGCCAGCTGCCGAGCAGTCGTCCCGGCAGCAGCGTGAACAATGCGGCGATAGCCAACCCCAGATAGGTGAGCGACATCACCCGACGGTGCGCCTCGATCCGGTGACGGCGGGCAAGCAGGACGCCGCGCGGGATCATCACCAGCACCACCACCGACAGCAGATGGATCGGGCTGAGGCTGCCGGTCATGCCGCGCAACCCGAAGCTGGAGAGCGCCGCGACCAGCATCAGCACCGCCCAGAGCTTGCCCAGCATGCGATGCAGCGCATCCCCCTTGCGTCGGACCAGCACATAGGCGCCGAGCGGCAGCGCCGGCAGCACGGCGACCAGGTGCACGACCAGCCAGAGGTTGCGCACGCTTGACCGGGCGACGGCGCCGCTTGCAAGGCCATGCACGAAGGCCAGCAGGATGGCACCCCCGGCGATCACGCCCAGGGTGACGATCAGCCGGTCGCGCGCGGGAAGCAGGAAGCCGGAATGTGCAACGTCGTTCATCAGTATCTCCTTTCCGGCAATGATGCCGTAGGCCGCATCGCGAGCGAGCGGCTTTGCGGGAATGGTCGGTTCGGCTTCGCGACGGGTCCCCTCACCGCACGGGCGTACCATTCGCGAAGCGTGAACGGGCCCGCCGCATGAGCGGCAAGCGCAGGCTGTTCGCGGAGCTCGCGATACTGGGCGGGCTGATCCTGGTGCTGGCGGCGCTCGGGCCGTTCGGATCCTACGCAACGCCGCTCGGCCCGCGCATCCTGCATTGGGCGCTGTACCTTGTCACCGGCTATGCCTTTTTCCGCCCGGTGATCGCCGCCGGCAGCGCGCTTGCTCGCCAGACGGGGATGTCGCGGCTCGTCGCGATTGCGGTCGCCTGCGTGTTCGGCGCCTTCCCTACCAGCATCGTCTTCGTCTTCGCGGCCGCCGGTCCGGCATGGCGGTCGGTGACGGCCTCCCATCTCGCCGGCGCCTATCTGCAGACGCTGATCGTTGGCGCGACGGTAACCATCGTGCAGCTTCTGGCCGAGCGCGGCGCCGTTCCTGCCGACTCCGCCCCTGCCCCCTCGGCCGCGCCGCTTCCCGATCCGCAACCGACCGCTGCTGTCGATGCCGCGCAGGCAGAGGTCACGCCCGCCCTGCTCGACCAGCTGCCGCCCCATCTTCGCGGGCCCATCCTCTGCCTCGAGAACGAAGACCATTATGTCCGCGTGCACACCGCCCTGGGCAGCGCGCTGGTGCTGATCCGGATGCGCGATGCCGTCGACCAGCTGGAGGGCCATGGCGCGCGCGTCCATCGCAGCTGGTGGGTCGCCCGCGGCGCGGTGGCAGGCGCGGTCCGGCAGCAGCGCAACTGGAAGCTGCGGCTGGTCGACGGCCGCGAGGTGCCGGTCGCCCGCGCGAGCGTACCCGATCTGCGCGCACTGGGCTGGCTGGGCGACGAACCACCCGCCGCCTGACCCATAAAAAAGCCGGCCCGGGGGCGAACCCCAGGCCGGCTAGATGGATCCTCGGGGAGAGGAACGTCAGAACTTCACGCCGATCCCGGCGAAGAAGGTGGTGCCGCTGCGCGTCTCGTTGTGCAGGCGGTGGTAGATGCTGTTGTACTGGACCTCGGTCTCGTTGGTCAGGTTGATCGCATCGAGCGTCAGCCGCACCCGGTCGGTCACGTTGAAGAAGGCCGCGGCGTCGACATAGACGGTGCCGTCGAAGCCGTCCTTGCTGGCCGGGTTCTTGCCGTCATAGGCGGTGCGCAGATACGACGAGCGATAGTTCATCGAGCCGCGGATCCCCCAGCGCTTGGTCTCGTAATACAGCGTCGCGTTGGCGTTGGTGTTCGACAGGCCCGGGATCGGGCTGTCGACGCCCCTGTTCGGCGCGTTGGAGTCGAGCAGCGTCAGGTTCGCCGCCATGCCCAGCTTGTCGAACGGCGCGGGCAGGAAGGTGAAGTTGGTCTGCGCGGCCATCTCGACGCCGGTCACATAAGCCTTGGCGAGGTTCACCGGCTGGGTGAATTCGGCGACGATCGTGCTCGGGGTCGCACCCGCCACCATCGAGGTCGGCAGGCCGGTGGTGCTGTAGGGCACGTTGAGCAGCGTCTGGCTGGCGACCAGGTTGCGGATGTCCTTGTGGAACACGCCCAGCGAGACGAGGCCGACCTTGCCGAAATACCACTCGGCCGAGGCTTCCACCGAATTGTCCTTGTACGGCTTGAGGTTGGGGTTGCCGATGCTCGCGGTGATCTTGCCATTGTCGGCATTGGCGCTGCCCGAGGCCGCGACCGAGCTGAGGCCCGGGCGGTTGATGTTCTTGGCAGCCGCAACGCGGATCAGGAAGCTCGGCGTCACTTCCAGCGTGGCGTTGAGCGTCGGCAGCACGCCCGAATAGTGCGAGCTGGTGACGTTGGTGCCGATCGGCGTGTCGTTGCTGTTGGTGACGAAGCCGGTGCTGTCGAGATCGGTGAAATATGCCCGCAGCCCGATATTGCCGCGCAGGCGCATGCCGCCCAGCGGTGCGTTCCACTCGAGCTGGCCATAGCCTGCCGTAGTGGATTCGATCACCTTGTAGGTGTTCTCGATGTCGGTTGCGCCGGCGACGGTGTGCGCGGCGTTGTAGGTCGCGAACGCCTTGGCATAGTCGCCGGTGATCCAGCTCGCCGCCTTGTTCTGGCTGAACACCACCGCATAGGGCGTGACCGGCGTGCCGGTGACCGCATGGAACTGGCCGTCATTGTACACTTCCGAGCCCGAGGTCTCGTAGCGGCGATAGCTGCCGCCAGCGCGCAGCGTGAAGACGTCATCGAGCTTCAGCGCGGCGTTGCCCACGCCTTCCTTCAGGCTCGTCTTGTTCCAGAATTCGCGGAAGTAGAATTCCTTGAACGTGTAGTTGGCCGGATCAATGGTGTTCCAGCGATAGGCGTTGGTCGCGCTGGTGCCGTCGGCGTCGTAGGTGGTGGTCATGCCGCCCTGCGCGCGCAGGTACAGCTTGTCGTCATACGGAGTGGTGTACTTCGAATCCTCATAGCCGACATGGCCGTCGAAGGTGAGGCTGTTGCTCGCTTCCCACTTGCCGGTGAGCGCGATCTGGTTGAACTTGTTCTTGTTGAGCGAGCGGCGATGCTCGCTGGCATAGGTCGCCTTGTCGACGCTGATCGCATCGACGAAATTGGTGCTGTCCCAGTGGATCGAATTGATCTTCGAGCCGGTGTCGAAGATCACCGAGCCCGAGGTGTTATCGGGCCGCGTCGCCAGGTGATATTCGTCGCGGTGGGTGGTGAACTCGCCGTGGAGCCCGTCGATCGTGAACAGCAAATTGTCCGACGGACGCCACTGGGTAGCCAGCGTCAGGCCTAGGCGTTCCTGCCTCGCATCCCATACCGACAGGCGGTTGCCCGAGGCGAACACCAGGTCGCCCGACTTGAACTTGGCCTGCTGGTCGGCAGTGAGCGCCGAGATGTCGAGCCCCTTGTCGAAATAGCCGGCGATCTGCTTCGCGCTCAGCTGGCTGGGCGAATAGGTGTTGTAGCCCTGCTCCTCGGTCTTGCGCTTCGAATAGGCGACCGAAAGGAGAATGCCGAAGCGATCGCCCCAGTTCTGGCCGAGCATCGCTGCGACGCGCGGCTGGGCATCCTTGGTATAGCTGTTGGTACCGAGCTTGGCCGAGATCGCGCCGGTCAGCCCCTGCTTCTGCTCGAGCGGCTTGGCGGTAAACAGGCCGACCGTGCCGGCCATGCCGCCTTCGGCCTGCGAGGCCTGATAGCTCTTCTCCACCTCGACGCGCGAGAACAGCTCGGAGGCGAAGATGTTGAAATCGAAGGCGCGATCGCGCGAGCGCTGGCCGCGGCTGTCCATCGCCGAGTCGACATTGCCCAGCACTTCCATGCCGTTGAGCTGGACGCGGGTGAAATCGGGGCCGAGGCCGCGCAGCGTGATGCGGCGGCCTTCGCCGGCCTCGCGGTTGATCGCCACGCCCGGCAGGCGCTGGATCGATTCCGCCAGGTTGAGTTCCGGGAACTTCGCCATGTCCTCGGCGACGATCACGTCCTTCATGATGTTCGAGTCGCGCTTCAGCTCGCGCGCCTTGGCGAGTGAGGCGATGTAACCGTTCACAACGATTTCGCCGTCGTCCTGCGGTGGCGCATCCTGCGCGGCCGCGGCCATCGAAATGCAGCTCGCGCCGACTGCCAGCGCGGCGAGCGCCGCGCGGTACGTGAATGCCATATTGCCCTCCCTTGTGATGTGTGGGGGCCGGCCTGCCCTGGCTGCCCCGCAGCGGCGCCTAGGTTCGGTTCATGACGCGTATGTGACATTGCATGTTGTTTTGTGTGGATTTGAACGTTCTCGTGTGGGTTCTCTAGGGCCGGCATCGCTGATACACTGTGCGGATGGAAAGCTTGGACATGCCCGTCAGGGCTCCCTCGGCCCGCGCCACGCAGACCGCGCGGCTGACGACGCTGCTCGAACTGCTCGAGCAGCGCGGCCAATGGTCGATCGGCGAACTGGCCGAGCGGTTCGACGTGTCCGAGGAGACGATCCGCCGCGACGTGCGCCAGCTGGAACAGGCCGGGCGGGTGCAGAAGATCCATGGCGGCGTGTGCCTGCCGGGCGGCGTGCTCGAGCCGCCCTATCGCCAGCGGCTGCGCGACCAGGCCGAGGCCAAGCAGCGCATCGCCGAGCGCGCGGTCGCGCTGGTGCGGCCCGGCATGACGCTGCTGCTCGATTCGGGCACGACCACGTTATGGCTCGCCCGCGCGCTGGGGCATGTCCGCGACCTGACGGTGATCACCAACAGCATGGAGATCGCCGCGCAGGTGCTCGGCCATCCGGGACAGCGGCTCTATGTGGCGGGCGGCGCGGTCGATCCGGACTATCATGCCGCTTTCGGCAGCGAGGCGATCGATTATTGCCGCCAGTTCGCGCCCGACCTGACCGTGCTGTCGATGGGCGCGGTCGATCCGGTGCGCGGCTTCCTCGATTTCGACGCGGGCGAGGCGGCGTTCAAGCGCAGCCTGCTCCCCCAGGCGCGGCGCGTCGCGGTGCTGTGCGACGCGACCAAGTTCGACAAGTCGGGCTTCGTCCATGTCGCGGGGTTCGGCGACGTGCACAACCTGGTGACAGATCAGGCGCCGCCGGAGGAGATTGCGGTAGCCGCTGCGGCTGCGGGGACGGCGATCCACCTGGCGTGAGGGGCTGAGGGCCCATCCCTGCCTGCGATGCACCCTCTCGAAAGCGGGAGGGGGACTAGAAGAAGCAGAAGGAGGACGAGCAGGCCCTATCCCCCCCGCCAGGGGGAGGTGGCAGGCGCAGCCTGACGGAGGGGGAGGAAGCCCTGCCGCCGGTGGGTCGCTTACCGCCCCCTCCGTCGCCTTCGGCGCCATCTCCCCCTGGCGGGGGAGGATCAAGCGCGCCTCACGCCGCCTTGTCGGTGAGGAACAGCGCCTTCAGATCCTTCTTCAGGATCTTGCCATTGGCATTCCTCGGCAGCGTCTCGGCCGAGAAGCGGATCGCGACCGGCACCTTGAACGCGGCGATGCGCTCGCGGACGAAGGCCTGCAGCTCCGCCTCGGTCGCGCTGGTGCCCGGCGCGAGGTGGACCACCGCCACCGGCTCCTCCCCCAGCGTGCGATGGGGCACGCCGATCAGCGCCGCGTCGGTCACCGCCGGGTGGGCGTAGAGCACGTCCTCCACTTCGGACGAGTAGATGTTCTCGCCGCCGCGGATGATGATGTCCTTGGCGCGATCGACGACATAGAGGAACCCCTCCTCGTCGAGCCGCGCCAGGTCGCCGGTGCGCACCCAGCCGTCGCGGAAGGTCTCCGCCGTCGCCTCGGGCTTGTTCCAATAGCCCTTCACGATCATCGGCCCCTTGGCCCAGAGCTCGCCCACCTCGCCGACCGGCAGCTCGCACTTGCCGTCGACATCCATGATCTTGAGCTCGGCTACCGGCACCGGCGGCCCGGCGCTGGTCGGCCGGGCGAGATATTCCTCGCCGAGGTGATGCGTCACCGTCGCCATCGTCTCGGTCATCCCCCAGCCGTTGCCCGGGAGCGCGCCGAACTCCTGGAAGATGCGCTTGACCAACTCGGGCGCCGAGGGCGCGCCGCCATAGGAGATGCTCTCCAGGCTCGACAGGTCGTAGTGGTGTCGCTCGGGATGCTCGAGCAGCTGCCAGGCGATCGTCGGCACGCCGCCGGTCTGGTTGACCTTCTCGCGCTGGATGATCTCCATCGCCTCGATCGGCTCCCAGCGGCGCATGAACACCACCGTGCCGCCCGCCGCGATCAGCGCCATCAGCCCGGC
>Ga0105237_10005156_pt1 | contig 14785 bp, 11 predicted proteins | sample KBSC24metaG_FD_81520 | JGI IMG/M metagenome (GOLD analysis project Ga0105237, IMG submission 81520) | Corn rhizosphere microbial communities from Kellogg Biological Station, Michigan, USA - KBS C2-4 metaG | ecosystem: Host-associated > Plants > Roots > Rhizosphere > Soil | place: Michigan, USA... | reverse complement strand
GTGTCATTACCGATGTCATTGAGCGGCGCGCCGCGGCTCTGGCCGGAGCGGCCCCCGGCATGACCCTCATCGCGGTGAACGGCAGGAAATACACTGCCGACGTATTGGACAGGGCTATCGAAAGTGCCCAAGCGTCTCACCGGCCCATCGAGCTCCTGGTCGAGAACGACGACTATTACCGCACGCTGCAAGTGGCGTATTTCGATGGTCCCCGCTATCCTCATCTGATCCGCGTCGGCGGCGCGCCGGACTATCTGACGGAAGTGCTCAAGGGTCGAGTGCATTAGTCGAGAACCTGTTTCGCGGGTAATTTGATGTTGTATTCAAAACTGCCTTGCGCACTGCTCGTCTGCGCTCTCCCGATATGCACACCCTCCTGGGCGGGGCCCAAGGACGGCCCGCCATCCGCATCGGGCGCGGCCCTCTACCAGGGATTTTGCGCTAGCTGTCACGAGCATCCGAAAGATCGGATTCCCGCGCGGGACGTCATTGCCAAGCGCACGCCGGAGGAGGTCATGCAGTCGCTCACGAGCGGGCTCATGCGCAACCAGGCGGCTGGCCTGAACATGAACGACCGGGTCGCCATTGCGGCCTTTCTGACAGGCAAGGCGCCCGGCAACCGGACACTGGCTGCCGAGACCAAGCTCTGCGCGCGGCACGTACCAGCCAAGCTCGATGACGGCAAAGGTTGGAACGGCTGGGGCCGCGACCTGGACAACTCGCGCTACCAACCCAGCCCGGGCCTCACGGCCGCCGACGTTCCGCACTTGAAGGTGAGGTGGGCATTTGGCTATCGCGCCAGCTATATCTACGGGCAGCCCACGATCGTCGGCGATCGGTTGTATGCATCGAGCTCCGCGGGGCGTGTCTACTCGCTCGATGCAAAAACCGGCTGTACGCATTGGACATTCGATGCGGCGGATGCAGTACGCACTGCGGTTTCGGTCGTGCAGCTCCCGGAGACTGGTGACGGACGGATTGCGACAGTCTTTGGAGACGATACCGCTACCGTCTACGCGCTGGATGCCAATAGCGGCAAGCTGATCTGGAAGAAGCGGCTGGACAGCCATCCGGACGCGCGAATCACCGGTGCTCCGGTGTTCCATGACGGACGCCTCTACGTACCCGTTTCGTCTTTGGAAGAGCTATCTGCCCCCGCGCCGGGATACGAATGTTGCAAGTTTCGCGGCAGCGTCGTGGCGCTCGAGGCTCGTGACGGCACCTTGCTCTGGCAGACCTATACGATCGATGCGCAACCGGCGCCTTATCGCAAAACTGCCACCGGCACTCAACTGTATGGACCCGCCGGTGGGGCGGTGTGGTCCGCGCCAACCGTCGATCCAAAGCGCAATCTGCTCTATGTCGGCACGGGGAATTCCTATACCGACGTGCCCACCACGACAACCGACTCGATACTTGCGCTCGAGATGAGCACAGGCGCCGTTCGCTGGGTAAACCAACTTCACGCGCAAGATAACTACATCGTCGGGTGTGACTCACCGGCTGCGGCCGGGAAGGGTGATTGTCCGCAGACGCTCGGTCCGGACGTGGATTTCGGCATTGCACCGATTCTGCGCAGCTTGCCGGGCGGACGGCAGATCCTGCTGACAGGGGAGAAGTCAGGTCAGGTCTACGGTCTCGATCCTGACACGGGAAAGCAGTTATGGACTACCCGGGTGGGCGTGGGGAGCAGCTTGGGTGGCCTGGAGTGGGGCGCTGCCGCGGATGGCGCGCACATGTATGCCGCCGTGTCCGATGCCGCAGCGACCAACGCCAAACCGGGCGGGTTGGTTGCGCTGCGGATCAGTGATGGCAAGCAAGTGTGGCGTGCTGAGCCGCCGACACCCGTCTGCAGTTGGGGAACCCGGAACTGTCTCGCCGCGCAATCGCAAGCGGTGTCCGCTATACCGGGCGTCGTTTTCTCGGGATCACAGGACGGACACCTGCGGGCCTACTCGAGTGTCGATGGGCGTGTGCTGTGGGATTTCGACACGGCGCAGTTGTTCCAGACAGTCAACGGCGTGCCAGGCTCCGGCGGCTCACTCGACAACGGCGGAGCCACCATCGCCGGCGGCATGTTATATGTAAACTCCGGTTATGGCCGGATCACCGGACAACCCGGCAATCTGCTGCTGGCTTTCAGTGTGGACGGCGGAGGCGCCCCGTAGGCGCGGTGGTGCTTACTTGAGCCGCAGTTCATTGCAGCGCTGACGAGCAAGGAAACGGTTCAGCCTGACGGAGTGAAATTCTGCAACACGGTCAACAGGAGCGACGAGTCCGTCGGCTTTCTGAGCCAGCACAGATGATTGTCACCGTCGAAGTACTGCACGGCGGAAGAGGTATCACCGGTGATGACGATGGCGTTGAATGTGGGGCCGCGAATGCCGCGAACCGCCGAAACCACCATTCTTCCGGTGTCTGCACCCGAGAGCCGGTAATCCGTAATGACGAGGTCCAGGTCAGGGTTGTTCCGGGTGCGCTCGGACGCTTCTTCAACCGACATGGCGGTGGTTACCCGGTACCCGGCGCTCTTCAGCAGCAAGCTCGTCGCCGCAAGTACACCCGGATTGTCCTCAACGACGAGAATATGGGCCTTCATCGCGCGTTGCTCCCTACTCGCAGGATAGTGTACGCGCTTGTAGCAACGAGGGCACGCGTGGCGCGCGCTCGGTGTTGGGAAAAGTAAAGCTTCGGCGAAGCTGATCTCGGGCGGCGGCTAACGGCGCGTACGCATACCGCTCGGTACAAGTGCGTACTGACTCCTGCAAACGCGCTCCTTAGGATCAATTTAACGGTCATTCGAGAGCGTGCACATGAAGGCGTTGGGCGGGGCAAGGGAGGCTTGATGTCGGCGCAAACAACTTTTCCGACACCCTCGGTTGAGGACTCGCGTCCGGTCGGCTTCCGCGAGACGCGGCCCGTCCTTGACGCCGGACCCCACATCCCGGCACAGGTTTCCAAACGATCCCGCTGGCGCAATCTGGCGCCCTGGTTGCTCTTCACCGTGCTCCTCGGAGCAGGCGTGAGCGCCTACTTCTGGACCAGTCCGGCCAAACAGCCGCTCCCGGCCGGAATCATTGCTTCAAACGGCCGGCTGGAAGCCACAGAAGTCGATATTGCGGCGAAGCTACCAGGTCGCATCGAGGCGGTGTTGGTTCAGGAAGGTGACTTCGTCGAACGGGGGCAGGTCGTGGCCCGGATGGATACCAGCGTCCTGCGGGCGCAGCTCCATGAGGCCCGGGCGGAGGCCAGTCGCGCTCGCATGGCCGTGACTACCGCCAACGCGATCGTCGACCAGAGGCGCAATGAGCTGTCTCTGGCGCAAAGCGTTCTACATCGCTCCCAGCAACTGGTGCAGGGCCATTTCATCAGTACCGAGAAGTTGGATACCGATCAGGCGCAGGTGAATGTGGCCACGGCGACCTTGACGGCGGCGATCTCCCAGGTCGCGGTAGCGAAGGCTGCCGTGGAAGCCGCCGGAGCAACGATCGACAGGATTCAGGCGGATATCGAAGACAGTGTGTTGCGTGCGCCGACGGCAGGGCGGGCCCAGTATCGGCTGGCGCAACCCGGAGAGGTTCTCGCTGCCGGCGGTAAGGTGATCGGCATGCTCGATCTGGCGGATGTCTACATGACCTTGTTCCTGCCGGAGGACAGCGCCGGGAGGCTTGCGATCGGTGCTCAGGCCCGGCTCGTATTCGACGCCGCTCCAGAGTATGTCGTACCGGCACGAATCACATTCGTAGCCACGGAGGCCCAGTTCACACCCAAGGCCGTGGAGACAGCGACGGAACGGCAGAAACTCGTGTTCCGGGTCAAGGCGCAGCTCGATCCGAAGTTGTTACGGGAGCATTGGACGGAGGTAAAGGCGGGCGTGCCCGGCGTCGGATACGTGCAGGTTGATCCGAACGCGGCCTGGCCGGATGCCCTCGCGGTACGCGTGCCAGTATCATGAATCTTCCAACGCGGGTAGTCCGTGTAGCAAACGTTCAACTGCAGTACAAGAAAACAATTGCGCTGCGCAATGTCAGCCTCGAGATTCCCGCCGGGCAGTTGATCGGCTTTATCGGTCCGGACGGGGTCGGCAAATCCAGCCTGCTCTCGCTGATTGCGGGCTCGCGCAAAATTCAGGCCGGATCGGTGGAGACGCTCGGTGGGAGTATGGCGGATCCCGCGCACCGGCGCCGTGTCTGCTCCCGTATTGCCTACATGCCGCAGGGTCTCGGGCGCAACCTGTATCCCAGCCTGTCGGTGTTCGAGAATGCCGACTTCTTCGGGCGACTGTTCGGGCTCGACGGGAACACCCGACGACGTCGGATCGCCTCGTTGCTCGAGGCTGTTGGGATTGGAGAGTTTCCGGACCGTCTGGCCGGCGCGCTCTCCGGTGGCATGAAGCAGAAACTCGGTCTGTGTTGCGCGCTGATCCACGATCCCGACCTGCTCATCCTCGATGAGCCGACGACGGGTGTCGATCCGCTGTCGCGGCGACAGTTCTGGGACCTCATTGCCGGCATACGCAGCCGGCGCCCGGACCTGACTATCCTGGTCGCGACGGCCTATTTCGACGAGGCGGAGCATTTCGATCGTATCGTTATCATGAGCGCGGGCGAGGTGCTGGCGACCGGCTCCCCTGCGAAACTGAAACGGCAATGGGGTGCGGTGAGCCTCGAGGATGTCTATGCGCGACTGCTGGGAGGCGCTGCGGATGACTGGTCGAAAGTGACGGCTGGCACGGCCCTTACCAACGACCGTACGCTTGCCATCGAGGCTCGCGGCCTGACGCGCAGGTTTGGCAGTTTCGTTGCGGTCGACCGCATCGATCTGAGTATCCGCAAAGGGGAGATCTTCGGATTCGTCGGACCTAACGGCTGCGGCAAGACGACGACTATGAAGATGCTCACCGGACTACTACCGGCATCCGGCGGCGAGGCGCGGCTGTTGGGCAAGTCCGTTGACGTGCGCGACCTGAGCCTGCGCTCCCGTGTGGGTTTCATGTCACAGTCCTTCTCGCTCTATTCGGAGCTCACGGTGCGTCAGAACCTGGAGCTCAACGCACATCTGTTCCATCTCGAGGCACCAGTCGCGCGTGACCGGATCGCGTACCTCATCGAGCGGTTCGGACTGGGACAGTACCTCGATCAAGGCGCGGAGCATCTGCCCCTCGGTGTCCGCCAACGGCTGTCCCTCGCTGTGGCCCTCATCCAGGAGCCGGAGCTGTTGATTCTCGATGAGCCCACTTCGGGCGTGGATCCCCTGGCGCGAGATCATTTCTGGCACCTGCTGCTGGAGCTCGCTCGTGATCGCGGTGTGACCATTTTTATCTCCACGCACTTCATGAACGAAGCGTCTCGTTGCGACCGCGTCGCGCTGATGTACGAAGGCAGGGTTCTGACGACGGGAGCGCCGGCTGACATTATTCGCGAGTCGGGTGCCGTAACGCTCGAGGAGGCCTTTATCCGGCGACTCGATCAGCTTGCCGGCGCAGCCCCAACGAGTGCTTCTCCCGCACCTGCGCCGATGGGTTTGGAAGTACTCAGCAGCGTGGGCTTCACCTTTTCTCGGCTGTGGACGTACGCCCGTCGCGAGTGGATGGAGATTCGACGCGACCGCATCCGTCTCGCCTTTGCGCTTCTCGGACCCGTCGTGCTCATGATCGTGTTCGGGTATGGGATCACGTTCGACGTGGAGCGGCTTTCCTACGCCGCTCTCGACTATGACCGCTCCCCCGAAAGCAGAGCCTACCTGGAAGGATTCTCGAGCTCCCGGTATTTCGCGATGCATCGGGAGGTCAGGAGTGCTGCTGATCTCGAGACCCGCATGCGCAACGGCGAGCTGCGGTTTGCTGTTGAAATCCCGCCCGGATTTGGACGGGACTTGAGGGGCGGTCGCTCACCTGATGTCGCGGTGTGGTTGGACGGAGCATTTCCATTCCGCGCCGAGACCACTCGTGGTTACGTGGAGGGTGTGCACCAGATGTATCTCGACACACTGGCGCGCCACTCCTCGAGCGCCGCCGCTACGACACCACCGGCCAGGATCGAGGCGAGATTCAGATACAACCAGGACTTCCGGAGTGTCTATGCCGTCGTGCCCGGAACCATGATGATGCTGCTGCTGTTCATGCCGGCGATTATGACGGCGCTTGGCGTGGTCAGGGAGAAGGAGCTCGGGTCCATCGTGAATTTTCATGTCACGCCGACGACGAAACTGGAGTTCCTGCTGGGCAAGCAGTTGCCGTACGTGGCGGTGGGTCTGGTCAACTATGCGATCCTGCTGGCGCTTGCGGTCGGGTTGTTCGGCGTTCCTGTCAAAGGCAGTCTAGCGGCACTCACCATCGGAGCCGTGATCTATGTGATTTCAAGCACGGCATTCGGGCTGCTCATGTCCAATTTCGTCAAGACTCAGATTGCGGCGATCTTCGCCACGGCGATCGTCACAACCGTTCCGGCCATCGAGTATTCCGGATTCATCACTCCTGTATCTTCTTTGTCGACCGACGCACACCTCATCGGCGGTGTCTTTGCGAGCACATACTTTCTGCACCTGAGTCTCGGAACGTTTACGAAAGCTCTTGGCCTGACCGAGGTCACTTTGGATCTGGTCGCGCTGACTCTCATCGCCGTCGTCGTCATTGTCCTTGCCCGCGCCGCGTTACCGGCGCAAGAGGCATGACACATGAACAGGCTGCAGAGCATCTATCGTCTCGCGCTGAAAGAGTTGGCGAGCCTGTCGCGCGATGTGGCGCTTCTTGGACTGATCATCTATGCGTTCACCTACGCAGTCTACGGCCCGGCGAAAGGCGCGCGGATGGAGCTTCGGAATGCTTCGGTGGCCATCGTCGACGAAGATCACTCCACGCTCTCGGCACGTCTTGGGGATGCACTCTTGCCGCCACTGTTTGCGACCCCACGCTACGTCGATCGCTCGGACATCGACAGCGCGATGGACGCCGGCCGGTTCACGTTCATCGTGGACATTCCGCCACGCTTCCAGGCAGACATTCAGGCGGGCCGTCAACCCACGCTGCAGCTCAACGTCGACGCCACTGCCATGAGCCAGGCGGGACGCGGCGCGAGCTACCTCTCTGAGATTTTCGCGACAGAGATCTCGCGATTTGCGAATGTGTCGAGAGCGCAGAAGCCGCCAGTGCAGCTGGTGACGCGCGCGAAGTTCAACGCCAACCTCTCCGACATCTGGTTCGTCGGTGTCGCGCAGATCATCAACAACATCACCCTGCTTGCCATCATTCTTTCCGGCGCGGCTGTCGTTCGTGAACGCGAGCACGGGACGATTGAGCACCTGCTCGTGCTGCCCCTGCGGCCGAGCGACATCATGCTGGCGAAGGTGGCGGCAAACGGTTTTGCGATAGTCCTGCTCGCGACACTGTCCCTGTGGATCGTAGTGCGAGGTCTCCTACAGGTGCCGATCGCCGGCTCGGTCAGCTTGTTCGTCGTGGATGCCATCGTTTATCTGTTCTCGGTGACATCGTTGGGTATTCTCCTGGCCACGATCGCACGCTCGATGCCGCAGTTTGGTCTGCTGGCCTTCCTGGTGTACCTGGTGCTCAACATGCTCTCTGGTGGGGCCACGCCCCTGGACAGCATGCCCGACTGGCTGCAACGCCTCATACAGTTGTCCCCCGCGGCCCATTTCGTCAATTCAGCCCTTGCGATTCTTTACCGGGGGGCAGATTTCAGCTCTGTGGCTCATGAAGTCGCGATCACTGCCGCGATCGGTCTTCTGTTCTTCGCTGTGGCGCTCGGGAGATTCAGGAAGATGATCGCCATCGTCCAATTGAAAGGTGTTTAGTCGAAGACGACCCGGGTGTGCGAGACGCGACCCGATTATTGTTGAAGGTGGACCAACTAGCGCCTACGCGAGAGGCGCGGCTTGGTCGCGGGTTGAGCGATGGCGCCCGACTTCGTGCGGTTCGTACGATTGAGCTCGAGGAGGCGACAAACTTCCGCGTCCTCGAGTTGCTCGAAATGCCGATACCAGTCACCAACCGCAAACATCGCTGCCGGAGTCTCGAGGATCACGACACGGTCTGCTTCGCCCCTGACGAGCTTTGCGGCTTCGGGTGAGGCAACCGGTGCACCGACCACGATTCGCGCAGCACCGGCTTTGCGTGCGGCATGAATGGCTGCGAGCATCGTATAGCCGGTGGCGAGCCCGTCATCGACGAGGATGGCCGTTCTCCCCTGGAGTTCGAGAGGGGGGAGACCGGGCCGGTATGCCCGTTCCCGGCGCTCGAGCTCGCGCCGCTGCGCCTCCACCAGGTCATTGAGTTCGGGAATGACCGGTGTGAGTTGAGGCTCGCCTACTACGACATTTCCGGATGCAATGGCCCCGATGGCAAGCTCGGGCTGTCCTGGCATTCCTAACTTACGAACGAGCATGACGTCGAGCGGTGCGTCCAAAAGGCGCGCGACCTCATAGGCCACGGGAACACCGCCCCGAGGAAGGCCCAGCACAAGGACTGGCGGCGGCAGAAGTTGCTGTTGAAGCTCTCGCGCCAGCGCGATACCCGCGGTTGAGCGGTCTTCAAAGATGTAGGGGGCTGACGTCATTGTTGGCGACCAACTGTTCCTGCCCGTGTCGTCATCGGGGGCGCCAGTGGCTGCGATGCCGAGTCGGCCCCTGGGCTCCAGGCTTCGAGTCCGGCGCGGGCCGCTCCGATCAGCGTCGCATCTGGATTGATGATGAGCTTCGTAGGGATGGCCTGCATATAAGGTGACATTCGACCCTTACGTTCGAATGCTGCGCGAAATGGACTTGCGTGTAGAAGGCGCTCGATCTTGGGTGCAATGCCGCCGCCGATGAGCACCCCGCCGCGTGCTCCATGTGCCAGCGCAATGTCGCCCGCGACGGCGCCCAGGATGGAGCAGAACAGGGAGACTGTCGCGAGGGAGGCTGCGTCACCACTGAGTGCCGCTGCGGAGATTTCCTCGGGCGAGAGCTCGTGATGGGGTCGGCCGGCGAACCCCTCTAACGTCCTGTGCAGCGCCTGCAGCCCGTGTCCCGACAAGATGTGCTCGACCGACACGCGGCCGAACCGTTGCTCCAGTGTGGATAGCACAGCCATTTGTTGGTCATCGGTCGGCGCGAAGCTGATATGGCCGCCCTCGGTTGCGAGGGCGATCGCGCGGCCACTCTCGTGCACCAGACAGGAGACGCCCAAACCGGTGCCTGGGCCGATTACGGAGATCGGTTGTCCGGGAAGTCCCTCGACTGACGGTCCGATGGTGTGCAGGTCGTTCGCGCCGAGCCTATCGGCCGCGAAGGCGAGCGCGGCAAAATCGTTGATGAGTTTCGCCCGCTCGAACCCGAAGTGGAGCAAGTCGGCCGCGCGGATCTCCAGGGCGCGGTTGGTCAAGTTGACTTTTCCGGCCGTTACTGGTCCGGCCGCCGCAATCACGGCGCATTCTGGGATCCTATCCAGACCCGAGCGGTCGAGGTAGGCCCGCAGCGCTGCGGGCAGGTCGGGAAAGTCGGTGGTTAGCTCGAGGCGGTGACTGACCGCCCATGGCGCCTCTGTGACGGCGATGGTTGCGAAGCGAGAGTGGGTTCCTCCCACGTCACCTACCAACATAAGGTCCGAAGGCATTGCTTCTCCTGTGGCGAGCCGCCGGCAGTGCTCGTTCATTGGACCACGCGAGAGGTACGTCTGACATTCGTACATGTCCGTATCGAAGCCTCCCAGGACTGCGAGCGGAAGAGCTGCAGGGGGCCCGATGATAGGCGCGTGTCACTAATGCCCAGATCCAGTACGCATGAATACGGATTCTTCGTATGCGGCATTTGCGCACAATTCGCGAAGAGAGAGGGACGAGTAACATGCGTCGAGCATTGACTTTCGCCGGTGCCACGGGCACGGTGACCGGGTCCTGTTACGTGTTGGATCTCAATGGCCGGCGTCTTCTGGTCGATTGCGGACTCTTTCAAGGTTACAAACAACTCCGGCTGCGCAATTGGGATCCCAAGCCGTTCGACCCCACGACCTTGGCAGCCGTGGTGTTGACGCATGCGCATATCGACCATAGCGGGTATCTGCCGTTGCTGGTCCGGCGGGGGTTCAAGGGGCCGATCTTCTGCTCGGTCGGCACCGCGGAGCTGTGTCGTATTTTGCTGCCCGACAGCGGAAAACTACAGGAGGAAGAAGCGGTTTTTGCGAACCGCCACCGCTTCTCCAAACACAAACCCGCATTGCCGCTGTACACGAGAGAGGACGCGCAAGCGTGTCTTTCGCAGCTCGAGACTGTAGCGGTAGGATCAGCGTTCGCGCCGGCGAGCGGCGTCACAGCCCACCTGCGTGGTGCGGGTCACCTGTTGGGAGCGACCTTCGTCCGCATCGAGCACGAAGGGCTGTCGGTGACCTTCACAGGCGACCTCGGTCGTCCGGACGATCCGGTCATGAAACCGCCATCGGCCCCTTCGCCGACAGATTTCCTGATTACGGAATCGACGTACGGTGATCGCCGCCATCCGGAGATCGACGCGGAAGGCGAGCTGGCTACATGGATTGCCAAAGCGTGTAGCCGTGGTGGTGTCACAGTGATTCCCGCCTTTGCCGTCGGTCGTGTGCAGACACTCCTGTTGCACCTGATGCGGTTGAAGGACAGGAAGCAGATACCTGACATCCCGGTGTACCTGGATAGTCCGATGGCGTGCGATGCCACGATCGTTTTCCGGCGCCTCGGCAGCGAGCATCGGTTGACACATGATGAATGCGCTCGGATGTGCGGAGCCGCCCAGTTCGTGAATTCGCCCGAGGACTCGAAGCAGCTCGACCGCCGTCAGGGGCCGATGATCATTGTCTCTTCGAGTGGCATGGCAACGGGTGGGCGGGTGGTCCATCATTTGAAGACCTTCGCGGGCGACCCGCGCAATCTGATTCTCCTGTCAGGCTTTCAAGCTGCTGGTACGCGTGGCGCGGCGCTTGCCGCCGGTGCCGCATCGATTCGGATTCATGGCAGTGAAGTGCCGGTTCGTGCCGAAGTTGGCCAGCTCACCTCGTTCTCTGCGCACGCGGATGCCGACGAGCTTTTGACGTGGATGCGGCAACTCACCGTTCCCCCACGGCGCACCTTCATTACGCATGGGGAGCCGCACGCGAGCGATGTTCTGCGCTATCGAATCGAGCACGAGCTCGGGTGGGACGTGCGGGTCCCGGAGTATCGGGAAATCGTCGATCTCGAGGCACTCGTCGGGGTGTCGGACGGCACCGCGACGACGGAATCAAACAATGGCTAGAGCAAGTTGCGCTGAAGTGTGTTCAGGAGCCGGTTTCTGCCTCTGTGGCCGGCTCGTGCTTCTCCGGTCTCTCGGTCATTGTCGCCTCGGTAAGCAGAAGGACGCCCGCTACGGATACGGCGTTCTCCAGCGCGATGCGCACAACCTTGACGGGGTCGATGATTCCGGCTTCCACCAGGTTTATGAATGTCTTGCTGGAGGCGTCAAAGCCGACGCTGTCGGTAGTATTCATCATGCGATCGACGACTACCCCGCCATCGGCTGCGGAGTTTTCGGCGATCTGGCGAGTCGGTGCTTCGAGTGCACGGCGTAGTATCTGCACCCCGGTTCGCTCATCGCCGGTGCAGAATGGCCTGCGCGGTATTCGGGTCCGTGATGAAGTAAGGGGAGATATAGCCTCGATCAAATTGAAGGCCTTCGACCACCTCGAGGGTCGTCTCCGTCGTCTTGGACTCTTCGACCGTGATCACACCGGTGTCACCGACCTTCTCCATCGCATCGGCTACGAGTTGCCGATCGTCGGGTCGTTGTGGGCGGAGATGGTTGCGATCTGAGCCTTTTCCTTGCGGCTGCCGACGGGTTTGGCCAACGTGTGCAACGACTTCACGACTGCGGCCAGGCCGCGATATCGACGCGTGTTGTGCTTGACCGTTCCACGAGGGGCAATGAGCCAGCGTCCGTTCTCCGGCTGGCCAAGCAAGGCGGCAAAGCACGCGCCGCTGTCGAACCGCGGCCAGCACAGCCAGTCCACAGAACCGTCGCGGGCAACCAAAGCTGCCGTCTCACAATCACCGAGCAGAGCGTAGTCCTCGATCTTTGACACCGCACCACTCCGCCACTCGCAGAAAGCCTGCCTCGCCCGCCGATCTAACGCTGTCAACGGCGTGCGGTTCCTCCTCGGCATGCTGCGAGAAGGGGCATGAAGAAGCTCATCGTTGCCGGCGGATATGTCAGGTAGGTTAGAGATGGACAGCGCTGGGTTGTCTTTGCCGTGAGAGGCCTGGGGCCGCGACCCGATCTCCTGATAGGTGAGTGACATCAACGAGGCTCGCACAGGCGGCGCCGTGCGCGTTCCCTGGGCGCCTGGGGCGTCGCTTTTACATTTTCGGAAATATTCCGTAGATTGGCGTAGGCCGAGCAGTGAGCGCATGTCGGCGGTGCGCAGCCGTTAAGCTCGCCAATTGGCTGCAGCCGCAACAGAGACGTTGGAGTCGACGATGCTCATTGAGCGCAAGCGTAGATCCAAGCGAGCCGGGCAACTTGCGCTCGGATCGGCGGGTCGCCGCAAGGGTGGCTCGGACGCGCCGCGCGCCAAGGCGGCGCGCGGCGTACGGGAGTTGCGCACCCTGCAGGGGTTGAGAACTATTTTCGCCTCCGCGCGGCTTTTTGACACCGAGGTTCGGCGGACAGGAGGAATTTCGGGCTCGCAGCTCTGGGCTCTGGCGGAAATCGCCGGCCGTGACGGAATGACGGTGAATGGACTGGCTGAGCGAATGGCCCTCCACCAGAGTACGGCCAGTAACCTGATCAATGCGCTTGTGGAGCGCGGGATGATCCGCCGCCTGCGCGACGGCGCCGATCAGCGAGTCGTTCATCTACACGTCTCGGCCGAGGGCAAGCGAATGCTGCTGAGGGTGCCAGGTCCCCACGCCGGACTGTTGGTGGATGCGATCAGGCGGCTGCGGGATAGGCAGCTCGATGAGCTGGGTGCTGCCTTGGAGGCGCTCGTTGGAATCATGCAGCGCACTGCCGCCGACGCGGCGGGCGAAACACTTCTGGGGGAATGAGAGACTGTGATGGGTTCCGTCCTGCGCGATGAAGCTCCCGTCACGCGGCTCGTAGTAATAAGGGTACGTCGCTACGCGCGGGTTTGTGCGAAGTTGTGCGGGGGCGTACATGGCTAAGAACATTTAGCGAAATATACTTCATCGCTGGCACGAGCTTGTCCGATCAGGTGCGGCAGGCCGCCCTACGCGCACCGGCGGGCATGATCATTGCGCGGGTGACAGGCAGTAACAGGTGCCGGCAATGAACGCTGCCAGCTCGCAATCCTCACAGGGCGGTTTGACGCCGCCGCAGCACGAGGCCGTTGAGTGTGCTCTCACTCGCAGTCACGCCTCGCGCAAGCGCGTCGATCAGAATGCTATCGTCCTCAAGCGCGGCGGCACATTCATGATCTGCGATCCACGCGGCGACATCGTCCCCGATAGGGAGGCGGGTCTGGGGCTGTTCCGGGAGGACACTCGGTTCCTGAGCCTTTATGAGCTCACATTGAACGGTCGGTTGCCGGTGTTCTTGTCCACCGAGCAACACGTTGGGGAATCTACCGTCCACGATCTGGAAAACGACGACTTGCCTGGCCTCGATTCAGGGACCGATATCCCCGCTCACACGCTGGCGGTCCAGCGGGAGCGGCGTGCCGGCGAGAGGGACGTCAGGGACACTCTGCGGATCACCTATTTCGGTATGCAACAGGTGAAGGTTCGGTTGAGTTTGCGCTTTGCTGCGGACTTCGCCGATCTGATGGCCATTCGGGGAATGGGGAAGAGGACTCCGGGGCGCACACTCGAGTCAGAAGTCGCGGCCGGACATGCAGCAGTACGGTTGCGTTTTCTGGGTGACGATGGCTGCGCTCGCTTCACCCAACTTGCGTTTTCACGAGCCGCAACCGAGCTCGACGGGGGCTATGCGCACTTCGATCTGCAACTCAATCCTGGCCAGACTGAGGAGATCACGACGGTCATCAGACCCGGAGAGGGCTCTGAGGCGTGCGACGATAGCGCGACCGGTCTTCCGGAGGCGCCCGGCGGCACTAGTCTCATCACGCAGGCCGCTGAAGTCACGGGGCACTCCCTGGTTGCGAACATAGTCCGTCGCGGATTGCTCGATCTCGAGCTGCTCAGGACGCCGCATCCCGACGGCTCGCACTATATTGCGGGCGGAGTGCCGTGGTATGTCACCCTCTTCGGACGTGATTCGGTGTGGTCCGCCCTGGAGATCTGCGCCTTGCAATCGGCCATAGCCGGCCAGACCGTGCGCCTGCTGGCCAAGTATCAGGCGAACGAGTTGGACGCCTATCACGCCGCGCAACCTGGGAAAATCCTGCACGAGCTTCGCCAGGGAGAATTGGCGCGGCTCGGCCTCATTCCCCAGAGTCCGGTGTATTACGGCAGTGTCGATTCGACGCCGTTGTTTCTCATTCTCTTGAGCGAGTACGTGGTGTGGACGGGTGATCTCGGCACCGCGCGGGAGTTGTATTCGCACATCGAGCGTGCGCTCGAATGGATCGATCGCTACGGCGACAGCGACGGCGACGGCTACCTCGACTACGGCGGCCGTTATCCGCGTGGGCTCGTGAATCAGGGTTGGAAGGATTCCGGTGATGCCATTGTCAACGAGGATGGCACACTGGCCAACCCACCCATAGCCCTGGCGGAGGTTCAGGGTTACCTGTTTCGGGCTTGGCGCTCCACAGCGAGGCTCCTGGAGCGGCTGGATCATCGGGACAGCGCTGCCGAGCTGGAGCGCAAGG